>OJJJ01000021.1_pt1 | contig 161798 bp, 135 predicted proteins | sample 1596311 | NCBI WGS metagenome assembly OJJJ01 (sample SAMEA4350140, study PRJEB24818) | metagenome | biome: human; feature: gut; material: faeces | place: Denmark | collected 2013-09
CTGCTCAATCCTTTACAATACTATCTAAGAAAAGTTGGAATATAAATTGTAGAGCCGTATACGAGGCCCGTACGTACGGTTCAACGGGAGGGAGATAATTCCTAGCAATTATTTCTCTACCCTATTATTTAGAAATAAAAACAAAATGTCTTGTTCATGATTAAGAAAGTTCCTCAAATCGTAAAGTTAAGAATACTAGACAAAGAAATAAAATGCTTCTATATAAGAGAGGAAGGGTTACTTCGCTGTGATGTTGTAGCTTGGAACAATAAACTCTTATATAGCATAAATAACTTACTTGTAATTGGACTAATATATGGTAGAATAAAACTGTAACTAGAAAAAGTTGGAAACTAAGGAGAAGTTAATGCATATATACAAGAAGATTTTAGCGATAACATTAGCTAGTGCAATTATTGCACCTTTGCTCGCTGTTAATGCAATTGCGTATGCAACACCACAAGATGATATTTTAAGCTTTAATTCTGATGTAAGAGTAACTGCATATGAAAAAGATGACGATTATGTTTCAGAAAATGTCTATTACGATGATATAACACAAAATCTTGATAATTCGAATACTAATGTTAATGTAATTGCATATGAAAAAACTTCGGATTATAGCCCTGAGGAAATAGCGGTTTACGCAGATGAACTAAGTGAGAATGTTTCAAGAGGGGATAAAAAACCAGTTACTTATAAAGATATTTCATTTTTACCGTATAAGTATCATGTTACATCACTAGTGACCGATGGTTATACAAATTATTATTTTAATGTGAATAATGATGGGGAAATTTTTATTTCAATTGGTGGACTTAATTCAGTTGGAAAAGATATTACTGTTTATCTTTATGAAGCTAATAATGACGATTATATTAGTAAATGGACAGGTAATCCAGATAAATATTCTGGTCTTGAATATAATGATTTAGACACTAATAAATTTTATTATTTTAGAATAACAGCTAAATGGACTAAGGATGTAAAAGGTAGTGTAGCAGTATATCAACCATGATAAAAACTAAAACTGAAAAATGGTATATAATATAGAGGAAATAAAACCATATGTTTTTTTATGATTATATTTAAATAGGGGGGAATATGAAGAAATTTAGGACGTATATTTTAATCAGCCTTGCTTTTGTTGCTGCAATCGGATTTTACTACTTTCTGTATCATTCTCAAAAATCTACGGTTATTGTATATAATGATATTGATGGCAAAAAACTTTTTAGTGTGAAAATAACGGAAGATACAACCGCAGAAAGTATTTTGGGTTGGAAAGCAAGTGAAAGTGTAGAGGCTTCGCCTGACTCAGGTCTTAATATTTATTTCGACAATGAAAGAAAAGATTGTATCTATTTTTATATTGCGAATTCCAATAATACATTTAAAAATATTTTGGAAGGGCAAGAAGGAATAGAGATTGATTCGATTGTATTAAAGATGGGAACGTTAAATTTGAAAAAGGATTCTGTCAATGAAAGAATCTATGGAAATATTAGTTTTGGGAAAAATGGTTATGGAGCATATTTAAATATGAGCATAGGTTCATATAATCAACATTTAAATAAAATAAAAAAAATGATTAACTCATATAAAGTACATGGAGGAAGCGTAGACTTATAATCATTATTTGATCAAAACATAATATATAAAATGCATTAAATTGGAATTAAAAAACTTTATTAAAATTGTTGACAATTGTTCGAACATCTGATACAATTAATTATGTTGAGACAAGGCTCCATGGTCAAGCGGTTAAGACACCGCCCTTTCACGGCGGTAACAGGGGTTCGAATCCCCTTGGAGTCATTAAATTAATAAAAAGTAAACTTGGGATTCGAACCCCAGGTCGACATCCCCTTGGAGTCATTAAAATAATAGAGAAATAAACAATAGGCTATTTGTTTAAAGGTAGTATACAAGCGTAAGTTTAGTACGATGTATACTTAGTTTAAACAGATGGCTTTTTCTTTTGCTAAGTTGCAGAGTATTATGATATACATAACTTATTTTCATTGAAGGCAATTACAATAGATAAAATTAATTAGATTATTATCTTTTGAAAAAGATTCTACAATAAAATTAATTCGATTAAGGAAACATAGTAGAAATAAGATTAAGATTAATTTTATTAAGGGAATATAACAGAAGAAAGATAATGATCAATCCAATCAAGGGAATATAGCAGAAGATAGATAAAATCAATTAATAAGGAAATTTAGTAGAAGAAAGATAAAGATTAATTACTTCTAGGAAATATGATACAATAGAGATTGATTAATTATTAAAACAATAAAGCATTGATAATGAAAACAACGTAGGAAACCAAAAAAAGCTATGCACAATAAATATTATAGCTAAGGCTTTATTAGATACATTTATCAGATCGTCTCAAAATAAGGTGCGATCTGGTTAACTTAGAATGGAGGATATTTTGATTTACGATTACTCTGAAACAATTGAATACTTATTACATTGGTATGATTATAATAGAAGAATTCTTCCTTGGCGTGAAAATCCAAAACCATATTATGTTTGGGTTTCTGAAATTATGCTTCAACAAACAAGAGTAGAAGCTGTGAAATCCTATTTTGAGAGATTTATTACAGAATTGCCTACGATTGCAGATCTTGCAGCGGTAGATGACGAAAAGTTAATGAAGTTATGGGAAGGTTTGGGATATTATACTCGCGCTAGAAATCTTAAAAAAGCAGCCATTGTGGTGATGGATGAGTATAATGGAGAATTACCAGCTGATTATGATAAATTATTAAAACTACCGGGCATTGGTTCTTATACTGCAGGAGCAATTGCCTCCATCGCATTTTCGATACCAGTTCCAGCAGTGGATGGTAATGTTTTACGTGTTATGAAACGTATTGCAGGTAGCTTTGATGACATCACAAAAGATAAAGTAAAAAAAGAACTAGAATCAGACTTACGTGAAGTAATTACGAAAGAAAGACCTGGGGATTATAATCAATCATTGATGGAGCTTGGAGCGACTATTTGTATTCCAAACGGTAAGCCACTTTGTGAACAGTGTCCAGTGATGCATTTATGTAAAGCTTTTAAACAAGGGATTCAGATGCAACTTCCTGTGAAGCCACCGAAAAAAGCAAGGAAGATAGAAGATAAAACAATTTTAGTAATGGAATATCAGGGGAAGTATGCCATTCGTAAGCGTGATGATAAAGGATTATTAGCAGGGCTATGGGAATTACCGAATCTAGATAAAACGATGTCTTTTGAAATGCTTGAAAATTTTCTTAAAGAGCATGGTATGAATGTGGGAGAAATAACGAAGCTAGCAAAAGCAAAGCATATTTTTTCCCATATCGAGTGGCATATGATAGGATACTATTTAAAATTAAAAGATATAAAAGCAGTTCCAATAAAGGACATACTATGGGTAACTGAAGAAGAGATAAAGAGTATCTACTCCTTACCTACAGCCTTTGAAGCTTATCGAAAATGTATTGGGAATCAGCAATTGGAGTTAGAATTGGAGGAATAGCGATGGATATTGATTTTTCATTGTCTGCATATCGAATCTTTAATTCAGTAGCGAGGCTGGGAAGTATTTCAGGAGCGGCAAAGGAATTATACATTAGTCAGCCTGCAATTAGCAAAGCAATCGCAAAACTGGAACAGGAACTATCCGTTAGCTTATTTATTCGTAATTCAAGAGGGGTAAGCCTAACCGAGGCAGGTGCACAATTATATGAACATACACAGGTAGCTTTTGAGAAATTAAAAGAAGGGGAAGAATTGATGAAACGCAACAGATCCCTTGGTGTCGGTCACATAAGAATCGGTGTTAGTACAACATTGTGTAAATATCTTCTTCTTCCATATTTAAAAGAATTTGTTGTAAGATACCCACATATAAGATTTACAATACAGTGCCAATCGACGTTTCAGACTTTGGAATTATTAGAAGAAGGAAAGTTAGATTTAGGGCTCATTGGAAAGCCTGAACCTTTAAAGGATTTCGATTTTTATTCGGTAGGAAATATTGAAGATGTATTCATTGCTTCTCAGTCCTACCTTGATAATCTAAATATTCGTGAAGGCGGAATGCTAACGAATCAGCAGTTGTTTGAAAAAGCAAATTTAATGTTACTGGATGAGAAAAATATAACTCGTGTATTTATTGATGATTATTTTAAGAAGAATGGGATTCATACTGGACAAATTCTTGAAGTAAGCAATATGGATTTATTGATTGAATTTGCAAAGACAGGAATTGGTATCGCTTGTGTTATTAAGGAATTTGTTAAAAATGAATTAGAGGATGGAAGTTTGAAACAAATAAACTTAGAGGTACCAATAGAGACAAGAGAGGTCGGATTTGCATATCGAAATGGAAAACAATATAGTGACTCTACGTTAAAGTTTATCGAGTTTTATAAGGGGCAAAGAAAAACGGGTAACGATATAATTTAGAAGAGTAGCATTCGTTATAAAAGATTTTAAAGGCACTCATCATGTAAAGTACTTATATAAACATTGAAATCAAAACTGGGATAGGAGAGGTAGTTATGGCAAAACATGAGTTTGGTATTATAGATCAGTTATCCTATCATCGGTACAAACTGTTACATTTATCAGAAACTTTTATTTTATGAAATAGAATATGTAGTTAATAAAAAGAATGTTAATATAACTTGAAGTTATATGAAACATTCTTTTTATGTATTTTATTTATATTAATTCTTATGTTATAATCCTAATATAATATAAATCAGGGAGGAAATGAGAGCATGGACTACAAGATTGCAGTAATTCCGGGGGATGGGATCGGACCTGAAATAGTAAGAGAAGCAAAGAAGATTCTAGACAAGATTGCAACTACTTATGGACATTCCTTTTTGTACACAGAAATATTAATGGGAGGATGCTCGATTGACGCTCACGGTGTACCGCTTACAGAGGAAGCCCTTGCAATAGCAAAAGCGAGCGATTCCGTTTTACTCGGAGCGGTAGGGGGAAACGTCGGTCAGTCAAATTGGTATAGCCTACCTCCAAACCTAAGACCAGAAGCAGGCTTATTAGCAATACGTAAGGGATTAGGTCTTTTCTGTAATTTAAGGCCAGCAGTGTTATTTCCTCAACTAAAAGGTGCATGTCCATTAAAGGATGAAATTATTGGGGATGGATTTGACTTTTTAGTAGTCAGAGAATTAACCGGGGGAGTTTATTTCGGGGAACGTAAAACCTTCACAGAAAACGGGATTAGAAAAGCAATGGATACCATGCCTTACGATGAAAATGAAATAAGACGAATCGCAAGATGGGCATTTGAAGTTGCAATGAAGAGAAATAAAAAAGTATGTAGTGTAGATAAGGCAAATGTACTTGATACTTCAAGATTGTGGAGAGAGGTAGTAAAAGAGGTGTCAGCAGAATATCCTGAGGTTACTCTTAGCGATATGCTCGTTGATAACTGTGCAATGCAAATGGTTAAAGATCCAAAACAATTTGATGTAGTTCTTACTGAAAATATGTTTGGTGATATCTTGTCGGATGAAGCTAGCATGGTTACTGGATCCATCGGAATGTTAGCATCTGCAAGTCTTGGAGAAACGAAATTAGGATTATATGAACCAAGCCATGGTTCAGCACCAGACATAGCAGGTCAGGATAAGGCAAATCCAATTGCAACAATTTTATCTGCAGCAATGATGCTTCGATATTCCTTTGATTTAGAAAAAGAGGCAGACAGTATCGAACATGCGGTTAAGAAAGTGTTAGACAAAGGATATCGTACGGTTGATATTATGTCAGAAGGTTGCACACTTGTTGGAACAGTTAAAATGGGTAATTTAATTGCAGAAGAATTGGCGTAATGTTTAAAAAGAGTTCGTGATAGACTAAACAATGTTTATATTAAAAAAGTTTGTAATAGATTAAAAATATTAGTTCTGGAATAGTAGTTATGAAATAATAGAAGTGGTGAATTTAAATATCATTGTTATGAAATTAATAAGCAATAAGCGTAGATGTAATTGTTATGGACTAGGGATTTTGATGATTTTAAATGACAAAAATATAAAATTGCTATTAAGTATTCAATTTGCGAATGCAAAGATGGGCTTTCTGTGATAATATGATAAGGACTTATTAAACACAAATTGGAGGTTACAATGGCAAACGCAATTAAGAAATTAACATTTATTTTAGTGCCACTGACAATTTTATTTTTTGTCACAACATTTATCGCTGGTAATGCAGAACATGCAGGGGGATTCTATTCAGCACTCACAATCTGCGCAAATATATTATTGGTAGTATTGCCGATTTTATTTGTAGTAACACTTGGACTTGGGATGGCTGTTATGTTAAAAGTTATCATGTCAAGTCAGATGAGCACGGTTGGTAGAAAACAGCATGAAAAATTACCTATGGCGCATTTTATAGCGTGTATCATTTGTTTTGTATTATATTTTATTTTTATTTACAATATATTTTCTACAGGTGCTTAATTCGAATTTGTGTTAAATCGTCGGGGATTCCTCTACCATGAGTCTATTCTCGATTGAAATGTTCTTATTAAGTACAGTGGTACAAAAAGAAAGGCGGGATTTCACATGGGAATGACGATGACACAAAAAATCTTGGCGGCACATGCAGGATTAGAGTCTGTATGTGCTGGTCAATTAATTGAAGCAAATCTTGATATGGTTCTTGCAAATGATATTACAGGTCCAGTTGCAATTCATGAAATTGAAAAATTGAATAAAAAGACAGTATTTGATAAGGAGAAAATTGCACTCGTACCAGATCATTTTACGCCAAATAAAGATATCAAATCTGCGGAACATTGTAAATGCTTAAGAGAATTTGCAAAAGCTCATGAAATTACAAACTATTTTGAAATTGGCGAGATGGGTATTGAACATGCCCTTTTACCTGAAAAGGGATTAATTGTTGCAGGGGAAACTTGCATTGGTGCGGATTCACATACTTGTACATATGGTGCTTTGGGTGCCTTTTCAACAGGAGTTGGAAGTACAGATATGGGAGCTGGTATGATTACTGGAAAAGCATGGTTTAAAGTGCCATCTGCGATCAAGTTTGTACTTACTGGAAAGCCAAAAAAATGGGTTAGTGGAAAAGATATTATTTTACATATTATCGGTATGATAGGCGTTGATGGTGCCTTATATAAATCCATGGAGTTTGTTGGAGATGGAATAAGAAATTTAACAATGGACGATCGTTTTACTATTGCTAACATGGCAATTGAAGCAGGGGCTAAAAATGGTATCTTCCCAGTGGATGACTTGACCATTGAGTATATAAAAGAACACTCCAAAAAAGAGTATACAATTTATGAAGCGGACGAAGACGCAGTCTATGATGAAACTTACACAATTGATTTATCAAAGTTAGAGACAACGGTTGCTTTTCCACATCTTCCAGAGAATACAAGAACAGTAAAAGAAGCTGGTGAAGTAAAGATTGACCAAGTGGTAATTGGATCTTGTACCAACGGAAGAATTGGAGATTTAAGGGCAGCGGCACAAGTGCTAGAAGGTAGAAAAGTTGCGCCAGGAATGCGTGTTATCATTTTCCCTGCAACGCAAGCAATTTATCTTCAGGCAATTGAAGAAGGCTTAATTCAAACTTTCATAAAGGCGGGAGCAGTGGTTAGTACACCAACTTGCGGTCCTTGCTTAGGTGGTCACATGGGAATATTAGCAGCTGGTGAAAGAGCGATTTCAACAACAAATCGAAATTTCGTTGGACGTATGGGACATGTGGAGTCAGAAGTTTATTTAGCAAGTCCAGCCGTTGCAGCAGCAAGTGCCGTAACTGGAAAGATTAGTGAACCTTCGGAACTTGGAATCTAGTTACCCTTTTTAACTTGGATCTAGAATTAATTTAATGACATTGGAATCTAGAAACAAGAAGATTTCATGCTTACGTATTTGAAAAACGTAAGGAATTAAATCTATAAATAAGTGGTGTAAATGGAATGGCTTAGTTAAAGTTTCAGAACGTAACGTAAAGGAGATTGTGTCATGAAAGCGTATGGAATAGTTCATAAATATGGTGATAATGTAGATACGGATGTTATCATTCCTGCTAGATATTTAAATTCCTCCGATCCAAAGGAACTTGCAAAAAAATGCATGGAGGATATTGATAAAGACTTTGTTAATCGTGTAAAACCTGGTGATATCATGGTAGCCAACAAGAATTTTGGCTGTGGTTCATCTAGAGAACACGCACCGATAGCTATAAAAGCAGCTGGAATTAGCTGTGTTATAGCAGAGACCTTTGCACGTATTTTTTATCGTAATGCAATCAATATTGGGCTTCCTATTATAGAATGTCCAGAGGCAGCAAAAGCAATTGATGCCGGGGATGAAGTCGAGATTGATTTTGATAGTGGAAAAATCTATAACAAAACCAAAGGAATGGAATTCCAGGGGCAAGCGTTTCCTGAATTCATGCAAAAAATAATTAAGGCAGAAGGATTAATGAATTATATTAATCAGAAAAATGCATAATTTATTAAAAAATTAATATGAAATAAGTCCGTATTTCTACAAATTTTAAGCTCTGTACAAGTGTTTGGTGGGTTCTTTTTGAACCAGCTACTTACTAGTTTCAGAGCTGTTTTTATTGGGAAATGGAATTGAATGTATTATAATTTAGAAGCTTATGCTTGTAAATTTAGAGTAATCGTATTATAATATAAAAGATTAGCTAGCTAACTATTATAAAGCTAATTATTAGCTAACTAAGTAATCGCTCAAATAATTAGCTAGCTACTTATTTATAGGTGACCAATCATTGTACAACAAGGAATCGGGTATCTAATCGCTAGTTATCAAAGTATTAAATTGGCTATCATTCTATAAAGAAATGCGAATCATATATGCTTACCAAGTGAGTGAATAGTCAAAAGTAGTATGCAAAATTTCTGTGTGAATGATGGATGTTGGAAAGGAAATGAATCATGGAAAAATCGGAGGACCTTTTAAGAACTACTGTGAAAGAAATGAAAAGTGCAAATCATGCTCACCGCCGTATTGTTGAACAATGTTTTCAAGACACAGGTGTGTATCGGAGTCAGCATCAATTACTTATGTATATCTCAAGGAATTTAAATCAGTCTCAAACAGAGATTGCAGAGGGAATGGAGGTAGCGCCGGCAACAGTCGCAGTGTCTCTTAAAAAACTTGAAAAAGGTGGATATATTGAAAAAATAGTCGATGAAACGGACAATCGATTTAATAAGATTGAGATAACACAAAAAGGTGAATCGATTGTAAAAGATAGTATACGCATATTTCGTTCCATTGATAAAGTTATGTTTCAGGATTTTTCTGCAGATGAATTATTGCAGTTACAAGATTTTATGATTCGTATAAAAAAGAATCTTGGCGAGATACAATTACCAATTGAGGATGAAAGCAAGCAGTAAATGTGAAATAAAGCTATTGAAAACACAAGATAGTTACAAGTACAAACATATAAAATTAAAAAATAGAAAGGCAAGAGGATACAAAGTATTAACTCTTAGAAAAGGTAAAGTATGAAACGATATACAAAGTATATAAAACCAAATATACGCTATTTCATTCTCGGGCCAATCCTAATGTTAACTGAGGTTGTCGGTGAAGTTTTACTACCATATTTTATGTCACTGATTATAAAGCATGGTGTAGTGCCTAAAAATACCAGCTATGTATTAGGTATGGGGCTTGTTATGATAGCAACAACAATGATTATGATGTGTGGAGGTGTCGGTGGCGGATACTTTAGTACAAAAGCAGCAAATGGATTTTCTTATCTTTTAAGAAAAGATATTTTTAAAAAGGTACAAGATTTTTCCTTTGCAAATATAGATACTTTTAGTACGGGATCCCTAGTAACAAGATTAACAAATGATATAACACAATTGCAAAATGTAATAAGAATGGCACTTATTATGTTACTTCGTTCTCCAGGTATGTTAATTGGTGCAATTATTATGGCATTTACAATTAATATAGAATTGGCGGCAGTTATCTGTGTTGTTGTACCAATCTTAGCACTTAGTCTATTTATACTTATTAAGACTGCGTATCCTAGATTTAGTAAAATGCAAACAAAAATCGATAGGGTAAACTCAACCATTCAAGAGAGCTTAACGAATGTACGAGTAGTAAAATCATTTGTAAGAGGTGATTTTGAGGAAGCTAAGTTTGCAAAAGCAAATGGAGAACTAAAGGATGCTGGTTTGAATGCATTTAAAATAGTTATTTTTAATATGCCATTGATGTCGTTAGCCATGAATATTACAACATTAGCAGTTGTTTGGTTTGGTGGAAAACAAATTCTCGTTGGTGACATGGATGTTGCAGATTTGATGGCATTTACTACATATATTGTTCAAATACTTATGTCACTTATGATGTTAGCAATGATTTTATTACAAAGTTCCCGTGCCCTAGCAAGTGCAAATCGTATTGGTGAAGTATTGGATACGAATATTGATTTAACAGATGAATTTGCAACAAAAAAAGAAGCAAAAGTAACAAAAGGGAAAGTTGAGTTTAAAAATGTGTCATTCCGCTATTATAAAGACAGAGAGGCATCTGTATTAGAACATATTAATTTCACGGCGAATCCAGGAGAGATTATTGGGATTATTGGTTCTACTGGTAGTGGTAAAACAAGCTTGGTTCAATTAATTCCAAGGCTTTATGATGCAGATGAAGGTGAAGTGTTAGTAGATGGTGTTAATGTAAAAGAGTATTCACTTAGAAATCTACGAAGCAGTATAGGTATGGTATTACAAAAAAATGTGCTATTTTCAGGAACAATAGAGGAAAATTTAAAATGGGGCGATGAAAATGCCTCTGATGAGGATATTAAAATTGCTGCAAATAGTGCACAGGCGGACGGATTCGTTTCTTTGTTTAAAGATAAGTATGAAACTCAGTTAGAACAAGGCGGTGTTAATGTCAGTGGTGGACAAAAACAACGTTTGTGTATTGCTAGAGCATTATTAAAGAAGCCAAAAATATTGATTTTAGATGATAGTACAAGTGCAGTAGACACGGCAACAGAAGCTAAGATTAGAGAAAGCTTTAAAGGGGCACTAAAGGATACAACAAAATTCATTATTGCACAACGTATCAACTCTGTGAAAGATGCGGATAACATTATAGTTATGGATGAAGGCAAGATTGTTGCAATTGGCAAACATGAGGAACTTATGAAAGAGTGTGTACCTTACCAAGAGATTTATTATTCACAAAATGAAAAGGAGGTAGGGTAATGAGTAAAGACAATCAAGCACCTGCAATGAAAGGGTTTGGACCAGGACCAAGAGCGCAAGGTCCAGGAGGAAAGCCTAAAAATACAAAAGCGACACTAAAACGCTTATTAAAATACCTTGAACAAGATCGTTTAAAATTAATATTAGTATTCTGCTGTGTAATATTAGCTACAGTTGCAAACTTATCTGGTTCTTATATGCTACGACCAATTATCAATGGATTGGGAGAGAGTTTTTCAGAATACCAAGTTAGTACAGATAAAGCTGCAGTTTTATTATCTGCTACAGCTTCCTTAGTTAAAAAGTTAATACTTATGGCTTGTATTTATGGAGTAAGTGTAATTGCTACATACATGCAGCAGAGAATAATGATTGGTATTTCACAAAAATCGTTGCAGACAATTCGTAATGATTTATTTTGTAAAGTTCAGAAATTACCAGTGCGTTTTTATGACACCAATAGTCATGGAGAATTGATGAGTCGATTTACAAATGATGTGGATGCCGTTGGTGAAATGTTAAATACGACAGTAGTACAGATTTTCTCAGGTTCTATAACAATCATAGGCACATTGTTTTTAATGATTTATACAAATATATGGCTTAGTTTAGTAACTTTGCTGATGCTACCTGTTTTAACAAAAGCGGCTGGTACACTTGCAAAGCATAGTAGAAAATATTTTATTGGACAACAAGCTGCTCTTGGTGCTATGAATGGGTATATAGAAGAGCATGTATCTGGACAAAAAGAAATTAAAGTATTTTGTCATGAAGATAAAGTATTAGAACAATTTGATGTACTTAACAAAGAACTAAAAGAAAAGCAGACAAAGGCACAGTTTTTCGGTGGAATTATGGGTCCAGTCATTGGAAACTTAAGTCAGATTAATTATACATTGACGGTTTGCGTAGGCAGTGTTTTATGTATAACAAGAGGCTTTGATGTTGGTGGTTTAACTGTATTTGCAAATTATTCCAGACAATTTAGCAGACCAATCAACGAATTATCACAGCAAGTTACAACATTATTTTCTGCCCTAGCTGGTGCAGAACGAGTATTTTCAATCATGGATGAAGAACCAGAAGCCGATGATGTGGAAGGTGCAGTCGAACTTAACAATGTGAAGGGCGAAGTTATTTTAAAAGATGTAAGCTTTGGATACAATGAAGATAAAACAATCCTTAAGAACATCTCGCTTTATGCAAACCCTGGGCAAAAGATTGCTTTTGTTGGGTCGACAGGAGCTGGTAAAACTACAATTACCAATCTGTTAAATCGTTTTTATGATATTAATTCGGGTTCAATTACAATTGATGGTGTACCAATTAAAAATATTAAAAAAGATAGCTTACGTAAGAATATAGCAATGGTACTACAAGATACACATCTTTTTACTGGTACGGTTCGTGAAAATATACGTTATGGTCGTTTAGATGCAACCGATGAGGAAGTTGAGGCAGCAGCAAAAACAGCCAGTGCCCATTCTTTCATTATGAGATTAAGCAACGGATATGATACAGTATTAGAAGGCGATGGGTCAAATCTTAGCCAGGGACAGCGACAACTCCTTAATATTGCAAGAGCTTCACTTTCAAAGGCACCAATTCTTGTATTGGATGAAGCGACGAGTTCTGTTGATACTAGAACAGAGAAACATATTGAACGCGGTATGGATCGCTTAATGAAGGAGAGAACAACATTTATCATTGCCCATAGATTATCAACGGTTCGAAATGCAGATGCAATTATGGTACTTGAACAAGGTGAAATTATTGAGCGTGGTAGACATGAGGAATTACTAGAGCTAAAAGGTAGATATTATAATCTATACACAGGATTAATTGAATTGGATTAATGAACAGGATTTAATTGAATATTCGAACGAAGTCTCAGTGAACTTATAAGAGAACTATTTCTATAACCTACACATATTAGAAAAATCATCTAATAAAAGAGTGATTTCAAATGATAAAAAAAGAATAAACAAATATAAAATAAAAATGAAAAAATAGTTATTGATTCACCAAAACTTGTATGATACAATGTCGAAAGTAAGATGTTTTTAAACTTGGTACAGAGATGCCAGAAAGATGTCATACATAGGTTAGGGGAGAACTATGCCTTATTTTATGTGAATATAATCTTGTCTGGGAAATTCAGACAAGATTTTTTTTTGCCCGAATTGACACGGTCATTTCAATATGAATTGTTTTTGGGTGAATTGTCCGATCAAAAAGAATAGTGCTTCATGACCCATGAATTTATTAATAGCACCGATAGAAAGGAAGATTTTAATGAATCTAAAAGCGCAGATCATGGATGAAAGTGCGGTGGAACGTGCGATTATCCGTATTGCTCATCAGATTCTTGAGAAAAATCAAGGAACTGAAAATCTCTGTATTATAGGAATAAAAACAAGAGGAGTACCCCTTGCTAAGAAGATTCAAAAAGCAATTGAAACGATTGAAGGGGTCACTCTAGATCTTGGTATTTTAGATATTACGCTTTACCGAGATGACTTAACGAAAGCTCAGGAAGATCCAGTATTAAATGCAAGCGAAATTCCATTTTCAGTGACTGGAAAAAATGTAGTTCTTGTAGATGATGTCATTTTTACAGGTAGAACAGCAAGAGCAGCAATGGAAGCAGTAATGGAGAATGGACGCGCAGCAAAAATTATGCTTGCTGTTTTAATTGATCGTGGGCATAGGGAACTTCCAATACGACCTGACTTTGTCGGAAAAAACATACCAACCTCAAAAACAGAACTCGTTGCAGTTTACTTAAAAGAGTTTGACAAAGAAACAGGTGTAAGCTTATATAACTGATAAGAATGCGAGGGACATAATGTAGCATTCTACGTAGCAAAAAACTTACATTTCAGGAGGAATATTTTATGGAAAAGAATAAGCATCTAATTGGGTATTTGCCAGATGAGCGCCCACCATTATGGAAATTAGTTTTATATGCAATTCAACAGGTAATTGTTATGTTCCCAGCTACGGTTGCGGTAGCAATTATTACAGGCTTCCATATTTCAACTACAATTTTTGCAAGTGGTCTTGCGACAATATGTTTCCTTTTCGTAACAAAGAAAAAAATTCCATTGTATTATGGCTCTAGTTTCTCATATGTAGCTGCGATTGGCGGTTTGATGAGTTCAGAGGCTTTGGCTGGTTATGCATTGAATGATAAAATAGCAATTGCACAATTTGGTATTGTAATGTCTGGTTTTATCTCAATCATTGCGGGGCTAATTGTGACTCGATTTGGTAGAGATGCTGTAGAAAAAATTCTACCTGCTTCAATTACAGGTCCAATTGCTATGGTAATCGGTTTAACTCTTGCTGGAAATGCATTACAGGATGCAGCTTCTATTGCAATTGATACTGCAGGAACGATTGGAGTTTCTGAATCACAAATCGCGTTAGCTAGCAATATGGCATGGATTATTTCCTTAGTAACATTAATTTCAACAGTAATGTTTTCGGTACATTTAAAAGGAATGCTTGGACAGGTTCCATTATTACTTGGTCCACTTCTTGGTTGTATCACTGCATTTATAATACAATTAGTAACAGGAATTGATTTATTTAAAGTATTACCAGAAGCAAGCGGAAGTGGAATATTTGCTCTTCCTACGTTTACTTTGCCAAAAGCAAATTGGATGGCAGTAGCTGCAATTATGCCAATTGCCATTGCAACGATCCCTGAATCTACTGCACATGTATATCAGCTTGATATTTATGTAAATGATTTAGCAAAGAAAAAAGGTGCTAATAAGAAATTTAACATTGCTGACAAGCTTGGTCTTAACTTAATCGGCGATGGTATTGGAGATATCGTATCTGGTATGATTGGTGGACCAGCTGGTACGAATTATGGTGAAAATATCAGTGCAATGGCGATTACAAGAGTATTCTCCATTCCAGTATTAATGGGAGCTGCTGTTGTTGCAATGATTATTTCTTGCTTTACTCCACTTGTAAATGCAATCTACGCCATTCCAACTGCCGTAATAGGTGGCCTTGAAGTTTATTTATTTGGTGCAATTGCAGCACAAGGTATAGCAATTATGGTAGAGAAAAAAGTTGATTTATTTAGTTCAAGAAATATTTCTGTAATTGCTACTATTATGATTATCGGTCTTGGTGGACAATACGGTTTTGGTGGAAACATTCCATTTTTTGGCCTTGAAATTCCATGTATCGCAGGTGCAGCAATTTTCGGTATCATTCTAAATCTTTTGATGGGAATTGGAGAAAAGAAGAAAGAACAGTAATTGCATGTTGTGATATTATAGAGAAAAATACTCCTATATTAGATAAGATTAAAATATAAACTCTAGAATAGTACTTTATAATTAATAAAAAAGGCTGTTACAGTGCTTATGGCAATTGTGACAGTCTTTTTCGATGTTTATTAATCGATTTTGTTTTAGACTTTACGATGTGAATGAAGTGTAGTAGAATTTATTGCAATGTGTATGGAAGGAAATATAAAGAAATAAAAAAGTACAAAGAGATAAAAGCAAATACAAAGAAATAAAGGCAAATACAAAGATAGTGGCATATACAATGAAATAAAACAATTAGAGAAATTAAAACGAATATGAAGAAGTTAAATCATATTTCATGAAATAAATGCAAAAATATTGAGTAAACCTTTGATAACAGATGCAGCGATATCTCTATAAAAAGGTAAATAAGGAGTTATTATGTTCGTAGAACAAAAGAGTAAAAGACTATTTTATCAGGGAATAAAACGTGGATTACCGGTAGCAATTGGCTATATTCCGGTTTCCTTTACATTTGGCTTAATGGCAGTATCCGGTGGTCTACCGGTATGGCTCACCATTCTGATATCTTTCACGAATCTAACATCAGCAGGTCAATTTGCGGGCACGAATTTAATATTAGCAGGTGCAGGCTTTATCGAAATTGCATTTACAACATTTATCATTAACTTGCGATATATGTTAATGTCATTATCTCTATCTCAGAAGATAGAAAGTAACACAAAGCTGTGGCATCGGTTGATCTTTTCTTTTGGAATTACGGATGAGACATTTACTGTGGCATCCCTAGAGCCTGGAAAGTTAAATGCCTTTTATATGTTTGGTCTTGTGTTACTGCCAGCATGTGGATGGACACTAGGAACAGCATTCGGAGCGCTCATATGTTCTTCCTTGCCAATAAGTATAGCCAATGCTATGGGAATCGCTTTGTATGCCATGTTTATAGCAATTATAGTCCCCCCTGCAAAAAAATCAAAACCGGTTTTTGTTATTGTCGGCATATCCATTGTCGTTATGCTATGCTTTAAATACATACATGTTTTTTCTTTTGTATCCAGTGGATTGAAGGTTATTCTTTCAACAATTATAGCAGCTTCCATTGGAGCAATTTTATTTCCTGTGAAAGAGGATGACAAAAAAAGTTAGAAAGATATCAATCCCTTTTTGTACAAATTAGGAACGTAATAGAGATAAAAAGTTAAAAGAAATCAATCCTTCTTGAACAACTTAGGTACATAGTAGAGATAAATTGAAAGGATATTATTATGAGTATACAAAAACAATTGATTGCTGTTATTGTGATGGCGGTGGTGACTTATATTCCTAGGGCACTACCAATTACTATTTTTCAAAGAGAGATTAAATCAAATTTTGTCAAATCATTTTTACAGTATGTTCCATATGCGGTAATAGGAGCATTAACCTTTCCAGATGTATTTTCATCAACAGGAAATATGGTAACTGCAACACTAGGGGTTGTAGTTGCAGGGATATTAGCATTTTATGAAAAAAGTCTTGTTGTTGTAGCAATTGGTGCCGTGTTAACGGTTTACATAGCACAATTTTTAATCGCTGGTATTTGTTGAAGTATTTTGATGAAAATGCTAAAATAAGATATCAATTAAACGTTAAGATAACAATGGAGGGATGTCTAAGGATGGATCAAGATACGAAAAAGAAGAAGCAATTTTCTTCAGAAGAAACATCCGCATTTTGCGAACAGATTGCAATGTTATTAAACAGTGGGATACCACTTTATGACGGCATATATATGTTGTTTGTTGAGATGGAGGATAAGAAGACAAAAGCAGTGTTAGAAGAACTAACCAATCATATGAAAAATAACATGTCTCTTCATGAAGCCTTACAAAAGGTCGGTTCCTTTCCAGAATACATGATTCGAATGGTAAAAGTAGGAGAATATTCTGGTAAGTTAGAAGAGGTTATGCGCTCCTTAGCGAAATATTATGAAAGAGAAACCAATGTAAAGATTAGCATTCGCAATGCCATTACATATCCAATTATTTTATATTTTATGATGTCAATTATTTTACTAACCTTAGTTTGGAAGATACTACCTCTGTTTGAGGATATGTTCTATGAATTAAATATGGAGATTGCAACGAGTACCAAGAGTATGATGACCATTGGCATTACTGCAGGAACCGTTATAGCAACAATTACATGTGTTATTATTGTTTTGATATTATTTACAATGTTATGGAAAAAAACGAAAACTGGTGACCGAGTACTAAAAAAGATCATAAATAAATCTAGTGTTACATCTAAACTTGCTGAAGACATAGCAATTGAAAAGTTTATATCGGGTTTGTCTTTAATGATTTCAAGTGGAATGAATATGAACGATGCCTTAGAAATCATAAAGGATATTACGAATCATAGCAAGGTAAAAGAAAAAATCGCAATATGCCAGGAAAAGGTCAAGAATAATGTAGCAATTGAAGATGCGATTCATGAAGCAGGACTACTAGTTGGAATGGAAAGTAGAATAATACATATTGCTAGTATAACTGGCGCGGCAGATACTGCATTCTCAAAGCTAAGTGAACAATATAATGTGAAAACCACAAATAAATTAACTAAACTTTCCACGGTAATTGAAACGGTTTTGGTAGTATGTTTGACGGTTATGGTTGGCGGGGTTCTAATATCCGTTATGTTACCATTGGTCAGTATGATTTCCTCTATAGGTTAGGTGATTATGAAGAAATTTAAAATAATAAATAAAGAAAAAAGATTCACGATGAAGGTTTCTATCACCATGTTTATCGGGTTATTGGCAATTCTATTTTTGGGAATAAATAAGTTTGAACGGATTTTAAATGAACAAAATCTGTTATTAACAAAGCAGGCAATACATAAGGCAGTCATTCAGTGTTATGCAAATGAAGGGTATTATCCAGATTCATTGGAGTACTTAGAAGAAAATTATTATCTAAGCATTAACTATGACACGTATTATGTTTATTATAACCCTGTTGCCTCGAATTTAATGCCTGAAGTAGAAGTGTTTCGACGATGAAAGGGGGAGCAGATACTTGTGGTAAATAAAGAGCAAAAATCTTTGATTGCAGGATTTTTTAGTATTATTTTAATACTACTAGTGTTTGCAATCTCTGGTTTAATCTTGATAGTGATTGGCTTAAATGTGTACAAGAATATTGTATTAGCAAACAACACAAATTTCGAATTAAGAACTTCACTTTCGTATGTTGCGACAAAGATAAGGCAAACGGATACGAACGGTAGAACTTATCTGGATGAGAAGGACGGGGTACCAGTGCTTGTTCTTGGTGAAGAAATCGATGGAAAAATTTACGAGACCTTGATTTATCATTACAATGGATATCTTTGTGAGTTTTATAGAGAAGAAGATATGGAGTATGAATTAGATTATGGACTAGAAATTATGGAAATTAATGAGTTTTCTATAGAGGAAACTGAGGATGGATTACTAAAAATGATAGCGAAAAACAAAGCTGGCGATGAAGACCAATTGATAATTTCGTTACGAACAAGGAGGTAGCAATGAACGTCGAGAAAAAGCGGAACTCCTTTCGATTACCAATGATAGAAATTATTATAATATTGGGTACCTTTGTAGTGGTTAGCGTACTCATCATGAAGATGTTCGTTGCCACGGAACGAATACGTACAAAGGCTGAGAATATAAGTAGAGCAGTATTAGAAACAGAGTCAATTGCTGAAATATTAAAAGGTAGAGAAGTGACCAGTGAACTTTTTGATGCGTTGTCTGCAGCAAAGTTAGAGAAAACAGAAAATACCTATATCATTTATTACGATAATGAATGGAACGATGCAGCAGTGGAGGAGTCGAATTACATCATTGTGATAGAGCACATAGATGAACAAAGAGAATTCGGTGGCATGGATACTTATTATGTTACTGCATACGATTCAGAATATAAGGAAGTACTTGAGGGAAAGAATCAAGCATTGTGTAATTTAGTTGTGAAAAAAATAAAATAAATTTCAGCATTTTAAGGCAGTGTGGAGGATACTATGAAAAAAAAAGACTTTCAAATGAATATTGGTGGTGCCTCTATATTACTAGTATTATTAGTTTTTGCATTGACTGTCTTTGCAATTCTATCTATGAGGGCCTCCTATCATGAATTAAAAATGAGTGAAAAGACAAGAGATTCGGTAGAACAATATTATGAAGTAGATGCGAAATCTGAGGAAGCTTTACTTTCCATACAAGAAGTTATGTACGATGCTATGAAACAAACCGAAATGGAAGAAATTGAGTATTTTAAAAAAGAGATAGCAAAGGATGAGTGTTTCACATTCGATGAAAACTCCCATGTATTGACATGCCTTATTGCAGTAGACTATAATAAAAACGTAGAGACTAAATTAAAAATAGCGGATAATTTTGAAGATGGGTATGAAATTTTAAGCCATAAATTGCTTGTAAATGAAAGCGATAATTATGAAAATGATGGAATTGACATATGGGATGGAGTTATAGACGATTAAAAAGGATGGATAGATAGGGAATGGAGTTATTATATATTTTACAAGAGGCAGTGAGACAAAAAGCATCCGATATTTTCTTAATTATAGGACAGCCCGTTGCATATAAGATACAGGGGGCTATCACAAGACAGGAAACGGATATATTAACGGCGGATCAAATCAAAGCGTTAGTAAAGGATATGTATACATCGGCAGATGAGAGAAATCTTCAATTGCTACAGGATGGTGACGATGATTTTGCATTGTCCATACGAGGGGTTGGAAGATTTCGAGTGAATGTATATAGGCAACGAGGAACATTAAGTGCTGTTTTAAGAGTAGTATCTTTTCAGTTGCCACAGAAAGAGGAATATGGTATACCCGATTCTATTATTAATCTTTCAAATCAAAAGAAAGGCTTAATATTGGTGACAGGGCCGGCAGGAAGTGGAAAGAGTACAACATTATCTTATATGTTAGATGAGATAAATAGCAAACGGAATTGTCATATCCTAACTTTAGAAGATCCGATTGAGTTTCTACATAAGCACAAAAAGAGTATCGTGAGTCAAAGAGAAATCGGTCTTGATACTCCAAATTATTCAAAAGGCTTAAGGGCTGCTATGAGAGAATCACCAGATGTAATATTTATTGGTGAAATGAGAGATTTAGAAACGATAGAAATTGCTATGACGGCAGCAGAAACAGGACACTTAGTGTTATCAACCTTACATACAGTAGGTGCTTCCAATACCATTGATAGAATTATTGATGTTTTTCCAAGCAATCAGCAACAGCAAATACGTGTACAGTTAAGCATGGTATTAAATGCAGTCGTTTCCCAACAATTATTGCCTGGGGAAGAAGGATTGTTGCCTGCATTTGAGATATTAGAGGCTAATAGTGCAATAAAAACGATGATTCGAGATGGAAAAGTACATCAGATTGATTCTGTTATTTATTCCTCAGCCAAAGATGGTATGGTATCCATGGATAGTAGTATTCTAGAATTATATAAAAAAGGTAAAATAAGTGCACAAACAGCAATTGCATATAGTTTAAATCAAGATGCAATGAGAAGAAATGTGAATTAGCAACAAAACGCGAAAGAGTGTGGAAAGGAGTAGTTTTGAGATTTCATAAATTTTTTGCAATCTTTGCATTATTTTGTGCGGTATTTTTATTCAATGGAATAAAAGCAAGTGCAGCATCCACGTTTTATAAAGACAATGAAAACGGGGTCATCACAATTACTTATAATAATAAGAGCAATGCGAAAATGAAAGTAGCAGTTTCAAAAGGGACAGAAACGTATTATTATAATTTAGGTAGTGGAAAAAATGAATTAGATATCCCACTAAATATGGGAAATGGTTCCTACAAAATTCGAATTTGTAAAAACATAACTGGTACGAAATACAGTGTAATTCAAAGCAGCACTATAGAGTTGGATCTAAGCGATGAAGATGAAGTATTTACATATTCAAATGTAATTGTAAACTTTGAATCAACAGATGCTGCAATTAAAAAAGCTGCATCTTTAACAAAGTATTGTAAAACTGATGCGGAAAAAGTTAAAAAGATATATGAATATATCGTCAAAAATTTTAAATATGATTATGATAAACTGGAATCCTTAAGTTCTGGTTATATACCAGATATTCAGGTAGTTTATAAAAATAAAAAAGGTATTTGTTATGATTTATCTGCGATTATGGCTTCTATGCTACGAAGCCAGGGGATTAAGGTTAAATTAGTAACTGGCTATACACCAAACATTGATACATATCATGCTTGGAATGCGGTATATGATGCTAAGGCGAAAAAATGGTATACCATTGATACAACCTATGATGTAGCGATGTATAAAGCAGGTAAGAAATATTCAATGAAAAAAAATGCGAAAGATTATACCGATGTAAAATATCAATATTAAAAGAAAAGGCAATTGCAAACATCAAACTAGTTTGCAATTGCCTTTTATAATTCATGGATGTAAGTTATTTTTTGATGGAATGCAATTTACTCAATGTTTTCGTTTAGTAGCAATTGTATAAAGTAATTTGCAGGTTCAGAAAGTGGAATACTATCATCATAAGCCGCAATCAGTTTACGAGTAGGCATAGTTTCCTCCGTTTTAAGAACAAACAAATTATCATCAATTGTGTTCTTGATACAAAAATCTGGAACAAAAGCAATTCCAAGACCAATCTTAGCAAGATCAATCAGCAAATCGTTGCTGCTGATTTCAATTGCAGGAACTAAGTCCAATGAGTTTTGTAAAAATAGATTATGCAAGAATGCACTTGTAGTAGAAAGTTTATTTAGCATAAGTATTGGTAGTTTTTGCAATTCATGCAAGTTCAGTGGTTTGTCTCCAAAAGGGAACGCATCTGGATTTGCAACGAATACATCTGTAAAATCTTTTACATCTAAAATTTTCATGTTATTGTTAAGTGCTGAGTTAGGTGAGTTAGCAACAATAAGATCTACTTGATTGGTTTCTAACATTTCAGCACATTTTAAAGAAGTACCATTGATAATCTTAATATGTACTTCTTTGTAAGTCTTGTGAAATAGGTTAAGATAAGGAACCAAAAAGTAACGACAAATCGTATCACTAGCAGCAATGCGAAGTTGCATACCGCCGGCTGAGGTTGAATTCATCAATTGATTTTCCCCACGTGTGATTAAATTAATCGCTGGTTCGATGTGTTTTAATAACATCTCGCCTTCTTTGGTAAGGCTAACACGCTTTGTACTACGAATAAATAAAACTTGATCCAAACGTTTTTCCAACACTTTTACGGATTGACTCACTGCAGATTGTGAGATAAATAGTTCTGCTGCGGCTTCTGAAAAACTGAGTGTTTTCGCAACATAATAAAATACTTTATATAATTCGTAATTGATATCCATTTTCTGTTCTCCTTTTTAACGGTCATCCCTATCGTACAATTTTTTAGACTTACTTTTTTAGTGCTATTTTAAAGCAAATTAAAGATTAAAATGAATGAAACTACAATTTGTATAATTATAAAACGGAATACAGTTTGAGTATCCGACCAACCTTTGTTTTTTCGCACATGATCATGGATTGGTGTACGAGTATTCTTGAGTATTCTGATTTTTAAGAAGCGTAACAATGCAACTTTAATTAGGCCCAATCCACCATCGATAATTAAAACAATGGCACATGGAATGAATAACAATGGACTACCAGTTTTAAGAGCAACGACTGCAATAACAAGGCCTATGGCTCTAGAACCGGCATCGCCCATTAATAGTTTACTCGGAGAAGCATTAAACCAAAGATAACCAAGCAAACAAATAACCATAAGTAAAATAAATTGACCAAAGCCGGCATCACCAATCTTTGAGATGAATATTACATAAAAAGTTATGAGTGTACAGATTGCAAGGCTTCCACTTAAGCCATCTACGCCGTCACTACAATTCGTAACATTGATGGATGCCCAAATAAGTATCATTGCTAATATAATATAAAGCCAATTTGGAAGTATAAATTCCTGTCCAGTTAGCATGATTGTGAGTTTACTTGTATTAAAATTAACATAAGTGAAGGCGCAAACAAATGCTATCACTAAGTCGATTAATCCTTTTTTATATTCACCCCAAGGAGCTTTGGAGCTATCATCTAAATATCCGCTCATCATCGCTGCGATTAACATAATAAGGTATATTATTATTTCGCGATTAATCGGTGAAAACATAATTGCAGAAAATACAAATACTAAAATAAATACAATTCCAGCACCTCTTGGTTTTCCTTGTGATAACCCACCATTTACTGCAAATGCACGACCACCATCTCGTGGGAGTATATTTTGCAATAGTTCAAGTAAAATGCATGTAGTTAAAAAAGCAAATAGAAGTCCGAAAAAGGCAATACCTTTACCATTCGTACTCTCAAATATTGAATATAACATAAATTTATCCTCCAAAAATATTGTCATCGTTAAGATTCAAGATATCGTTATTGCAAGGCAAACGTTGTGTTTTTAGACAAACGTAAGTGCAATTTCATATGTAATGAAAGAAATCGATGTCTCAAATATTTTACTATAAAAACTTCGCTTTGTATATAGTTAGAATATGAGAAGTGCAAGATTTTATAAGGGGGACTTATAAAATATTTCACTTTTATTAATTTCAATAATAAATACATCTATGTTATAATAAATATAACCATAAAAGCTTTAATATACTAAACTTTTGGAAAATAGTTTTTATTCGAAGATAAAAGATGAATTAAAGCTTTGATATTACTTAGAATTGGGCAGTATATTGGATTGAATAACCATGGAGGATTACAATGGGAAACGTTAAGAGAATATATGTGGAGAAAAAAGAACCATATGCAATTAAAGCAAAAGAATTAAAAGAAGAGATAAATAGTTATCTTGATATTTCGGCATTGGTTAAGGTACGTGTTTTAATTCGATATGATATAGAAGATGTCAGCAATGAAACATATAAGAGTGCTCTTGGCGTTGTATTTAGTGAGCCTCCAGTGGATCTTTTGTATGAAGAGAAATTTCCATTAAATGAAAATGACCTTGTTTTTTCTGTCGAGTACCTACCAGGTCAATTTGATCAGCGTGCAGACTCAGCGGAGCAGTGTGTGAAACTTTTAAATGAAAAAGAGAATCCAGTCATTAAAACAGCAACGACCTATGTATTGACTGGGGAAATATCGGAAGATGATTTTGCACGCATCAAATCGTATTGTATAAATCCAGTCGATCAAAGGGAGACAAATGAGACAAAGCCAGATACTTTAAATTTAGCATTTGACATTCCACAAGATGTTGCTATTATAGATAATTTTATAGATATGAAGAAAGAAGCTCTAAAGGACTTATTTGGACATTTAAATCTAGCAATGACTTTTGATGACTTTTGTCATATACAAGAATACTTTAAAAATAAGGAAGAACGAAATCCAACAATGACGGAAATTCGTGTTCTTGATACGTATTGGTCAGATCATTGCCGTCATACAACATTTTTAACTGAGTTAGAGACGGTAAGCTTTGAAGAGGGAGATTATAACGAGCCAATTAAGGCTGCATATCTTGACTATATAAAAACCCGTGAAACGTTATATCACGGAAGAGAGGATAAATACATATCTTTAATGGACATTGCACTTCTTGCTATGAAACGTTTGAAGGCAGAAGGAAAACTTGAGGATATGGAAGTTTCCGATGAAATAAACGCTTGCTCGATTATTGTACCAGTTGAAATTGACGGTAAAACAGAAGAGTGGCTTGTATTTTTTAAAAATGAAACACACAACCATCCAACGGAGATTGAACCTTTTGGTGGAGCGGCTACTTGTCTTGGTGGGGCGATACGTGATCCCCTATCAGGTAGAGGATATGTATATCAGGCAATGCGTGTAACCGGTGCCGCAGATCCTACGGCATCCATGAAAGATACGATGGATGGAAAGTTAGCGCAACGAAAGATTGTTACTGGAGCTGCAAAAGGATATAGCTCTTATGGAAATCAAATTGGACTTGCTACGGGACTTGTGGACGAAATTTATCATCCAGACTATGTGGCTAAGCGTATGGAAATTGGAGCGGTTATGGGTGCAGCTCCGCGTAAAAATGTAATACGTGAAAATTCAGATCCAGGAGATATTATTATATTAATGGGTGGAAGAACTGGAAGAGATGGTTGTGGTGGAGCTACAGGTTCTTCGAAAGTTCATACAACAGAATCCATTCATACTTGTGGAGCAGAAGTACAAAAAGGAAATGCTCCAACAGAACGTAAGTTACAACGACTATTTCGTAGAGAAGAAGTTAGTAAGTTAATAAAAAAATGCAATGATTTTGGTGCAGGTGGCGTGTCCGTTGCAATTGGTGAACTTGCAGATGGCTTACGCATCAATCTTGATTTGGTACCTAAAAAATATGCAGGTCTTGATGGTACAGAATTAGCGATTTCAGAATCACAGGAAAGAATGGCAGTTGTCGTAGATAAATCTGATGTGGAAGCGATGCTTGCCTACGCAGGTGAAGAAAATTTAGAGGCAGTAGCGGTTGCAGAAGTCACAGCAGAACCAAGGCTAGTCATGCATTGGAGAGGGCAAGTAATTGTTGATATTTCTAGAGAATTTTTAGATACCAATGGAGCACACCAAAAGACAAATGCCCTTGTTGCAATGCCAAAGAAAGAAAAGAATTATTTTAATCTTGGAGCTTCTTATTTCGCGCAAAGTACGAAAAAGGATTCTAAAAAAATCGGAATTGAAACTATGGATGCAACCATGGATAGCGATAATATCAAAGAACAATGGTTAACGATGTTAGCAGATCTAAATATCTGCTCGAAAAAAGGTTTGGTAGAAATGTTTGATAGTTCCATTGGAGCCTCCACGGTTACTATGCCGTATGGTGGAAAATATCAATTGACACCAACACAAACCATGATAGCGAAACTACCAGTACTACGTGGAAATTGTGACACAGTGACTATGATGAGCTATGGGTTTGATCCTTATCTATCCAGCTGGAGTCCGTTCCATGGCTCTGTTTACGCAGTAATTTCATCCGTTGCTAAAATCGTTGCTGCAGGTGGAAACTATAAAAATATTCGTTTTACGTTCCAGGAGTATTTTAAAAGATTAGGCAATGATGCAAAACGTTGGGGAGAACCACTAGCAGCATTATTAGGGGCATATGATGCTCAGATAAAACTTGGTCTTGCATCAATTGGTGGGAAAGATAGTATGTCAGGAACCTTCCATGAAATTGATGTACCACCAACTTTAGTATCATTTGCAGTAAATGTTGGAAAGATTCAGGATGTGGTAACTCCAGAATTAAAACAAATCGGTAATTCGTTAGTCGTATTTGAAATTAAAAAAGATGCATATGATTTACCAGAGTACGAAGAATTGATGAAACAATACGATAGAATTATAAAACTTATGAAGGAAGGCGTCATCGTTTCTGCGTATGCCCTAGGAGCGAAAGGTATCGCTGAGGCAGTAAGTAAAATGTCCTTTGGTAATCAGATGGGTGTAAACTTAGTATCTTCCCTTACAAAGGCAGATCTATTTAAACCTTCCTATGGTAATATTTTAGTAGAAATTGCAAGTGACAAATTAAACGAGTTGAATCTTTTGGATGGCTTATGTAGCCTTGTAGGTGAGGTGATTGTGGAGCCGGAATTTATATATCAGGATACACGTATTTCAATGAAAGAGGCGTTAATGGCTTGGAATGATACATTAGAAAAAGTTTTCCCTACACATTCAAAGTCTAGCAATACAACGTCAAATAGCATGATACAAGAACAGATCTATGATGCAAAAAAAGTTTTTGTTGCTAAAAATAAAGTGGCAAAACCTAGTGTATTCATACCAGTATTCCCTGGTACGAACTGTGAATATGATACATTAAAGGCATTTGAAAACGCAGGTGCTCATGTAAATACCGTAGTATTTAAAAACCTAGATGAAAATAATATAAAAGAATCAGTGCTTGCTTTTGAAAAGGCAATCAAAGAAGCTCAGATATTAATGTTCCCAGGTGGATTTTCCGCTGGAGATGAACCAGATGGTTCCGGAAAATTTATTGCAACTGCATTTCGCAATGTAAGGATTTGTGATGCCGTAAACGACTTATTAAAACAAAAAGACGGATTGGTTCTTGGAATATGCAATGGTTTTCAAGCATTGATAAAACTTGGGCTTGTTCCATACGGTGAAATCGTTCCTCAAAATGAGGACTCACCAACACTAACTATGAATGCAATTGGACGTCATATATCAAAGGCAGTTTATACAAAAGTAGTTTCCAATAATTCGCCTTGGCTTATGAAAGCGGGTCTTGGTGATGTTTATGCAATTCCTGCATCACATGGTGAGGGACGTTTCGTAGCAAGTGAGGCGTGGATGCAAAAACTTATCAAAAATGGTCAGATTGCTACGCAATATGTTGATCTTAATGGAAATCCTACGATGGATGAAAACTTTAATCCGAACGGTTCTTATATGGCAATTGAAGGGATCACTTCACCAGATGGTAGGGTGCTTGGTAAGATGGCACATTCCGAGCGTCGTGGTAATGGTGTAGCAATCAATATCAATGGAAATCAAAATCAATTTATTTTTGAATCAGGCGTATCTTATTTCCAATAGTTCGTCCTAAGAATTAAGTACGTATACGAATTAGAGATTCAGAGAATGATAACCCTTGGGTTCATATCTGAGTATTGAAGTGATTTATTATTTTAAATGCTTATTAACCAATTATTGGGTGTCACAAATAATAATGAAGGGTGCTTGCAATTAGCAAGTGCCCTTTGTTATAATTATCTAAAATTGATATATAATAGTGAAAGTAGATTTATATGTCAAAGAAAGATTTAATTACGCAGATAGTTGCGTAGAAATGGAGGAAACAATATGACAGTTTTAGAGAGATTTTTAAATTATGTAAAAATAGATACGCAGTCAAAAGATGATCAGGAGATGGTTCCAAGTACAAGTAAGCAAAGGAATCTTGCAGAAGTATTAGTAAAAGAATTAAAGGAGATGGGTGCAAGCAATGTAAGACTTTCAGATAATTGCTATGTATATGCTACAATTCCAGCGACCATTGATGAAAAAGTTCCATCCATCGGATTTATTTCCCATATGGATACTGCTCCGGCGATGACAGGCACGGATGTAAGACCACGAGTTGTAAAAAACTATGATGGTAAAGATATTGTATTAAACGAAGAATTAGGAATTGTATTATCTCCAAATCAATTTTCAAGACTTAAGGACCGTGTGGGTGAAGATTTAGTTGTAACAGACGGAACAACATTACTTGGTGCGGATGATAAAGCAGGCGTTGCTGAAATTATGACCATGGCAGAGTATTTACTTACACATAAGGACATCCCTCACGGTGAAATTCAAATCGGATTTACGCCAGATGAAGAAGTTGGACGAGGAGTAGACTTTTTTGATGTAAAAGGATTTGGTGCTGATTTTGCTTATACTGTGGATGGTTCTACTCTTGGTGAAATTGAGTACGAAAACTTTAATGCAGCCAATGCCAAGGTAAAAATCAAAGGTAGAAGCATACATCCTGGCAGTGCAAAAGGTAAGATGGTAAATGCAATTTTAGTTGCGATGGAACTTCAATCGATGTTACCAGTGGAACAAAATCCAGCATATACTGAGATGTATGAAGGTTTTTATCACTTAGATCAAATCAATGGCGATGTGGAAGATGCTTCTATGGTATATATTATAAGAGATCATGATAGAGATAAATTCGAGGAGAAGAAAGAATATTTCAAACGTGTTTGTGATTTCTTAAATGAGAAGTATGGAGCTGGTACGATAAAAGTTCAGATCAACGATAATTACTACAATATGAAAGAAAAAGTTGAGCCACACATGCATTTGATTGATAATGCTAAAAAGGCAATGGAGGAGCTTGGAATTACACCGATTATTTCACCAATCCGAGGTGGAACAGATGGTGCAAGACTTTCTTACATGGGATTACCTTGCCCTAATTTATGTACTGGTGGGGACAATTATCATGGAAAGTACGAGTATGTATCCGTTAATGCGATGGAAAAAACAGTAGAGATACTTCTTAAAATCATAGAATTGTACGGAAGAGCATAAACTATAGAAAAATCAATACATGATTTATTCCGCAAGTTTATATATAAGGTGGAGCATAGGGGAAGAGATACAAACAAAGTGAATTTGGATAACAAAGAGTTATATTAATCAGGTCATTGATTATATTTAATGATTGTAAATTTTAAATTGACATTGCGTTAAACTTCTGCTACACTAAAGTGCAATAAATGTAACAATTTATAAAAGTAAAAGGCTAAGACAGGGAGGAGTACATACTCATTAATGCCTAGAGAGAAGACGGTCGGTGTAAGTCTTCGTGAGATGAGTAAAAACGTATGAGATATATAATATCATATGGTATGGAAGTAGCCCTCGAGCTTTGAACCGAACATTTTAGTAGGCTTCAACGGAAAATTCCGCCGTTATATGGAAATAGTATATACGACATTGTCTGCATCAAAAAGGATGCTTTTGACACTTGAATTATGTGCTATAAAGTGCAGAATTAATTCTGAAATTAGGTGGTACCACGGATGTTACGTTCGCCCTAAGCCTTTGGCTTATGGCGGGCGTTTTTTTAAGTTTTAGGATGATAACAAAACAAACGTTACACCATGGATGCGTTGACCTCTATGGTAATTCTTTAGCTGATTGACAGTACGTTAGTGCTAGCTATGACATAAAAGTATAAATGTTTGGCTCTATGACATAGAAAAGATAATTTTAAGTAGTTTAATAAGCAGATGATATTCTCTGCTTTCATTTTACATAAAGAAAGGTGTGTATAATATGAGAAGTGATTCAGTAACAAAAGGAATGCAACAGGCACCTCATAGATCTTTATTTAACGCTTTGGGACTAACAAAGGAAGAATTAGAAAGACCACTTGTTGGTATTGTCAGTTCTTATAATGAAATAGTACCAGGCCATATGAACCTTGATAAAATAGTGGATGCAGTTAAACTAGGCGTCGCTATGGCTGGAGGAACTCCAATCGTATTTCCAGCAATCGCTGTATGCGATGGTATTGCAATGGGGCATGTAGGAATGAAATACTCTTTGGTAACAAGAGACTTAATTGCTGATTCAACGGAAGCAATGGCTATGGCCCATGCATTTGATGCATTAGTTATGGTACCAAACTGTGATAAAAATGTTCCAGGTTTACTAATGGCTGCGGCTAGAGTTAATATACCAACCGTCTTTGTCAGTGGTGGACCAATGTTAGCTGGTAGAGTACAAGGAAAGAAAACAAGTTTATCCAGTATGTTTGAAGCAGTTGGTAGTTATTCTGCGGGTAAAATGACAGAAGAAGAAGTGGAAGAGTTTGAAAATAAAGCATGCCCAACCTGTGGTTCTTGCTCCGGAATGTATACTGCAAACAGCATGAACTGTTTAACAGAAGCATTAGGGATGGGACTAAAAGGGAATGGAACAATACCAGCAGTTTATTCCGAACGAATTAAGCTTGCAAAACATGCAGGTATGCAAGTTATGGAACTACTAAAAAGAGACATACGTCCAAGAGATATTATGACTGAAAAAGCATTTTTAAACGCATTGACGGTTGATATGGCGCTTGGATGTTCAACAAATAGTATGTTGCATCTACCAGCCATTGCACATGAAGCTGGCGTTGAACTAAATGTAGATATTGCAAATGAAATAAGTGCAAAAACACCAAATCTTTGTCACCTTGCACCAGCGGGGCCAACGTATATGGAAGATTTAAATGAAGCAGGTGGAGTTTATGCAGTTTTAAACGAGCTTGATAAAAAAGGTTTATTGTACACAGATTTAATCACAGCTACAGGAAAAACAATCGCAGAAAATATCAAAGGTTGCTACAATAAAAATCCTGAAGTTATACGACCTATTGAAAATCCTTATAGTGAAACGGGTGGTATCGCAGTACTAAAAGGAAATTTAGCACCAGATTCATGCGTAGTAAAACGTTCTGCAGTAGTACCTGAGATGATGGTGCATGAAGGTCCTGCAAGAGTATTTGACTGTGAAGAGGATGCAATCAAAGCAATTAAAGATGGTAAAATCGTTGCAGGTGATGTTGTTGTGATACGATATGAAGGTCCAAAAGGCGGTCCTGGCATGAGAGAGATGTTAAATCCAACTTCAGCCATTGCTGGAATGGGACTTGGCTCATCAGTAGCACTCATTACGGATGGTAGATTCTCAGGAGCTTCCAGAGGAGCATCCATCGGTCACGTATCTCCAGAAGCCGCAGTTGGTGGAAATATTGCTCTTGTAGAAGAAGGGGATATTATAAAAATTAATATTCCAGAAAATACAATTAATTTTGTAGTTTCAGAGGAAGAATTAGAACGAAGAAGAGCAAACTGGAAACCAAGACAGCCTAAGATTACAACTGGTTATCTTGCACGTTATGCATCTATGGTAACTTCTGGTAACCGTGGCGCTATTCTAGAAATAAAATAAATGCAACAAAGCAATGTAGTCTGTTGATTTGTTATAAAACAAATACGAATGTGCTAACGAAACAGGTTAGAGTATAAATTATGAAAGAGGTGTAATATGTTATTAACTGGTTCCCAAATCTTAGTTGAATGTTTAAAAGAACAAGGCGTTGATACCATCTTTGGCTATCCTGGTGGTCAGGTGCTAAACATATATGATGAGCTTTATAGACATCAGGATGAAATTAGACATATTTTAACTTCTCATGAACAAGGGGCTGCACATGCAGCAGACGGATATGCGAGGGCAACTGGAAAAGTTGGAGTTTGTCTTGCTACTTCAGGACCTGGTGCCACGAATTTAGTTACTGGTATTGCAACGGCTTATATGGATTCTGTACCGTTAATTGCAATTACGGGGAATGTTCCAGTACCACTTCTCGGAAAAGATAGTTTCCAAGAAGTTGATATTGCAGGTATTACAATGCCAATAACAAAACATAACTTTATTATAAAAGACATAGAAAAATTGGCAGATACCATTCGAAAAGCATTTCGCATAGCCAAATCTGGAAGGCCAGGTCCAGTTTTGATTGACATAACAAAAGATGTAACAGCTGCGAAATACGAATATACACCTGTTTTGGTGGAAGAGATTGATAATAGTAAAGCAACAATTAGCGAAGAAGAGATTGAGAATGCCCTTGCTATGATTCGTGAATCAAAGAAACCAATGATTTTTGTTGGTGGAGGAGCAATAATTTCAGATGCTAGTGAAGAATTACGTATATTTGCAGATAAAATCGATGCACCTGTTACGGATACTTTAATGGGAAAAGGTGCGTTCAATGGTGAACATGAACGTTACACAGGTATGCTTGGTATGCATGGTACGAAAACTTCGAATTACAGTGTAACGAAATGTGACCTTCTAATCACGGTAGGATCAAGGTTTAATGATCGTGTTACTGGAAATGCGAAAAAGTTTGCAAGTAAAGCGAAAATTTTACAAATTGATATCGATCCTGTTGAAATCAATAAAAATGTTATTGTTTCAAAAAAAGTGATTGGTGATGTGAAAAGGATTTTACATATTTTAAACGAGCGTTTGGAGCAGCAATCTCATGAAACATGGATGAATCAAGTATATGAGAGCAAAAGACTTTTTCCATTAGGATATCATGATGATACATTAACTGGACCATATATCATTGAGAAGATTGATGAAATTGTTGGAGAGAATGCGATTATCACAACAGAAGTTGGTCAGCATCAAATGTGGGCGGCACAGTTCTTTAAATACAAAAAGCCAAGAACATTTTTATCTTCTGGTGGTCTAGGAACTATGGGATTTGGACTTGGTGCATGTATTGGAGCAAAAGTTGGTATGCCAGATAAAACAGTAATTAATATTGCAGGAGATGGATGTTTCCGTATGAATATGAACGAAATTGCAACTGCAACTCGTTATGATATTCCAATCATTCAGGTGGTATTTAACAACCATGTATTAGGAATGGTTCGTCAATGGCAAAATTTATTCTACGGGAAACGTTATTCTCAAACAATTCTAAATGATAAAGTTGACTTTGTGAAACTATCGGAAGCGATGGGAGCAAAAGCGTTTAAAATTACGAAAAAAGAAGAAGTAGAGCCTGTATTAAGAGAAGCAATTGCCCTTAATGAGCCTGTAGTAATTGAATGTGTTATCGATCCAGATGATAAGGTTTGGCCAATGGTTGCGCCAGGTGCAGCGATTGCAGATGTTTTTTCAGAAGAAGACATGGATAGCTAAAAGTTATAGTGGCTCTTGGGAGCAGCTCTCTTTTTGGTAAAATCATTATTATAAGTGTATTATTGAACAGTTTGATTAAAAATAAAATAAATGTTTAAACTAGAGAAGATGAGTGATTTTATAAATCCTCATCTTTCTTTATTTTCAAAAGTACACGAAGATTGTATTATTGGAATAAAGCACTTATTAAATTCATTAGAAATAATTATAAATAAAATCTAATTTTTGAAGGTGGTATTCATTGACTTTAGTTTCCTGTATTGCTAAAATTGTTATGGACTTACTGTAAGTTATTCTTACAGAGAATCTAAAGAATAAAGTAGATTACATACGTTTTATAGGAGGAGTTGCATGGAAAAGTTTTTCAAATTAAAAGAAAACGGTACTAATGTACGTACCGAAGTTGTTGCTGGTTTAACAACTTTTTTTGCGATGGCTTACATTATTATTGTAAATCCTAATACATTGGCAGAGTCAGGTATGCCATGGGGTGCAGTATTTTTAGCAACAATTATTGCATCAATTATAGGGACGTTGATTATGGGCTTAGTTGCCAATGTACCATATGCACAAGCACCTGGTATGGGACTAAATGCTTTCTTTGTATTTACAGTAGTAAAAGGGCTTAATTTTACATGGCAAGAAGCATTGGCTATGGTATTTATCTGTGGTTTAGTAAATATTTTTATTACGGTAACAAAGTTACGTAAATTAATTATCAAAGCTATCCCAGAAAGTTTACAAAATGCGATCGGCGGAGGTATTGGTATCTTTGTTGCATACATTGGTATCGTTAACTCTGGTTTAGTTAATTTTGATGCAGGAGTGCCATCCATTGCAGTTTTTAATAATCCAGCGGTTATTTTAACTGTGATCGGTATCATATTAGCGGTTGTTTTATTGATCTGTAATGTAAAGGGTGCAGTGTTTATTAGTATCGTAGTTACAGCACTTATTGGAATTCCATTTGGTGTTACTAAAATGGATGATACAATGAGTTTTGTAGAAGCCTTTAAACAGTTGCCTACTACATTTGGTGCAGCATTTGGAAATCCTGGTATGGTCAGCTTGTTTAGCGATCCTAGTAAACTTCCTATTGTTATAATGACAATCTTTGCATTTAGTTTATCCGATACATTTGATACAATCGGAACATTTATTGGAACTGGTCGTAAAACAGGAATCTTCTCTGCAGAGGATGAAGAAGCACTTGAAAAAGGTAACGGCTTTAAATCAAAGATGGATAAAGCTTTATTCGCAGATGCTACAGCAACATCCATCGGTGCAATTTTTGGTACTTCCAACACAACTACTTATGTAGAGAGTGCGGCAGGTATCGGTGCTGGTGGACGTACTGGATTAACAAGTGTTGTAGTTGCAATTTTATTTGCACTTAGTGCATTTTTTGCTCCTGTAATACAAGCAATTCCTTATGCAGCTACTGCACCTGCTTTGATCATTGTTGGTGTGATGATGCTTTCCGCATTTAAAGAAATTGAATGGGACAACCTTGAAGAAGCAGTGCCAGCGTTTTTTGCAGGTATCTTTATGGCATTATGCTATAATATTTCTTATGGTATTGCGGCAGGATTTATTTTCTTTATCATCGTAAAACTTAGCAAAAAGAAAGCAAAAGAAATTAACCCAGTGCTATGGTTAGTGACAGCGCTATTTATAATTAACTTTATTATTACAGCAAGACTATAAACGGAATATATAAATTAAAAACACGGTTCAGTCATACTACATATGATTTAACCGTGTTTTTTTTATAATATTTTATTTTTAAACTGGGAATCACTCACGCAATTAAAGTGATGACGTGCTGTTTTTACGAGTATTTTAAATTCCCTATAAAATACAGGTTAAACAATGCACACTTTTAATGTGATTATATTACTACACAAAACAGCTGTGGCGCTTTTGGGAAGTTCAAACCTATAAGGAGAGAGTGTAGTTTAATTTCCAGTTAATCTGCTTTTCAGGTATGAACAGATCTGCTATATATTTATTTACGAATTCTTTTTATAACAGTATTAGCTATGCATTTTAACTGCTTATGAAATATAAGTATTAAGCTTCCAATAAAAAGAGCATTTATTAATAACATAAATGTTTCTAAACCATGTACCCAAATGAAGTTTTCTAAGCCTACCTTCCAAGTCTTAGTAGTAGAATTATAAAATACAATTGGTGCTGGGTATAGTTTAGATAAGAGCCAAACTACAAAAAAACTTATTGATGATACGAATATGCCAACAATTCCACATATAAAAATTGATTTTGTTTTACTGTTGTTTACTGTAGTTTTTATAGTATCATTCCTATCACTAGGATTACACGAATTCGATGTAGCATTTGAACCGTACTTAGTATTTAAGTTATTTTGAACATTAAAATTATCCATAGCATTCACGGTGTTATACATATTTTGATTGGCACTAGATTTTCCATCATTGTTCATAATAAGCACATCATCTTTTAATAAATAATCCAACGATACACAAAATAATTGACTCAACTGAATTGCGTTTTCAGTATCTGGCAAAGAATTATTCAGCTCCCACTTTGAAATGGCTTGCCTGGATACGTCTAGTTTTAATGCAAGCTGTTCTTGTGACATACCATTTTGTTTTCTTAATAATTGGAGTTTCTCTCCAAAAGTCATAATGACCACCTCCTAAATTCTTTACTATAGTAACATTTAGCATAGTTGCATTCAACCAAATATACCTTGAAATTCCGCAACCTAAAGTTGCAAGCTTAATAAAATACACCATATAAAAAGTTATATTGAATAATTTTCTTTGGACTACAAATAATAACTAAAAGCGTTTGTCGTCATATTATTTCCCAGTATTCACCTGTGAATAATGTAAACGCTTACATTGTTTAGTCAAAAAACTATATTTAAAAAATGCCCAAAAATACAACATTTAACAATAGTAATCATAGCTATAAGACTGAAATTTTTTTTAGTGTTGTATAAAATATTGGTATCTGATAGAATATTAATGTAAGCGCTATCATATAGTGCTATATAAAATTGTATTGTTACATATAAAATAATGTAACAGGTTTCAACTATAAGGAGGAAACAATAGAATGAGAGGAAATGTTATTGTTGGACAATCTGGGGGACCAACAGCAGTAATCAATTCAAGCCTGGCTGGAGTTTTTAAAACAGCTAAAGACAGAGGGGCTAAGAAGATTTATGGTATGCGCCATGGAATTAAAGGTTTTTTAGATGGCCAATTTGTAGATTTATCGGAGCATATTAAAAATGGATTAGACATTGAACTGTTAAAGAGAACACCATCATCCTATCTTGGTTCCTGTCGATATAAATTACCAGACTTAGAACAAGGAAAAGATACTTACGAAAAAATATTTTCAAAATTAAAAGAATTAGATATTGAATATTTCTTTTATATTGGTGGAAATGATTCGATGGACACAATCAAAAAATTAAGTGATTATGCGAAGACGATACAAAGTGATATTAAGTTTATGGGTGTACCTAAAACAATCGATAATGATTTAGCAGTTACTGATCATACACCAGGATTTGGTAGTGCTGCGAAATTTATTGGTACAACTACAAAAGAAGTAATCCGTGATGGCCTTGTATATGATGTGGAATGTGTAACAATCTTAGAGATTATGGGTAGAAATGCAGGCTGGTTAACAGGTGCAGCAGCCCTTGCAAAAGCTGAAGATTGCGAAGGTCCAGACATGATATATCTTCCTGAAATCACTTTTGACATTGAAAAGTTTATAAAGCAAGTGAAAGAAATACAAAAAAATAAAAAGTCCGTTGTAATAGCAGTTTCCGAAGGTATCAAATTAGCGGACGGTCGCTATGTTTGTGAATTGTCAGACAATATAGATTCCGTAGATGCGTTTGGACATAAATCACTTTCTGGAACAGCAAAATTCCTTGCAAATACAATAGCAAAAGAACTTGGATGTAAAACACGTGCAATTGAATTATCAACATTGCAACGTTGTGCATCTCATATTAATTCAAGAGTTGATATGACAGAAGCATTTCAGGTTGGTGGAGCAGCAGTAAAAGCGGCATTTGAAGGTAACACTGGTAAGATGATCATACTGAAACGAGTTTCTGATGACCCTTATCAATGCACAACGGATATCTCTGATATCGATCAGATTGCTAATATTGAAAAGAAAGTACCACTATCTTGGATTAATGAAGATGGTACATATGTAACGGATGAATTCGTTAATTACGTACGACCATTGATTCAAGCAGAACTTGCACCAATGATGGTAGAAGGTTTACCAGCACATTTATGTTTTAAAGAAAATAAGTAATATATAATAAAGCCCATATCCTCGTTTGTCACGAAGATATGGGCTTATTTTATATAATAGGAAAGATCCCGTTTATGGAAAGTATTTTTGGAAAGTGTTATTGGAAGGTTTTCTATAATTTAATATAAAGACACTGCGATACCAACCACCCAGAAATGGATATATTACTATACAAACTCCCAGAAATGGATATATTACTGTACGGACCGCTTAGATGCTAGAGTTTTGCAAATGAAACAGTTGATTCAAACTTATACTTGGTTAATAGAAATTAGAGAATAGGGAGATAATCTAATTACATAGGAGTGTAGATAGATTATTAGTATTTTTTAAAAGTGAATGTAGAATAGTAAAAATATCTTTTCAAAATAACTTATATATGGTATGATAATATATAGTTTTTATTACTACGTTATGTGATAACGTAAAACGATATATTATGGGTATAATCACAATAGAAACGATTACAGGAGGTTTATTATGTCATACAAAATTATCGGCGACAGTTGTACCGATTTACCAATAGATTTAAAGAATGATGCTACGATTCAGTTAGTACCATTATCCATGCAAATAGAGGATGAGATTATTGTGGATGATAGTACATTTAATCAAATTGAATTCTTAAGAAAAATGGCTGCAAGTAAAGAGTGTCCGAAATCCTCATGCCCTTCTCCTGAAAGCTATATGGCTGCATTTGAAGGAGCAGATGATGTATTTGTTATAACATTGTCTTCTAAGCTTAGTGGCTCATACAACAGTGCAGAACTAGCTAAAAAGTTATATTTAGAAGAACATCCTGGTAAAAATATTGAAGTAATTGATTCAAAATCAGCTTCTGCTGGTCAGACACTTCTTGTGTATAAATTAAAAGAGTTATTAGATAAAGGAACTAGTTTTCAAGAGACAGTAAAACTGGTAAATGCATTCCGAGATTCAATGCAAACAAAATTCGTATTGGAATCTTTAGAAAACTTACGTAAGAATGGACGTTTAAACAATATAACAGCAGTTATCTGTAGTGCTCTAAATATAAAACCTATTATGGGGGCTACCGACGGTGAGATTGTAAAATTAGATCAGGCACGTGGTATTGAGAGAGCTTTACTTAAAATGATTAAGTTTGTAGAAGAAGATGTTAAAGATGCAAAAGATAGAATTCTTGGCATTACACATTGTAATAATTATGAACGTGCATTGTTTGTAAAAGAAGAGATGTTAAAACGTATACCTTTTGCAAAGTGTTTCATTGCAGATACTAACGGAATCGCAAGTTTATATGCAAATGATGGTGGAATTATAATAAGCTATTAATTCTGTATCTTATTTATATCATTTTGATTCATTTTATTGCACCATGCATAAAGCAAATTAAATGATGTGAATGAATAAAAAATGGCATAAGCGCATGGTATTAATCTGCTTAGGCACACACTTCATCAAAGAAAGGAATTAGGACAGTGAAGGATTTTGTTATTACTACAGACTCAAACTCAGATTTACCACTGGCATATATAAAAGAAAAAGAAATTGGTGTAATATCTCATTACTATGATTTAGAAGGAACAACTTACGGAGAGGATAATTTACTACCTGCAAAAGTTTTTTACGATAAAATGCGTCAAGGATTAATGCCAACAACGATGGCTAGTAATCCAGCAATGATACGTGAAGTATTTCAGGGTTATGTGGACCGAGGGCTTGATGTTTTACACATAAGCTTTACATCAGAACTTAGTGGTGGGTTTAGCAATGTTTCTGTTGGTGCAGCTGAAATATGCGAAGAAAATCCTGGAGCTAAAATTGTAGTTATCGACACTCTAAATGCTTCTTTAGGTGAAGGAATGGTTATCATGAAAGCCGTTTCGATGAAAGAAGAAGGGAAAAGTATGGATGAAATTGTCCAGTGGATTGAGGCACATAAACTTGAGTTTTGTGTTCAATTTACAGTGGATGATTTATTCCATTTACATAGAGGCGGTCGTGTATCAAAAGCTACTGCAATTATAGGATCCATGATAAATGTAAAACCTATTCTTTATGTGAATAATGAAGGTGCACTGGTTTCATTATCTACTTGCAGAGGAAGAAAGAAATCTCTTATTACTTTAGTTGATAATATGATTGCTCGCATGGGTAAATATAAAGAAGGTAATGATGTGATTTGTGTTGTTCATGGCGATGCAGAGGAAGACGCACAGTTTGTGGTTAATTTAATCAAAGAAAAATTAAATCGAGATAATATATTAGTTAATACGATTAGTCCTAGTATAGGTGCTCACTCAGGTCCAGGTGCTCTTGGAATTTGTTTTATGGGTGAAAATCGTTAATGTGAACTAAATTTTGCAAGGTTTACTTCGTTATGAAAGAAGTAAACCTTGTTTTTATTATAGGAAAGACCTTGTTAATGTAAAGCATAAAGTTTCATTCTGGAGATATTAATCTAAAAATGGCATGAGTGGAATTAATGCTTTTACACCTTCTGTTTTAACAATTTCATCTGCTAATATAGAAAGCGTTGTCTTTGACAAAAAAGGTGCTAGCCCAGCGAGATTCTTAACACTGCCTCCGTTTTCTATGAAACGATGTGCAATTGAACTAAGGGTTTCTTTTGATAAAAAAGGAGCTAGAGCTATAAGTTCCTCAAAATTCGCATCTCCTTCAGCTGTCATAGCAAGTGCATCAAGTGTTTGACTACCAATGAATGGAGCAAGTGCAATAAGTTCGTGTAGATTCGTTTGAGCAAGTTTTAATGCCGCTTTATCGATGGCCTCTGTACTTAAAAATGGGGCTAAGGCTACAAGATCTGATACCTGTTGATTTTCAGTTTGTTTCTCAGCCAATCTGTCTAAATATTCTGTTTCTAAGAAAGGAGCTAATGAAAGCAATTCATCTATCGTTAGAGTATCATCCGTTTCAGTAATAATTTTTTGTAAAATGCTTTTAGTTTGTGTTGGTTTTAGGATTGGGGCAACTTCTACTAAATGATCTGCGGTTACGTTGTTATTTTCAATGAAGCTTTCTTCAGTCCCTTCTATTACATGTTTGATTAATTCCACCGGCTTTGTGTCTTCTAATAAATCTTCTATATTAATATTTAAGGCAGTAGTTAAAGTTGTTAGTTTAGATATATCCGGCATAGAATTACCACGCTCCCAGTTGCTTACTGCTTGATAGCTCACCCCCATGATATCTGCTAAATCCATTTGCGTTAGATTGTTTTCTTTACGTAATGTTGCAATTTTCTTTCCTATTAAAGTTGTGTTAAACATAAAGTTCTCTCCTTCTATCTATAAATCTTTTCAAATCAGTACTGAATTAAAATGCACTCCAATTGGTTAGATTTATCATATCAAAAAGGATGAATTTCGTAAATCAAGTAATACTTGAGTTTTAATTCAATTGTAGATTGAGCGAATGAATAGAAGATATGATTGAACTATCAAGTATTTAAGTTGAGCATATAATATTTATTGAAGTAAAGTTAAATTTTTACCCGTTGATTTATACTTGATACAATAAATTCTAAGGGAAAAATACTTGACATTTAAAAAAAATAGGAGCATAATTATTTAGCAATAAGGCTTATGTTTTCGATTAGATTCGTCTAAATATCGAGGCGTAGCTCAGGTTGGTAGAGCGCTGCGTTCGGGACGCAGAGGCCGCAAGTTCGAATCTTGTCGCCTCGATGAGGTCATCTTTAAAAGTTGCGTAAACTATGTAATATGCTGAAATAGCTCAGTCGGTAGAGCACTTCACTCGTAATGAAGGGGTCGTCGGTTCAAATCCGATTTTCAGCTTTATAAAAAAAGTAAAATTAACCACTGTAAATCCTATTTATAAGGAGTTTCGGTGGTTTTTTTATATTGTTGGGATGTGTTCATACAGGTCTCAGGCGAGTTTGCATCAATCAAATTATGAATTAGTAGCGCCTTTGAGTTGTGGATTTATGAAAACAAAAATGCAGCCACCAAAAAGAAAGCCACCAATAATATTTAATAAGTAATTTAAATACATAAAAAATCGCTAGAGTTCATTAGTTTTCTAGCGATTGCTGTTTCGCATTAGCGATTATTACTGGTAGGATCATCCATACATTCATCAATATGTTGATGTCCCCATAGACATATTTCATGTAAAATAGGCATAAGAGAGTTACCAAGTTCCGATAAACTATATTCCACTTTTGGTGGAACTTGAGGGTATTCGTTACGTATAATTAATCCGTCTTTTTCAAGTTCCTTGAGTTGATTGCTAAGCATTTTATGGGTAACTCCCTCTAAAGCTCTCTTTAATTCACTATAGCGCATGACTTCTTTACTTCTTAACCAGAATAAAATATGCATTTTCCACTTGCCGCCGATTAATCCCATCGCATAAGCAAAGGGTTTTATATTAACTTCTTTACAAATATCTTCACATTGTTGATTCATTTATATACACTCTCCTTTTGGATAGTATCTTACATAAAAGTGCATACTGTCCATATCTTTATTTGTAGCATATAATAACTTTAGAAATTAGTCAATGGAAGGAGTTTTGCTATGATAAACTTATTTGAACCAACGAAAATTGGAACTATGGATTTAAAAAATCATTTTTTTCGATCTGCAACGTTAGAAGGAAAAGCTACACTTGATGGGCATATGACAAAAGATCTGTTAAATGTCTATCAAGAGCTAGCAGAAGGTGGAATAGGTGCAATTATTACAAGCTATACTTATATTTGTTCAGAGGAACGCTCAGCCGCAAATCAGATGGGAATTTATGATGATAGCTTTATTGAGGATTATAAGAAAGTAACCGAGATCATACATAACCATGATACGAAAGCAATCATGCAAATTGTATACGGAGGCTCATTGTCACAGGGAGATCCAGAACATGCGAAGGTTCTTGGACCATCAGCAATCAAGCACCCTACTTCAGGTATAACGCCTAAGGAAATGGACAAACAGGATATTGATAATGTGATTAAGCTATTCGCAGACGCAGCAAGACGTGTAAAAGCATCAGGTTTTGATGGGGTTCAGCTACATGTAGCTCATGGCTACTTACTAAGCCAGTTTATTTCGCCTTTATTTAATCATAGAGAGGATGAATATGGTGGAAGTGTTGAGAATAGATTCCGATTTGTGAGAGAGGTATACGAAGCAGTTCGAAAAGTGGTAGGTGATGACTATTCAGTATGGGTTAAAATAAATTCTTCGGATGAAGTAGAAGGTGGATTGACTACAGAAGATAGCTATCAAATGTGCAAATGGTTATCAGATCTTGGAGTCGATGCAATTGAAATCAGTGGAAATCTATGGAGAATGCATCCAGCGCATGCACCAGAAGGTGCATACTATAAAGAGTATGCAATTGAGTTGGCCAATGCAATTACAACGCCAGTTTTACTTACAGGGGGAAATCGTGATTTAGAGGAAATGCAGTGGTTAGCAAATAATAGTAATGTTAAATTCTTTGGTTTCGCCCGTCCTTTGATGAAAAACCCATCCTATGTAAAAATGCTACAGGAATAACTTAAGTTCGTAAGAATATCGAATTAGAACCACTCTTTATTATATAGATAGGGAGTGGTTCTTATACACTAGTCGGTGCGTGAACATTAATATAGGAATAGATTTTCTCTAATTAAGTAAGGAATGTTAAATAAAAGCATTTGTTATGATTTTTTTGTTATGTTAAGCTTGGCATATAACAAAATAATAAAGCAAAATATTAATTGACATCATTCTGGATATATAGTAAAATCAAAACATTCGCTAAAAATATCGAATATTGTAATAAATAACGATGATTGATTCTATGAAAATAAAAACACTCTGAAAAGAGTGCTTTTTTAGTCTATACACAGTGTTATACCATGCAATGTTAATTTATTTTCTTTATATGTGGATATTTTCCTGAAAAATCTGGTCCAGTGTGGATAATATTTTAAAATCACGAGTCTTCGTGTGCATAAATCAGCTCTAAAATTCTATTTTAAAAGAATATCATTAAAAATTTCAACATTTTCAGCTATGTTTCTAAGATTTTATCAGTTTACTTATGAAATAACGTTTCTTTGAATAAATCCAATTATACTTATTAACAAAAACAAGAAAATATAAACAATTATTTAAAGGGTGGAATTTTATGGAGAAACCATCATTTCACATACTTTAAAACTAATTATTACCAGATGTTAAATTATGTAGATATACCTAAAATAAAATTTATTGCTTAGACTTAGTAATCAGGTTTTAATGATTGCTTATTAATATTAAAAAGAAAAATGACCGACATATCTGTCGGCCAAAGAGGAGGGATAATAATCTATGTAAATATCATTATTTTTAGGCGAAGGCAACAACAGTGCGCGCTTTGATTGTTACCTTCTGAATTACATATTTACATTATACCTAGAAGTTGTGAACAGAGTTTGTGCAAAGAGTTAAATTATTATGAATAATATAAATTTTGCAATGTGAGGAGTTAACATAAATACAAATTTCTCTAATACTTTTTGCAGTCTTTCAGTAAAATTATATATTGGATGAATGTTTACAATATAGCCTAATCTTGTAGCGGATACCATTTAACCGAATACTATAACTTATAGGAAATTTTAAGGAGAATACAAAGATGGATGAACGTATGATTATTTCAAATCTTTTAAGAAAACTGTGGGAACAGCATGTCATGTGGACGAGATTATTTGTCATCAGTGCTGCTCATGACCTAAAAGATATTGAATTTGTTACGAAACGTTTATTAGAAAACCCTACGGATTTTGCAAAGGTACTCCGTCAATTTTATGGAGAAGATATAGCATTGCAATTTGAAGAGTTACTAAAAGAACATATTTTAATTGCTGCTGATATCGTAAAGGCAATGAAAGCAAATGACTCAAAAGAAATGGAATCATTGCTTGAAAAATGGTATTATAATGCAGATCAAATAGCTAAATTTTTAAGTGAAATTAACCCTTATTGGGATGAAGAGGAATGGAGAGCTATGCTTAGTTCACATCTGGTTTTGCTTGAGAAGGAAATAATGAATCGTATATCAGGTAATTATGAAGAGGATGTAGCTATTTATGATATCATTGAGGATCAGGCATTAGAAATGGCCGACTATATGGCAGACGGTATAATTGAACAATTTCAGATATAACATTTTATGATTACTCTAGTTTAATAAGTAATATAATGAAGCAGGATGAGAAATAAGATAAAAGGTAAGATGGGAAATAAAAGGTTAGATGAGAAAGTAATAAAAAATTTAAATAAGAAATAATTAAAAATAATATATAAAGCAAGTGAAAAAGTAAGAAAAAAAGGAAAGAGAATACATAAGATAAAAATTTGAAACTATTAGGAAAAAAATCTTGACGAATTATGATAATATGATTAAACTGTAGGAATGAATCTAAGGACAGAGCATTAATTTAGAGAATTAAAATTTCTAAACAATTCCTGCATCAAAAGTTGTAATGAAAAAGTTACAATTGCTGGAGTAATATATTTGTTTATTATATCAATATGAATGGACATCAAAATACTACTCGTAAGAAATACTAGTTTCTTACGAGATTTTTTACGCATTTTATGTATATATAGTAATATGATAATAAAAAAGTGTTGATTTTTAATTACGAAAGTGTTAATTTTGAAACAGATATTGTTCTTTAGATTCTATAATGTTATAATTTGTACAAAAATAGGAGGTAATTAATATGGACCCTGAGCCGGGTAGTATTATCATGCAGCTGCTTATAATCGTGTTATTAACACTCGTCAACGCATTTTTTGCCGGTGCGGAGATGGCAGTTGTATCAGTCAATAAGAATAGGATTAAAAAATTGGCGGAGAACGGCAATAAGAAAGCGTTATTAATTCAGAACCTTTCAGAAGATTCAACAAAATTTTTATCATGTATTCAAGTAGCAATCACATTTGCTGGATTCTTTTCTAGTGCTTCTGCAGCAACCGGTATTTCACAGTTACTTGGTAATTTTCTAAGAGAAAGAGGAATACCATCAGCAGATACCATCTCTATGATTGTAGTTACTGTAATACTTTCATATTTTACGTTGGTATTTGGTGAATTAGTTCCAAAAAGAGTAGCATTACAAAAAGCAGAGCAATTTAGTTTATTAACGGTTCGACCAATCCATTTCATTTCTAGGATTATGTCACCTTTTATTGCATTATTATCATTATCTACGAAAGCTGTATTAACAGTAATTGGTATGAACAAAGGTGATAGTGAAGAAAAGGTTTCAGAAGAAGAAATTATAGCAATGGTTGAAGAAGGTAGTGAGCAAGGAATATTTAATCTAAGAGAGAAAGAAAGGATTAACTCAATCTTTTCATTCCATGATAAAAAAGCTAAAGATGTTATGAAACCAAGAGTGGAAGTCTTTGCAATTAATATAGACGACCCGTTAGATTCATATTTAGATAGATTGTTAGCATGCAAGTATTCTAGGGTGCCTGTATATCAAGGGGAAATTGATAATATCATTGGTGTATTAAATATGAAGGATTTTATGCTAGAAGCTAGAAAATCGTCATTTGAAAAGGTGGATATCCATGCAATTTTAAGTAAACCATACTTTGTTCCTATAACAAAAAATGCAGATGAATTGTTATGGGAATTGCAAACTTCTAAGAAGCATATTGCCATTTTAATTGATGAGTATGGTGGATTTTCTGGTATCGTTACAGTGGAAGACCTAGTAGTTGAAATTATCGGTGATGTTATGAATGAATGTAATGTCTCAGAATCACGAATTAAAAAATTAGATGAGCATTCATATCTTGTAGATGGTAGTATGGAAATTGAAGACTTAAATAGCAAGTTGGGGGTAGAATTGCAGTCGATTAACTATGATACGATTTCCGGCTTGTTAGTTGAGCACATGGGACATATTCCAAACGAGGAAGAACGACCAGAGATTAAGATTGGAAATTATGTGTTTAAGGTTCAACAAGTGAAAGAAAAAAGAATAGATAAAGTTCTTTTTATTATACAGCCAGAATACAAATTCATGGATTTAACTATGGAATAAGATAGTAAAATAACAAAATGACAATGGAATAAGGTAGTATTTTTATAGACTAGATTATTTCAATAAATCATATGACAAAAGATATATGGAGGAAAAATATGAATATCTCATTTTCTGAATTTATAGTTCAGGTATTAAATAACCCAGCGTTGTTAATCATCGTTGCACTAACACTAGGGGTTATATGGGTGAATGGATTTACAGATGCGCCAAATGCGATTGCAACTTGTATTTCCACCAGAGCCTTATCGCCTAAAAAAGCAATTTTAATGGCAGCTATTTTTAATTTTCTAGGTGTTTTAGTCATGACAATGATTAATGCAACCGTTGCTGAGACGATTTATAATATGGTCGACTTTGGAGGAAACTCAAAAGATGCATTGGTTGCACTTTGCGCTGCGCTATTCGGAATTGTAATTTGGGCAGTAGCGGCTTGGGCATTTGGTATTCCTACAAGTGAAAGCCATGCATTAATCGCTGGACTTTCTGGAGCAGCGATTGCACTCCAAGGCGGATTTTCAGGTATTAATGGAGCAGAATGGATTAAGGTTTTATACGGTCTTGCGATGTCAACTGGACTAGGATTTGGAGTTGGTTTCGTTACAGTTAAGATAATTGAGCTTATCTGTAGAAGAATGAACCGAGTTAAAACAAACCGATTCTTTAAAAATGGACAAATCGCTGGTGGTGCTGCTATGGCATTCATGCATGGAGCGCAAGATGGACAAAAGTTCATGGGTGTATTTTTACTTGGTATGTTCTTAGCGAATGGGAATAGTAATGTTACAAGTTTCCATATACCATTATGGCTTATGATATTATGTTCTGTAGTTATGGGTCTAGGTACTTCAATTGGTGGTTATAAAATTATTAAAACCGTTGGTATGGGAATGGTAAAACTTGAAACATACCAAGGGTTTGCTGCCGACATAGCAGGAGCAGTATGCTTATTGATTTCATCCACATTTGGTGTTCCTGTAAGTACAACACATACAAAAACAACTGCAATCATGGGAGTTGGTGCATCTAAGAGACTATCTTCTGTTAATTGGAGCATTGTAAAAGAGATGGTTGTAGCTTGGGTACTTACATTCCCAGGATGTGGTTTAGTTGGATATGTTATCGCTTATTTATTTATGAAGATATTCTAAGAATTATTGGTACATAGTGTTTCGTGTGAGGTAATTTCATAAAGAACTTAAAGTACTAAGGTGAAATAATCATATTAGTAATTAACAACTGAAAGGTTAGGGTAATAAAATGAAGAACAAAAAAGGATATAGTTATTATGATGAATTTGCTGCACAGTCAGCACTTAGCTTACAGTCAGCAGAAATGTTATATGACATTATAAAAGATTTCTCTCAGAGTCCTATTGAAGACAAAATTAAAGAGATGCATGAAATTGAACATTCAGGTGATATTGTTAAGCATAACATGATGAGTTATCTTCTAAAAGATTTTTTACCACCAATCGAAAGAGAAGATATCATTAGTTTAGCTCAAAACATTGATACAGTAACAGATTGTGTAGAGGAAATTTTAATTCGTCTAGACATTTACAATGTAAAAGAGCTAAGACCTGAAATTTTAAAGTTTGCTGAGCTATTGGTACGTTGTTGCAAGAGTGCTCATACAATGGTTACTGAATTTAAAAACTTTAAAAAATCTTCTATACTTCAAAAAGAGATTATCGACTTAAATCATTTAGAAGAAGAAGGGGACCGTCTTTATGCAAGTAGCGTAAAATACCTTTTCCAAACTTGTAAAGATCCAATTACACTAATGATTTGGTCAGACATTATGAACTGCTTTGAGTCTTGCTATGATGCTTGTGAGAATGTAGCGGATGATATTGAAAGTATTATTTTAAAGAATTCATAATAAGATAAACAATGTTATTGGTTGTATTCTAAGATTTATAATAGATTTTAAGTGATACTTTTTAAATAACTATAAACTTTATATTGTAAGAAGGAAGAATATGAAACGCATAAAACAGATTAGCCCATTGCGGCTAATCGTACTTGGATTTGCATTTGTAATATTGATTGGAGCAATTGTATTATGGCTTCCATTTTCAGCAAATGATGGAGTAGAGGTATCATTTATTGATGCACTCTTTACATCAACTAGTGCTGTTTGTGTAACTGGATTAATTGCAGTAGATACTGCGGATACGTTTAATGGAATTGGACGATTTGTTGTGGCTTTATTAATTCAAATTGGTGGATTAGGAGTTACGAGTGTTGGTGTTGGTTTTATGATACTAGCCAATAAGAAAATAGGGGTTAAGGGGCGCGTTTTAGTTAAAGAGGCCTTAAACTTAAATTCCATTAAAGGTGCGGTTAGTTTAGTGAAATCCATTTTATTGATGACCTTATGCTTTGAAGTTGTTGGAGTCTTTTTAAGTTTTCTCGTATTTTCTAGAGATTATGCTCCATTAAGAGCACTTGAAATTAGTGTATTTCACTCCATCGCGGCATTTAATAACTCGGGTTTTGACATTTTAGGAGGCCTACAAAACTTAATTCCATATCAAGATAATATACTGTTAAATTTAACTACATGTGGTCTAATTATTTTTGGTGGAATTGGATTTTACGTAATTAAAGAAATAATTCATAAGCGTCGCTTTAAAAAATTTAGTTTGCATACAAAAATAGTACTTGTTATGACAGGAAGTTTATTAGTAATTGGTACGGTATTGATTAAATTAACTCAGGATATCCCTTGGCTTGGTGCATTTTTCTTTAGTACTTCTGCAAGAACTGCAGGATTTAGCACATACAACCTTGGAACATTTACAAATGCTAGTTTATTTGTTATTATCATTCTTATGTTTATTGGTGCATCACCAGGTTCTACTGGGGGTGGTATCAAAACAACAACAACTTTTGTTCTTGGATGTACTGCCTATAGTGTTGCTACAAATAAACATTGTACCGCATATAAGCGAAAAATTCCGAATGAAATAATTTCAAAGGCATTTGTAATTACGTTACTTGCGGGAGCAGTTGTTTGTGTGAATACTCTTTTACTTTGTATCTTAGAACCAGGATATAGCTTTTTACAAATTTTATTTGAGGTGACAAGTGCGTTTGGTACAGTAGGTCTATCAACCGGAATTACGCCAGATTTAACTGTATTAAGTAAATTGATTATTATAATTACAATGTTTATTGGTCGCCTTGGACCGTTAACTATGGCATCTATATGGTCGTATAAGGCGTTGACACAAGTACATTACTCAGAAGAGAATGTAGTTATTGGGTAGGAGGAAGTAATAAAATGTTTCAACATCGTTCAGCAATAGAATATGGTATCGTTGGCCTTGGACGTTTTGGTTTGGCTCTTGCGAAAACTTTAGCAGAAGCTGGAAAAGAAGTAATTGTTGTAGATAATAATGAAAGCAAAGTAAAACAACTTCGTAATATTGTTTCAGATGCTTTTGTTATTGGTACATTAGATAAAGAGAGTTTAGAGGAAACTGGTATCCAGAATTGTCACACAGTAATTGTATGTATTGGAACTGCAATTGATACGAGCATACTTACAACATTAAACTTAATAAGTATGGGGGTACCAAGAGTAATAGCCAAAGCGATTAGTATTGATCAAGGTAGTGTTCTTGAGAAGATTGGTGCGGAAGTAGTTTATCCTGAAATCGATATGGCAGTACGTCTTGCAAACCGTTTAGTTTACTCCAAGGGATTGGATTTTATTAAGTTGGATGGAGATGTTGAAGTCTCTGAGATTAAGGTTACGAAAAAATTAGTAGGCCTTAGTGTCTTAAAAGCTGATTTACGTAGCCGTTTTAACCTAAATATTATAGCCATTGAACATCAAAATATAACAACAATTCAAGTAGATCCGGATTATGTCTTTACATCGGAAGATGTTTTAGTCGTAATCGGTAAAAAGAGTCATATTAGCAATTTTGAAGCATATATTGTGGATTAATTGCGTCATTCAAAGAAGTTTATGTATCATTTTTATTTTGCTTATGCAAAATAGAAATGGCATAGACTTTTTTCTATTTCTCAACAATGGCATATCAGTGCAATCCTACAATTAAGACGAATATAATTACGTTTCTATATGATATTTTTAAATTGACTTATAAAATATGTGAGAAAATCATTTTAAATGGGTATAAGTTTGTAGTATATGATGTTTGCAATCTTGTATTTGCGGAAAGAGGTTATTATGGGTATTAAAATAATAGGAACAGGAATGTATGTACCGGAAATTATAGTTACTAATGATGATTTGACTACAATAGTTGATACAAGTGACGAATGGATAACGCAGCGAACTGGTATAAAAACTAGACATTTAACAAATGGTGAACTTACATTTCAGATGGGTGCGAAAGCTGCAAGTGAAGCAATAACCAATGCGGGTATCTCACCGGATGATATAGATATGATTTTAGGCACAACAATGACACCAGATTGTTTTACTCCGTCCATGGCAAGTTTAGTTGGTTATGAGCTAGGTATGACCCGTGCAGTAAGTATGGATATTAATGCTGCTTGTTCTGGTTATGTATATGCGCTAGATACTGCAAGAGCGTTTTTAGAGACCGGGGCCTATAAAAATATATTAATTGTATCATCTGAAGTAGTTTCAAGGACGATTGATTTTAATGACCGTGCTACTTGTGTTCTTTTTGGTGATGGTGCAGGAGCGACTGTGGTAACGAAAGGAGAGGGATTATATGCATCTAGTCTTGGAGGAAATCCCTCAGGAGCATTGAAATTGTTTGCCAAATTACCAACTCCAAAACACCCATTTATACAAGGAATCACGGATTGGGGAAATCCCGATGTCAATGCATATAAAGATGGGGCGATCCATATGGAGGGGGACGAAATTTTTAGATTTGCAACAACGGTTATGCCGGAGTCGGTAAAGGATGTTGTTAGCAAAGCTGGAATTTCATTAGAGGAATTGGATATGGTTATTCCTCACCAGGCGAATGTAAGAATATTATTGTCTGCCAACAAACGTCTTAAGTTGCCAATGGAGAAGTTTTTTGTAGGCATTGAGGAATACGGAAATATATCCAGTGCATGTATTCCTTTAGCGCTTCATAAGTTAGCATCAGAGAAACAAATACGTACTGGTGATAAGATTTGTGTTGTTGGATTTGGAGCAGGTTTATGCTATGGCTCCGTAGTATTTGAGTGGTAGTTTACTTTTCATTTGCTACTGCGAGATCGTTATTGTGCCATGCTTGTATATAAGTTATCAATGGTAGAAACAATTCATATAATTACAATAAGATGTGATTGTAGGGGGCAATATGCTATCTTGTGAATTGGTTACATTTATTTCTACGTTTTCTTGTTGTTTAGCGAAAGGAAAATCAATTGAAGAAATTGCACTATTATCATCTATTTTGGTATTAATAGGAGACAATCTTGACGCAATCGCTGCACAAGAAGCCTTATGTCTTAGTATAGAAGATGCTAAAAGGAACAAAATACAAAAGGAAGTAGAGCATAATTTGTGCAAGGACGTGTAGATAGAATAGCAATTGCATATTGTAGATTTTGAAAAGACTGATATCTCTATTCCAATTTAAATGGAGATACCAGTCATCTTTTTTTATTCATATTACTAAGCAAAGCGCTCAGTCAGGGAGAATGTGCTTTGCATACTCTTTTTTTATGTAACTTATCTAAATTGGGTGTAAAATTTAAATACTTACCTCTTCATTTATAATCGATTCCATTTTATTTCCACAAGCAGAGCAAAATAAATTTTCTACTGAGTTTGCTGTACCACACTTCCCACAGTATTTTTTACTTACATCTTTTGAATGCGGCTGTGAATCTATAGAGACTGCCGCAGCTGTTTCTTTGGAAGGCTCGCTTTCATAGATGATATCTTGCTTTGAGATGTTGGCCTTGCCAAATAATTCTTTGAATTTTGAAGATAATTTGCATAGTTTATCGTATAAATTGAATGTAATTTGAGTGTCTGGCGCTAGCTTCATATAACTAAGCATAGTTTTTGTTAAGACATAACTGTCAATAAATGCAGTCTTTATCGATAGAGCTACTAGTACAGCTAAGAAAAAAGCAAGTAATTTAGAAAGATTGAGTGCAGCGAAGATAGCACCAAATAAGATAAAAGGAATTAGAGTAAATGCGAAGGTAACTAGAATCACGAAAAGGGCGGTACCAAGTGCACTTTTAAGTAGCGATTTCCAATTTTGAAAATAGATAACAACACCATCTGCAGCACTTTTAAAGGCATCTTGATCCTTTTTATAGAATGTATATCCGAGACAACATTCATCGACATAACCCAAAGAGATGCTTACTAGCACTTTTGAAAAGCTGATAATTATACCGACACCTGGTAGATTGCCAAGCATATTGTCGACAGAGTCAAGGCCACTTTGAAGTTGTTTTACGGACGAACTGATTAACTTATCAATTACAAAATATACATTGCTAGTCCCAAAACGTTCTTTTACTTTTGCACTTGCGACTTCGAACTGGTTTTCTGGAATGTGGCCAGTTGTAATAGCTTCAGTTAGTATAGCAATGTGACCTGCTTTTACTAGGTAGCCAAAATAATGTGTAATGATACTGTTAATAACACCTGTTCCAGCAATCCATACTATAAATGCAAAAAAGTAGATTAGGCCACCACCAAATAAGGTGCCAATTCCAAAACAAATGGCCAGCCAAAGGATGGAAAGTAACACTACGCCCATTCCAAGTGCTAGTTTTAACCATACAAATTTCATGGTCTTTAGATAGAGTTCTTTTGCTTGCATAAAATAATTCCTCCTAGTTAATTTAAATTTATTTAAAAACCTCTCGGTATAGAGAGCATAAAAATATAGAAGGTACAAAGTTCATACATATTAGTTGAGAGAAGAAAGTAATTGCCAGAATACCGTATGACAGTATGAGTAAAGTGATTTTGAGAAAAACAGTAACTATGTTAAAAAAGGTAACTATGAGAAAAAGCAACTGTGAGAAAAAGTTACTGTGTTAAAAAAGGTAACTGTGAGAAAAAAGAACTGTGTATAAAAAGCAACTAAATACATAAATGTTGAACGCATAAGGCTACTAAATATAATGATTCCTGAATGGAATGTTTATTATAATGATTAAGAGGTATAGTATTTTGAATTATGGATTAGGTTCGGATGTATCAGATCTATAAGATTAGAGTAAATATGTATTTTTATATAAATATTACACATGAAGTACAATATAACAAAGCAAATACGTATATCGAAGAAAAATTCCTGTGTTAAAGTTTTATTTAGATATAAGTTAATAGAGTATAAAGAATTGTGCTGGGGTCAGAAATAATAAGCATACATACATGAATGAATTGTAAAAAAATAGAAATATAAAAATAGATTATCATATATCGATTAGAATGGCAAGTTTAAAAAACAATATTTATTAGTTTAGCTCATGTACAGCATAAATATATATAATAACTGGCTTTATTGATTATTACCTTTAAATACTCTATAATGACAATGTCTTTAAGCAGAGGAAAGACGCAGAATCTAATCTTTTAGAATCTGCTTTTTTATGTTATAGGAACTATAGTATAAAAAAACGCTCCGCTAAGGATACGCATGACGTGAAAGGTCGCTAGTTACTTGTGTTACATCACGGCGTGCCAGAATGTGCTTTGCACATTTTTATATTTTTTAACCATAGTCATTGGTACATCAAAGGAGGATAATTTTTTATGAAAAAGAAATTGTTAAGTTTATTAATGGTGTCAGCACTTGTATTAACCATGGTAACAGGTTGTGGAACAAAAAACGGTACAACAGATCCTACTTCTGGGCAGGCAGGAGATTCATCAAATGGTGAAAACAAAGGAGACGGTTTATTTGCTCCAATAAAAAAGGAAGACATTAAAGTTGGTGTACTACATATTACAGACCCTGCAGAAGGATCTGGATATACATATACGCATGACATTGGTATTCAAGGAATGCAAAAGAGTCTTGGACTAGCAGACAATCAGATTGTTAGAAAGAACAATGTATCTGATAGTGATGAAGTTGCAATTCAAACAGCAATCGAAGAGTTAATCGAAGATGGATGTAATATAATTTTTGCCACTAGCTGGGGTTACATGGAGACATGTAAAGCTTATGCTGATGAATATCCAGATATCATCTTTTCACACGGTACAGGATATATGAGCAATGGTACAAATTTTAATAATTATTTTGGTAGAATATATCAGGCAAGATACTTAAGTGGTATCGCAGCTGGACTTAAAACAGAAACAAATAAAATCGGATATGTAGCTTCTTGGGGAAAAGATAATTCTGAGGTAACTGGTGGTTTAAATGCGTTTGCAATGGGTGTTTATTCTGTAAATCCTAACGCTGAAGTATATGTTAAAACAACAAACAGCTGGTATGATCCAGAAGGTGAAGCAGCGGCAGCAGATGCTTTAATTGCACTAGGAGCTGATGTATTATCTCAACATTGTGATACTCCAAACCCTATGACAGCAGCAGAAGAAGCTGGCGTATTTGGAATTGGTTACAATTCAGACATGTCAAAAGATGCACCAAATGCAGTACTTACTTCTGTAGTATGGGATTGGTCAGCATATTACACAAAAGCAGTTAAGGACGTAATTGATGGAACATGGGATGGTTCTAATTACTTTGGTGGTATGGCAGAAGGTTTAGTAAATATTGCTCCTTTATCTGATTTATGTAAAGATGGAACAAAAGAAGCGATTGATGAAGCGAAAGCTAAAATTGAATCTGGTGATTGGGATGTATTCTGGGGAGTAATCGAAACCAATGACGGAACAACAGTTGGTGAAGAAGGTAAATCCTTAGATGATGCTACAATCACTGGTGGTATCAACTGGTACTTTAAGAATGTGGTAGAAAAATAAATGATAGATATTTTGTAACTGTTCAGAGCCAAGTAAATTTTATGAAAAACATGTGATGAATGCTTACATTCGTGAGCATGCTTTTCATAAAAATTATTTGGCGGATACGACACATCGAGGAAACACGCAGTGTTTTCGAGATTGGCTCTGAACAGTTACGATATTTTAAATAAAGTTCTCGTATATTTTGTCTTATCTTAGTTAATTCAAAAGATAATCGTTTACGTAACGTGAAATGTCTGGCATTTCACAAATAACCTTTTTTAGTAATTAATAGAAGGGTGTTGCAAAAAGAACAATTCGTATTGCAACACCCTTTGATATTTCGGAGGGAGAATTATGTCACAGACAAAGAAACCTGCATATGCAATTGAATGTAAGGGTATAACGAAACGTTTTGGTAGCGTAATAGCAAATGATCACATAGACCTAAATGTAAAGCAGGGTGAAATACTTGCTTTGCTCGGTGAGAATGGTTCTGGAAAAACAACGTTAATGAATATGCTTTCCGGTATTTATCATCCAGATGAAGGCACAATATCCATTCATGGCGAAGAAGTAGTGATCAATTCTCCTACGGATGCAGCGGTTCTTGGTATTGGTATGATTCATCAGCATTTTAAGTTAGTTGAAGTATTCTCGGCAATGGAAAATATAGTGCTTGGTACAAAAGAGAAGTTAGAAAAACCGAAACTATTAAAAGAAAAGATAGAAAATATATGTGCTAAATTTGGACTAGATATCGATGCTGAAAAGAAAGTCTACGATATGTCAGTAAGTGAAAAACAGACCGTAGAAATCTTGAAAGTTTTATATAGAGGTGCTAAAATACTTATTTTAGATGAACCAACGGCAGTTTTAACACCACAGGAAACAGAGAAATTATTTGCAATCTTACGTCGTATGAAAGAGCAAGGAAATGCAATTATTATTATTACGCATAAATTAAATGAAGTTCTTGATATCAGCGATCGTGTCACCATTTTACGTAAAGGTAAAAGTATCGAAACTGTATTAACTTCAGAGTGTGACTCGAAGAAATTAACTGAATTAATGGTTGGTAGACCAGTAAGTTTAGAAATCGAGCGACCAGAGATAGAAGAGAAGGAATCCATACTTGAATGTAAAAACTTATCCATTTTAAAGTCCGATGGAACAAAAGGAATCGATGATGTATCGTTCCATATTCGCACGGGTGAAATCCTTGGCATTGCTGGTGTAGCTGGAAGTGGTCAAAAAGAGCTCTGTGAGGGAATTGCTGGTTTGTTGCCAATCCAAAATGGTGAAATTCATTATAAAGGTGAGGATATCGTAGGAAAGTCTCCGTTAGAAATAATTAATTATGGGATTAGTATGAGCTTTGTTCCAGAAGATCGTCTTGGAATGGGATTGGTTGCTGGAATGGGCATGGTAGATAATATGCTTCTTAAAAGTTATAAAGACGGTAAGGGACCATTCATTCGTCGTAAACCAGCAAGAACATTAGCAGAAAAATTAGTGAAAAAGTTAAAAATTGTTACGCCAGGGGTGGATACTCCAGTTCGACTTATGTCCGGTGGTAACGTGCAAAAAGTATTATTGGGCCGAGAAATTGAGTCAAACCCTAATGTACTTATTACTGCATACCCAGTACGAGGTTTAGATATCAAAGCTTCTTATACGGTGTATGATTTATTAAATGAACAAAAACAAAAGAATGTTGCAGTACTTTATGTTGGAGAAGATTTGGATGTTTTACTTGAATTATCGGATCGCATTATGGTCTTATGCCATGGGAAAGTGACCGGTATCGTAGATGCGAAAACAACAACAAAGGAACAAATCGGATTACTAATGACAGGTGAAATGGAGCAGGAGGTAGCAGTAAATGGCTAATATAAGAGTAAAAAGACAAGGTGAGCCTTTCATTCGAACTGTAAAACGAGCAGAGATATCAAAAAATAAGATGATTGGATTGCGTTTACTTGCATTACTATTAGCATTAGTTGCAGGTGGTTTATTTATCCTAGCAATTGGTTATAACCCATTCAATATTTACAAAACTTTGATTAGTGGTGCATTTCGCAGTAAGTTAGCGATTCAAGGAACAATAAAAATCATGATTCCATTGCTCATTACTTCCTTAGGTGTAACACTTGCTTTTAAGATGAAATTTTGGAACATTGGTGCAGAAGGTCAGATGATAACTGGTGCTATTTTTGCTTCCTACTTTGCACTTTTCCATGCAGATTTACCGCATGCATTATTGTTAATTCTTATGTTACTCGCTGGTATATTAGGTGGTGGTCTAGCAGCGCTCTTACCTGCTTATTTTAAGTCACGTTATAATACGAATGAAACACTGTTTACATTAATGTTTAATTACATAGCATTTAATATCGTAGTATTCTTAAGAGAATCTCTTTGGAGAGATCCAGCTTCCCCTGGTTATGCGAAAATCGCAAGATTTGATAAGAATGCACAGCTTGATAAAGTGTTTGGTGTACATGCAGGGTGGATCATAGCAATTGTTTTAATAGTATTTGTTTTCATTTATTTAAGATATACAAAACAAGGTTATGAAATTAGCGTAGTTGGAGAAAGTCAGGCGACAGCAACCTATGCAGGTATGAACGTTAAAAAGATTGTACTTCGTACGATGTTTATTAGTGGTGCAATCTGTGGTGTAGCTGGTATGATTGAAGTTAGTGGTTCTGCAATGACTCTAACAACAGGAATTGCCGGTGGGGTAGGTTTTACAGCAATTATAGTAGCATGGCTAGGAAATCTAAATCCAATTTCCATTTTCGTAATTTCCGCATTATTTAGTATTATGGAAAAAGGAAGTAGTGTAGTTGAATCTACATTTGGTTTATCTCAGGCATGTGCAGACGTATTACAGGGAATTATCTTATTCTTTGTTATTGGATGCGAGTTTTTTGCTAGATATCATTTTGTGATGCGTAAAAAAGGAGGAGCAAAAGCATGAGCATGATTATTCGTTTTATTGCAGTTTCGATTGCTTCTGGAACACCGATACTATTCGGTACATTAGGTGAAATTCTCAATGAAAAAGTTGGACATTTGAACTTAGGTGTAGAAGGTATGATGGCAATTGGTGCCTGCGCTGGATTTATGGTGGGATATTCTACCGATAACTTTTTCCTAGCTTTGCTGGCAGCGTTTGCAGCAGGGGCTCTTGCTGCTTTGATATATGGAGTTTTAACAATTACCTTTATGGCAAACCAAAACGTAACAGGATTAACTCTTACAATCTTTGGTGTGGGTCTTGCAAACTTCTGGGGATTTTATGCACTTAGCAAATCACAAGAAGGAACACTAAAACTACCTGAGAATATTACATCTCAGATGAGAAATATTAATATCAAAGGACTAAGTGATATTCCTGTAATCGGTGAACTATTCTTTTCCTATAACCCGTTTGTATATATCGGAATCATTACAGCAGTCCTTCTTGGTTTTTATCTTCATCACACAAAAACTGGATTAAATCTTCGTGCAATCGGAGAAAATCCAGCAGCAGCGGATGCCGCTGGTATTAAAGTAACAAAGTTTAAATACTTAAACGTTATGCTTGGCGGTGGTATCTGTGGTATTGGTGGAGCATATACAATTATGATTATCAATAAAGGTGTATGGATTAGTGATTGCGTTGGAGGAATTGGTTGGATCTCTGTTGCACTTGTAATTTTTTCAACATGGAGTCCTGTAAAAGCAATTTTTGGTTCTTTTATCTTTGGGGCACTTCGCCAATTAAAATACTATATACCAGCATCATTTAACATTCCAGGTGCATTTTATGATATGTTACCTTACTTAATTACGGTAATTGTACTAGTAGCAGCATCCGTTCGTATGGCAAGGGAAAAATCTCAGCCAGATGCTTGTGGTGTAAATTACTATAGAGAAGAACGTTAAGTTCTATTCAATAAAAAGTATTTCATATAGTTGTCCAAACTTTGTTTTCTAAGAGAATTTTTATACTTTAAAGCTATAAAAACTTGAAAGAAAAGAACTTTGGACAACTGTTTTTATTTATGTAATTTAAAGTGTAATGTTGGAAAACTATATTACGAATAATATCTAGTAGTAGATTAAATGAAAACCATGTTATTTAGAATTTTATTGTCCGTAAATGAAATCGCTGGTTTAAGGAAGCATATGATTCGTTAAGGTAGTTGTTAGCGTATTTATCGAATTTGCTTTCTGTATTTTGATGGGGTTGTACCTTTATATTTACGAAAAGTTTTAATGAAATAACTAACATCATTAAAACCACAATTCATAGAGATTTCAATGATGGAGGAGTCTGAATGTATCAGTTGATAACAGGCGCGCTCTATTCTATAAAAATTCAAGTAATTCATCGGACTTTTATGAGTCATATCCTGAAAAAATTTGCAAAAGTATTTCGAGGACATGCCAGCAGCCTTTGATAGTTGCTTTAATGTAATTGTAGTACTGTATTGTTCCTCAATTAATTCAAGTGCATGTTTTAGTTGGTTAATTCTTCTCTGGTTCCCTAAAGGTACGAAAGAAGTGTGATTAAATAGATTTCTCTCCAATAGGGTGCCAAAAATCTCATATAGTGTGCCTTTCACAATCATTTCATATCCCATGGTTTCTTTACAAAAAGAATCAAATAACCTCCAAATGGTATCGTGAAGTCTTGTGCCTTCACATGTAAGAATAGGATTAATTCGAAGCGTTTGATCGTCGATTAATTCTATGTACCTTCTCGTAATCCCATCTTTGTCTAATAACATTCTCATATCAAATACAACACATTCATAAATGCAATTCGTCGGAGTGCAGGCATGAAGTGTACCGCCGGGAATAAATATGACATCACCGCTCTTTGCTTTGATTTCTTCTTCGTCTAATGAAATAATAAAACTTCCCTTTAAAATACGAATAATTTCATATTCTACATGCCAATGAAATGGCATGATGTATTGCGGGTGCGTGTTCTCGACATGGTAGTATTCAATAGGAAAATCAAAGCGTCCCCGCTGTTTACATTCGTTATAATTTAAATACTGCACGATACCCTCCAATCTGAATATTGTTACATTATTTGCCATTATAGCACAAGATTTAAAGTTAGTACAATAGTAGAATTAGGTTTATAGATGCACAATATTTCAAGAGGTCATAGGAAGGTATAAGGTGTTAATATCATGTAGAGGTTGACACGGTCTATTAAGGAACGAGGAAAATAAATACTTACGATGTAACCCAGCTCTAAAAAGGAATTACTTTGTGCATCAATGAAAGAAGATTAGAGATCTAACAGATGTAACTGGTAAGTTAATTGTTGCTATTTAAGAGAAAGGTTAGGTGTTACCATGGCAAAAAGTAGGCTAATAGGAGATTATCCAGTGATAGGAATACGTCCAACTATCGATGGTAGAAGAGGAGTTTTACAAGTAAGGGAATCCTTAGAGGAGCAGACCATGAATATGGCAAAAGCTGCTGCAGAACTTTTTACAAGTACTTTATATTATTCAAATGGTGAGCCAGTAAAAGTAGTCATTGCCGATACTACGATAGGGCGTGTTGCCGAGGCAGCTGCTTGTGCAGATAAGTTTAAAAAAGCTGGTGTAGATATAACACTAACGGTGACTCCTTGTTGGTGTTATGGATCAGAGACAATGGATATGGATCCTATGACAATCAAAGGGGTCTGGGGATTTAATGGAACGGAACGACCTGGAGCTGTTTATTTAGCAGCAGTCTTAGCGGGGCATGCACAAAAAGGATTGCCTGCGTTTGGAATCTATGGTAGGGATGTTCAAGATGCAAACGATAGTACAATCCCTGATGATGTAAAAGAAAAACTTTTACGTTTTGGTAGAGCTGCTATTGCAGCAGCAACGATGCGTGGTAAATCTTACTTACAAATCGGTTCCATATGCATGGGAATTGCTGGTTCAATTATAAATTGTGACTTTTTTGAAGAGTATCTTGGAATGAGAGTAGAATCGGTAGATGAGGTAGAAATCATTCGTAGGATGACAGAAGAAATTTATGACAAAAATGAATATGAAAAGGCACTTGTATGGGTAAAAGAAAAGTGCAAAGAAGGATTTGATAAAAATCCGGATGAATTAAAAAAGAGTGAAGATCAAAAAGAAAAGGACTGGGAATTCCTTGTTAAGATGATGTGCATTATAAAAGACTTATACAATGGCAATGAAAATCTACCAGAACATGCAAAAGAAGAAATGGTAGGACATAATGCGATTGCAGGTGGTTTCCAAGGCCAAAGACAGTGGACGGATTTTTATCCAAACTGCGATTTTCCAGAAGCCATGTTAAATTCATCGTTTGATTGGGAAGGCGCAAGAGAACCGTACATATTAGCAACAGAGAATGATTCATTGAATGGTGTATGTATGCTGTTTGGCAAATTATTAACCAATACAGCACAAATCTTTGCCGATGTTAGAACCTATTGGAGTCCAGAGGCTGTGAAAAGGGCAACAGGATATGAATTAGAAGGTGTCGCAAAAGAAGCAGGAGGATTTATTCATCTAATAAATTCTGGTGCAGCTTGTATCGATGCTTGTGGTGAAGTAAAAGATTTAGATGGTAATGGTATTATAAAACCATTTTGGGAAATGACGGAACAAGATCAAGAGGCTTGTTTGCAAGCAACCACTTGGAATGCTGCAGATTATGGATATTTTAGAGGTGGTGGCTATTCCTCACGTTTCTTAACTAGAAGTGAAATGCCAGTGACCATGATTCGAATTAATTTAATAAAGGGCTTAGGGCCTGTGCTTCAACTCGTTGAAGGATATACCGTAAATTTACCAGAGGAAGTTTCGGATAAATTATGGAAGAGGACCGATTATACATGGCCTTGTACTTGGTTTGCGCCAAGAATCACAGGAGAAGGGGCGTTTAAATCCGCTTATGATGTAATGAACAATTGGGGGGCGAATCACGGAGCAATTAGCTATGGGCATATTGGTGCTGATATTATAACACTTTGTTCCATTCTTAGAATACCAGTTTGCATGCATAACGTACCGGAAGAGAACATATTTCGACCAGCAGTTTGGAATGCATTTGGAATGGATAAGGAAGGGCAAGATTATAGAGCTTGTGAGTCTTTTGGTCCACTGTATAGATAACATTCTTTTGAATTTTATAAATTTATAACGAACAAAGGAGATAAAAATGCTAAAAGGAATACCAAATATATTATCACCAGAGCTTTTAAAAGTATTATGTGAAATGGGCCATAGCGATCGGCTCGTTATAGCAGATGGGAATTTTCCAAGTCACTCTGTAGGTCAAAATGCTATTGTTATCCGTATGGATGGTCATGGTGTGCCTGAAATATTAGATGCTATTCTAAAGCTATTTCCACTGGATAATTATGTGGAACATCCAGTGAATGTAATGAAAGTAATGGATGGAGATATGGTTAAAACACCGATATGGGATAGCTATCAAAGAATTGTAGATAAACAAGAGGATTGCAAACAAAAAGAGATAGGGCAGATTGAACGCTTTGCATTCTATGAAGAAGCAAGAACTGCTTACGCAATTATTGCTACAAGTGAAAAAGCGTTGTATGCAAATATTATGCTTCAAAAAGGAGTTGTCGTTGAATCAATCTAATACTAGTATAAAAATATAGAATACACGCGATTCCTTATCCCTGAATCTCAGAGATAGTGAGTTTCAGGGATAGTTATATCGAAGATAAAGAATTCCAGAGATAAATAGAATCCCAAAAAAGGAAAACCAAAGAGAAAGAGTAACTATGATAAAGCAAATGACTAAGAAAGGAATACCAGAAATTTTAAATAAAATTATGGTAAATGGGCTTACCTATGGAATATATGGATATTAGAGAACAAATTTGTGATGTGTGCCACAAAATGTGGCAATTAGGCTGGGTAGCAGCAAATGATGGGAATGTCACGGTAAAATTAGAGGATGGAACATTTCTTGCAACACCAACAGGTATTAGCAAAAGTTTCATAACCCCTGAAAAACTTGTACATATCAATGATACTGGAGAAGTTATTGATGGACCATTAGGTTCCAAACCATCTTCTGAAATTAAAATGCATTTGCGTTGTTATAAAGAACGTGAAGATGTAGGGGCAGTCGTTCATGCACATCCACCTGTGGCAACGGGGTATGCAGTGGCGAATATCTCGTTGGATAACTATTCGATGATTGAAACAGTGATCGCCATAGGCTCAATTCCTGTGACTCCTTACGGAACACCATCAACTCATGAAGTTCCAGACGCAATTGCACCATATTTATCATCACACGATGTTTTATTACTACAAAATCATGGTGCTTTGACGGTAGGAGCGGATTTAATTACAGCATACTATCGTATGGAAACCTTAGAGCTGTTCGCTAAGATTAGCATGAATGCACATTTACTCGGTGGAGCAAAAGAACTATCAAGAGATAATATCAATCGATTGATTTCCATGAGGGAGAGTTATGGGGTAACTGGGAAACATCCTGGCTATAAGAAGTATAGTTAGCATTTTCAACATAAAATAATTCAATATGAAAGTCATTATATATTTATTCATAAGCGTTATTATGTTTCGTGTTAAGTGAATTAAAAAATAGAAATTTAAGTTGGTAACTATTAAGGACTGTAGCCTGCACGAATCAGGTATAGTCCTTTTGCTTTGTTTTTTAATAGCATTCGATATTAAGCTTATCTAGGTAAAGATTTGGTAATTTATAAATTGGAATTAATGTATAGCTTTTATTGATATTACCGGAGGAATTGTTTAAGATATTCAGATGTAAAGTTTTACTAGATAAAAAATTTATATTTTACTAAGTAATGTAAGTATTAAGTATAAAGAATATGTACCTGATAAGCCAATCAATCTTCTGGCTTATCAGAATATTAAAATATGTTACGTTATCGCTCCTGTACCTTTCTTTCAATAAAATTGAGTATTTTATAAAGGAATGTAGCCAAGATACAGAGGATTACAACGGACATAATAACCCAATCTAGTTTAAAAACTTGACTTCCATAGATGATTAGGTATCCTAGCCCTGCTTTTGCAGCTAAGAATTCACCGATAATAACACCTACTAAGGAAAGTCCAATATTAACTTTCATAACGCTTATAATGGATGGGACATTGCTTGGTAGGATTACCTTGAATAGAACATCCTTTTTGCTTCCACCTAAGGTCTTTATTAATTTAATCTTATCTTCTTCCACTCCAATAAAATTTGTATATAACGTTATAATGCTACCAAAAACTGCGACGCTTACCGCTGCCACGATGATAGTTTTTACATTATTCCCAAGCCAAACAATAAACACAGGTGCGAGGGCTGACTTAGGCAAGCTGTTTAAGATGACTAGGTACGGTTCTAAAACTTTTGCAGCAGTGCGGTTCCACCATAATATAATAGCGACCAATACACCGATAACGATGACTAAGAAAAAGCTTGCAAAGGTTTCAACCAAGGTGATTCCGATGTGGTAAAATACAGTGCCGTCTTTTGCCATGGTAAGCATCGTCTCTAATACTCTTGATGGACTGCTAAATATGAAAGGGTTGATTATACCAGTAGAGGCACAAATTTCCCATAAAGCAAAAAATAATATAAAAATTGTCCATTGCCAAAATTTAATTTTACGTTGTTTTTTCAGATAATGTCGTAAATAAGCTTGGTGGGTAGCTGATGCATGTAGCATAGCTTCGGAATAATATTTCTTTGTTATTTTCATTTTCCGGTCAACTCCTTCCATATAAGATTGAAATATTCTGAAAATTCTGGAGCTGATCTTGCATGAAGTGGTGATTTATCTTTCGTTGTTAAATGAATATCAATCGTCGCCTTTATAGAAGCTGGCCGATTTGTTAGTACGATAACACGATCAGCGGTACTAATTGCTTCTGCAATGTCATGAGTGATTAAAATTGCTGTCTTTTTTTCTTCTCGTATGATATTACATATGTCATCGGATACTTCAAGTCTAGTCTGATAATCGAGGGCAGAAAATGGTTCATCTAATAATAAAATGTCAGGTTGTAAGAGTAGTGTGCGAATGAGTGCAGCACGTTGTCTCATACCACCGGACAATTCCTTTGGTTTTGAATTTTTAAACGCCATAAGTCCATAGGTTTCTAACATATGGTTAATCATAACAAAACTTTGATCGGAATATTTTTTTTGAATTTCTAGGCCGAGTGTAACATTTTTTAACGTCGATCTCCAATCAAGTAAATGATCTTTTTGCAGCATGTAACCAATATTTATATCTGAATTGTTTGCAAGTGATCCATTTATGTGAATTGTTCCGCTATCGGGTTTTAATAGTCCGGCGATTAAGGAAAGAAGAGTAGATTTTCCGCATCCACTTGGACCAACGATTGCTAGAAATTCACCCTCTGAAACCTGAAATGAAATATCGGACAACGCAAGTGTCTCACCTTCTAGGGAATGATAGGAGTAACTTAGGTGATTTATGTCTAAGATGTTTTTTATGGTGCCCGAGGATTGCATAATGACCTCCAACTATTGTGCTATATAGTATTATATGAGTTTGAATCCTTAAGGTGATTCAATATCTCATTACTAATTTATAAGGAATAAGAGAGAGGGTATGGATAAATATGTAAAAGTATAAAAATAGAAAATACAGACCTGACATATATAAAAAAACATAAAAATAAAAATAAAATATTTATTAATTTTAATTAATAAAAACAATATAAGGAAAGAATATGTAAAATAAGGAATCACAAGTGGAATATATAGTAAATATAAGAAAAAAATATAAAAGTATTTACAAATCCAAGAAGAATTTAAAGTGAATAAAAAAGAATTTTTTATGTATAAAAATAAGAAAATATCCAATAAAAGCAAGAAAAAGTAAAATATAACAAGAAAGGCCAATTGACAAGTTCCATATAGTATACTATAATACAAAAAGTTAAGGAAATGGAAAATATATCAATAAAATACATAACCTAGAAATTAATTGCAAAGAGGCTTACACAGTATAGAACTGCTTGTTAGCTTTTTTGTGCAACACTTTATCAATTTAAAGTGTAAAAATATATAATAGATAGTAGTGTAAACACAATTAGAAGCGAGGATGAATATGAGTAAGAACGAGTTACTAAGAATTAATAATCTTGTTACTTCATTTCGTATAGACGGTCAATACTATGCAGCCGTAGATGGGGTTTCTTTAAGCGTTAATGAAAATGAAGTTTTTGCCATCGTGGGTGAGTCAGGATGCGGAAAAAGCGCTCTGGCTCTTTCTATTTTGAATCTACATAATAAAGCGTATACTAAGGTAGAAGGAAACATTTACTTTAAAGATACTGATTTATTATCTTTAGACGTTAACGAGCTAAATCGATACCGTGGAAAAGATGTTGGAATGATATTTCAGGATCCGTTAACTGCCTTAAATCCCTTAATGAAGATTGGGGCACAAATTGAAGAATCATTATCATTTCACACTAAGATGGATAAGAAACAAAAAAAACAAAGAGCAATGGAGCTTTTAGAAGGTGTTGGAATTAATACACCGGAGTTAATGTATGATCAATTTCCACATGAACTTTCTGGTGGTATGCGACAAAGAGCAATGATTGCAATTGCACTTTCTTGTAAACCATCATTAGTAATTGCAGATGAGCCAACTACTGCGCTAGACGTTACAATTCAGGCACAAATTCTTGATCTATTGAAGAAACTTCAAAAAGAAATGAAATCTGGAATTATTTTGATTACACACGATTTAGGCGTAGTTGCAGAGATGGCTGATAGAGTTGCTGTTATGTATGCAGGGCAGGTTGTTGAAACCGGCGATGTAAAAGCAATATTTAAAAATCCTTTACATCCATATACTCGTTCCTTACTTGCTTCTGTTCCAAGTGCTGATGATGATAATAATGAACGCTTGCATGTAATCGATGGTATGGTACCTTCTTTAGTAAAGATGGAGCGAGAAGGATGCCGATTTGCGCCTCGTATACCATGGGTAGATGCTTCTATTCATGAAGAACACCCAAAGTATCATGAAGTCGAGCCAGAACATTTTGTATTATGTTCTTGTTATAAAGATTTTAGGCTTAAAGATGGAAGGAGGAAATAATTTTGGCATTACTCGAAGTAAATGACTTGAAAGTACATTATCCAATAAGAGGTGGCGTATTTGGTAGAGTTCAAAATTATGTAAAAGCTGTAGATGGAGTTTCTTTTAAGATAGAAGAAGGTGAGACTTTGGGGTTAGTTGGTGAGTCTGGTTCAGGGAAAAGTACAACTGGAAAAGCCATTATTGGCTTGGCTGACATAACTGCAGGAAATATATTATACGATGGTAAAAACATAACGAAATATGTAGGGAAAAATCACTCAGAGTATCGAAGAGGTGTACAGATGATATTCCAGGATTCTTATTCCTCTTTGAACCCCAAAAAAAGAGTTTTAGATATTATTGCAGAACCATTAAGAAATTTTGAGAAATCAACGCCTTTGGAAGAAAAAAAGAGAATCGATGAATTATTAGACATCGTCGGACTTCCGCCAGAAGCTGCATTAAAATACCCTCATGAGTTTTCAGGTGGACAAAGACAAAGAATTGGTATAGCAAGAGCTATGGCATTAAAGCCTAGATTAATTATAGCAGATGAACCAGTATCAGCACTCGATTTATCGGTACAGGCACAAGTTCTTAATTTTATGAAGGAAATTCAAGAACAATTCAATCTTGCGTATTTATTTATTAGCCATGATCTAGGTGTAGTTAAGCATATGTGCAAAAATATAGTAATAATGAATAAAGGACGATTTGTGGAAAAGGGAAGCAAGGAATCTATTTACAATGATCCAAGACATATCTATACAAAACGTCTTATTGCCGCTATTCCTAACATTGATCCTGATCAAAGGGAAGAGTCTCAAAAATTTAGAGATAGGGTAACCGAAGATTACTCAAATAAATACAATGATTACTATGATAAAAACAATCATGTTTATGATTTGAAAAAAATAAGTGACGATCATTTTGTAGCGTTACCATAGAAAGAGAGATAAATGTATGTGGAAAACAATATTACGAAGAGTTTTGATATTAATACCACAGGTATTTGTTCTAAGCTTATTAGTGTTTATGCTTGCTAATTTTATGCCAGGAGATGCATTAACTGGTAAAATCGATCCGAATACATCACCGGAGAGATTAGAAGAACTTCGCCAACAGTGGGGGTATTATGACGCCTGGTATGTTAAGTATGGCAGATGGGTAGGAAATGCTTTACAGGGTGACTTAGGTGAGAGTACAGCTTATAAACTTCCAGTTACCCAATTAATTGGGAATCGAGCAGGTAATACCTTTTGGTTGTCTCTTTTAACCCTATTTATTACATATACAATTGGAATAACGTTTGGTATTACATCAGGAAGGTATCACGGGCGGACCGTAGATAAAGCAATTAGTTTTTATACGTTTCTTGCGCTGGCCATGCCATCGATTGTTCTGGGGGTCATTAACATCTACTTCTTTTCAATAAAATTAGAGATATTTCCAATGAGTGGTACGGTAACCACGGGACTCAAACCAGGAACGTTAGCATATATCTGGGATAGAATCCACCATATGTTATTACCTGCAATTACTGGTGGTTTATTGTATCCGGTAGGAGTTATACAGATTTTAAGAAGTGAGATTGTAGATTATAAAAATTCTGACTTTGTTGTTACGGCACGCTCGAAGGGTGTTAACGAGAAGACTATTTATAGAAGACATATACTAAGAAACGCACTTTTGCCTACGTCTTCTTCTTTAGGTTATGATATTGCTGCGTTACTAGGAGGTTCTATTTTCATTGAGAGAGCATTTTCATATCCTGGAATGGGCAATCTATTTATAGAGTCCATATTGAGAAGAGATTTTGCCGTTGTTAATGCCTTAATTATTTTATTTGCAGTATTAACCGTTCTTGGAACATTGCTATCTGATATTATCATGTCAATTGTTGACCCAAGGATTAGAATAAAATAAGAAGGGAGCTTAAACGAATGGAAAAGGTAAAGAATAAAGAAAAGATAAAAAGAAGTGAAACATTGACCATGCGTCCTCCTTCTTTTGGAAGTCTTGTATGGAAAGAAATAAAGCATGACAAAATAGCATTGGTTTCTTGTATATTACTTATAATAATTTTTATATCTGTTTTTATTGGGGGAACATTTTTTAATCCTGCGGAGTCTTCAAAAGTAAATTTAAAATTATTAAATAAAGCACCTTCTGCAGAGCATATATTAGGAACAGATGGATCAGGCAGGGACATGGTATCTCAATTATTTTTAGGTGCAAGAAACTCATTCATGATTGCAATTGGAGTAACTGTATTATGTGGCATCATAGGTACTTTGATAGGTTTAGCTGCCGGATATTTTGGAGGTAAGATTGATAATATTATTATGAGAATCTTAGATTTTTATGCGATGCTACCAAGATTGATGATAATAATTGTATTAGTTTCTCTTATACCTAAATATAATGTAATAACTTTCGTACTTGTTATGACGATTTTTGGCTGGGTTGGAGATGCGAGACTAATAAGAGCAAAGACTTTGCAACAAAGTAATCTAGACTATGTAAAGGCATCAAAAACCCTAGGAACTAGAAATTTTGTAATAATGTTTCGTGAAGTATTACCAAACATAGGATCAATCGTTATAGTAAATCTAACATTGAATTTGGCTGCTAATATGGGATTAGAAACAGGATTGACGTTCTTAGGATTTGGATTACCATTTAATACGCCAAGTTTAGGTACGTTAATTAGCTATGCTGCAAATCCAGATAATTTGCAAAGAAGATGGTGGCAATGGTTACCAGCATCAATACTCATCGTAGTAATGATGTTAAGTATAAACTTTGTCGGTCAAGCGGTTAAAAAAGCTGCGGACGCAAAACAAAGGGTAGCATAAATAAAAAAAAGGAGAGAGAGATTATGAAAAAGAAAAAATTATTAGCGTTAGCATTAGTAGCTACAATGATGTTTTCTGCACTTAGCGGCTGTGGTAAGAAAAATAATTCGAATACTACAGAGCCAACAGTGGCTCCAACAGCTGGAACAGAAGCAACAACTCCAGAAGCATCACCAGAACCAACACAAGCATCAGAAAATACGCAAGGTGGTTCAGTAATTGATGAAATACTTGCACAATTTCCTCATGGAACAACAAATGATGCTGCAAGCATTGATGGTGGAGTTTTAAATGTTGCGTTAGTTGCAAATTCTGCATTTGCAGGTGTTTTAAACCCTTGTTTTTATGAAGATAATTATGATGCACAAGTATTAGGTTGGTTTTCAGAGAGTATCTTAAGTGCTGATGAGAATTTTGTTTTTGATCAAGATGGAGCAGCAACTTATGAATATGATGCAACTGCGAAGACAATGACATTGAAGTTACATGAAGGTATCAAATGGCATGATGGAGAACCTGTTACTTTAGATGACTTATTATTCGCTTATGAAGTTATTTGCAGTAAAGAATATGAAGGTATGCGTTATGATGAAAGCTTTACAAATATTGTTGGTGTAGAGGAATTTCACGCAGGTACCGCAGATAAGATTTCTGGTTTAGAATTATCTGAGGATAAGATGACCTTAACAATTCATTTTAAAGAATTTTATCCATCCATTCTTGTAGGTGGTATATGGATTAATCCAATTCCAAGACATTATTTTGAAGGAATTTCTGTAAAAGAGATGGCTGCGAATGAAAAATCCCGTGTTACTCCTATAGGATTTGGACCATTTAAAGTTAAGAGTATTGTTCCAGGAGAATCTGTTGAATACGAAAGATTTGACGATTATTGGCTGGGCGCTCCTAAGTTAGAGGGTGTTAAACTTTCTGTAATTGCATCTGACTTAGTACCTGCAGCTATGGAAGCAGGTAAATTTGATGTTGCACAATTTACAGTACAGCAGTATCCAGACTACAAAGAGCCAACAAACTATTCCTATCTTGGAGAACTTCAAACTGTATTTAGTTATACAGGATTTAAGCTTGGTAAATGGGATCAAACAACGAATTCCAATGTTTATGATCCAAACTCAAAGATGGCAAATGTTAATTTACGTCAAGCAATTGGGTATGCTGTAGATAATGAAACAGTTGCGAGCGATTTATACAATGGGTTACGTTTCTTAGCTACAACAGTAATTACACCAAGACACGGTTCTTATCAAAATGCTGAATTAACTGGATATAACTATAATCCAGAAAAGGCAAAACAATTATTAGATGAAGCTGGTTACATCGATGTAGATGGAGATGGTTTCCGTGAAGATCCAAAGGGTCAGAAACTTACAATTACATGGGCAACAATGGATGGTGAAAATGCCGATACATATGCACAGTTTAAGATTCAGAATTGGGCAGATGTTGGCTTAAAGGTTGAGTTATTCAATGGTCGATTAACAGAGTTCAATGCATTCTATGATGCAGTTGAATTTGATGATCCTGCAATTGATATGTATGATGCTGCTTGGCAAACAGGATTTGATCCAAATCCAGCAAATTTATGGGGGCCAAATTCAGCTGCAAACTATACAAGATATACGAGTGATACCCTCACTGCAATTATTAAAGACATTTCTTCTGATAAAGCATGGGATAGTGATTACTTAACTGCTAAATACCATGAGTGGCAAGAAGCTTTCTTTAATGAAGCACCAGCAGTACCAACTCTTTGGAGAATTCAGCTTTATGCAGTTAATAACCGTGTAAAGAACTATGATCTTACGTCTTCTGATATTAAGTTATCTGCACACTTAATTGAATTAACAGCGGATACACCTGCTGTTAAGTAAAAATTTTAATTAATACATAATAGTCACTGTAAAATAGCTCTGTGTTAGATAAAGGTGGGAATTTTAAATTCCACCTTATCTGACGCAGAGCTATTTTTTTTGTTTGATATGTGCTTTTCAGAATGTTAAATAAACATGGATCAGTTTGTATATTAAGTAGACTCTATGTACAAAGTTTAATGGCTGAGTGTTAGGCACAGTACTTTTAATGTGAATGCATCAGGGTAGAATAATGGATATTTGAAATAATATATACATATTTAAATACTTTTAATTGTTTTTTTATAAATTTGACAAAAATCGATGATTATATTAAAATATTTAACTATTCTTATAACATTCATATTTAGATTGAATATTGAAAGGCAAGGTGAGCCAGTGGCAAGAGGTAAGTATCGAAAAGATTACGAATATCAAATTGAGAAACAAGGTAAAAAAACAAAAAAAACACTTATTTATAAAGGAAAATATTATAAACTTGATATTCAAAAAGATGAACTTAATAAGATAAAAATAAAATATTCTATTTTTTGCTTATTAACAGTATTATCTTTTTTATTTGTCGGTTTTCAAAATACAGAAGGTTCTAGAAAATTTTATATCATTTTACCGTTTATTTTTACATTTCTACCAATTTTCTACGAAATTATGGGCACAATAAAATTTATAACAAACAAGCCGAAAATGACTGCTTTAGAGTATGATACATCAATAAAACGCATGAAACGCTCAACGATTGGAATATTAATCTTATCTTTATCAAGTAGTTTAGGAGAAATTGCTTTTTTAATACAAAATAAGATTATAGATGTAACGTCACTTGAGTATCGTTTTTTGAGTGGAATATTATTTATGGCATTTATTTCGTATCTCTTTTTACAACAACAAAAAAAATACAATTGCATTGAATTACCGATCTAAATAAATAAAAGAACAAAATGAGGTAAAAATATATTTCAAGGAAAGCTTTAAAGAAGAAACAAATCATAGTTATATAAAGATTTACGTATGAGAAGTAATATTAGCAAGCGAGAGAGATGTAAAATATTGTTTACTATAAAAGAAATTACAATGGTAACAAGCGTCAGATTTAACAAAAAATGTATTGTATACAATAATAATTGAAGTGCATAAAATCACTTCAAAAAAATAGCTGTTTTTTATGCAAAATTCATAAAAAACGGTTATTTTAAGGAAAAATTTCACAAAAACGAATATATCACTTTAAAACTACACATTGACAAAAGAAAAATGTCGTGATAATATTTTCAATATTCTAGGTCTTTTAGACTGAAAAAAAAGGGAGAGATGAAAATGAGAAGTAAAACTGTAAAAAAAGCATTGTCTCTATTATTAGTTCTTACGCTTGCAGTAGGTGTTTCAGCTTGTAGCAAGAAAAACAATGATACGAACAATGGCGGTAATGTCTCTGGAAACAATTCCGGGAATGGAACTAGTGCAGATAAACCTCTTGTAGTTGGTTATTTGCCATTTAGTGAAAAGTTTAGTCCTTTTTTCGCTGACACTGGATATGACAATGATGTCGTAGACATGACACAAGTAAAACTTTTAACTACGGATAGAACAGGTGGTATCATCTACTATTCTATCGATGGTGAAACGGTTGCTTACAACGGAACAGATTATGAATATAAAGGTATAAGCAATATTACAGTTGATTATGATGAAGCAACTGATATTACGACTTATAATGTTAAAATCAGAGATGACGTTAAGTTCTCCGATGGAGAAGTTATGGATGCTGATGACATCATCTTTAATTATTATGTATTAGCAGATACAAGCTATGATGGAGCTCAAACATTCTTCTCAACACCAGTTATTGGTATGTTGAACTACCGTAAGAATAACTCCAATGCAGAAAATACAACAGTAAGTGCAGAAGAAATCACTGCTGAACTTGCAAATATGAGCAATGAAACAATGACTTCTATTGCAGAAAAAATTATTATTCCTACTTTAACAAGTGAGTTAGATTGGGTAAAAGGTTTATATGGAAATGCAGATTATGAATCTTATACTACTGAATATCCAGAAGCAAAAGATTTATTCGCACATTTCTATAGTATTGACGAATCTTATGACTCTACTACTGTAGCTGATGAAAGCAAAGTTTTAAGTGATATCATCGCTCAGTATGGTGCAAATTATAAAGCATTAGGTACAAACTATGCAAATGATGAAGCTTATTATCAATCCGACGTTGACGGAATTGTAAGTGAAATCGTGTTAGATAAAAAATTAGCTGCTGGTGGTGAAGAAGTTCCTAATATCGAAGGTATTAAGAAAATTAGCCAGACTGAAGTAGAAATTAAGACAAAAGGTTTCGACGCTTCTGCAATTTATAAAATCTGTGGAATCAACATTGCACCATTACATTACTATGGTGATGAATCTGCTTATGATTATGATAATAACAACTTTGGTTTTACAAGAGGAGATTTATCTTCTGTAAAATCTAAAACAACTCAACCTTTAGGAGCAGGTCCTTACAAATTTATCAAATATGATAACAAAGTAGTTTACTTTGAAGCAAATGAAAACTACTACAAAGGCGCTCCAAAGACAAAATATGTACAATTTAAAGAAACTCAAGATACAGAAAAAATCTCTGGTGTAGGAACAGGTACAATTGACGTAGCTGATCCATCCGGTAGTGTAGCAGGATTTGAAGAAATCTCTAGCTACAACTCCAATAAAGATATTTCTGGTGATGTTATTTTAACAAACACAGTTGATAACTTAGGATATGGTTATATCGGTATCAATGCTGACAACGTAAGTGTTGCAGGCGATGCTGGTTCAGAAGCTTCTAAGAATTTAAGAAAAGCATTCTCCACAATTTTCGCTGTTTACCGTGATGTAACAATTGATAGTTACTATGGTGATGCTGCTTCTGTTATTAACTATCCAATTTCCAACACTTCTTGGGCAGCACCACAAAAATCAGACGAAGATTATCAAGTAGCATATAGTACTGCAGTTGATGGTAGTCCAATTTACACATCAGACATGACTCCAGATGATAAGTATGCTGCGGCTTTACAAGCAACGATTGATTATTTTGTAGCTACTGGTTACACATATGATGAAACTTCTGGCAAATTAACAGCTGCTCCAGAAGGTGCAAAACTTGAATATGAAGTAATTATTCCTGCTGGTGGTGCAGGTGACCATCCAACATTTGCTGTATTAACAAAAGCAAAGGAAGACCTTGCAAAGATTGGTATGACTTTAACTATTAACGATCCAGCTGATTCCAATGTTCTTTGGGACAAGACTGATGCAAATACTCAAGAAATGTGGGTTGCTGCTTGGGGCGCATCCATTGATCCAGATATGTATCAAGTTTACTACAGCTCAAATAGAGTTGGAAAAGGCGGAACTGATAATAACTACTTTGCAATTGCAGATACACAGTTAGATCAATTAATTTTAGATGCTCGTCAGAGTGCAGATCAAGCGTACCGTAAGGCAACTTACAAATCCGCTCTTGATGTTGTATTAGATTGGGCAGTAGAAATTCCTGTATATCAAAGACAAAATTGTGTTATCTTTAGTGCAGAACGTGTGAATTTAGATACAGTCACACCTGATATTACAACTTATTGGGGCTGGATGAAAGAAGTCGAAAAGATTGAGATGAACTAATAAGTTTATGCCCTAAATCTACTAGAGCCCACCTTAGGTTGGGCTCTAGGTAGTTAAAGGTGGTGATTAGTCACAATATAAAAAAGATAGTAAGAGGGGTATCATGCGAAAATTTATAGTAAAAAGAATTTTAACAAGCGCAGTAATTTTATTTTTCGTATCGTTGATCATATATGCAATTATGCGCTGCCTTCCAACTTCCTATATTGAAACAATTGCAAGAGAGAGAGCCTCTCTTCCAGGAGCAAAAAGTTATCAAGAATGGTTAGATCAATTAAATGCAGTTTATAACTTAGATGGCGGTATTATTGAAGGATTCTTTGGATGGTTAAGCAAAGTTATAAGAGGCGAATTTGGTGATTCCTGGTATTACAACGTACCAGTAACACAAAAATTTAGTAGTGTAATTTGGGATTCCTTTATCTTAGGATCCATTTCCTTTGTATTGCAGATAATAATTGCAATACCACTTGGTATTTTATCTGCAAAAAAACAATATAGCAAAACAGATTATGCAATTACTGTAATTGCACTTATTGGTATTTCATTACCATCATTTTTCTTTGCAACAATTTTAAAATTAATATTCTCCATTCATCTTGGATGGTTTGATTTATATGGTAAAGTTGGTAGATACTACGACCAATTAGATACCTTTGGAAAAATTATGGATGTTGCAAAACATTTTGTTCTACCTACTGCAACGATAGTTATTGTAAGTATTGGTAGTTTGATGCGTTATACAAGAACAAATATGTTAGAAGTATTAAATTCGGATTTTATTCGTACAGCTAGGGCAAAAGGTTTGTCTGAGCGTACTGTTATTAATAAACATGCATTTCGTAACACGTTAATTCCGATTGTAACTATTATTGGTGGATCTTTACCTGGATTATTTGCAGGTGCAATGATTACCGAAACATTATTCCAGATTCCTGGAATTGGTTACACATCTTATCAAGCAATGACTGTTGGTGATATTCCGTTTTATATGTTTTACATGGTATTTATGGCAGCCTTAACTTTAATGGGTAACTTATTAGCCGATGTCATGTATGCCGTAGTTGACCCAAGAGTTCGAGTTAGCTAGGGAGGTTACGATGAAAATGATATGGACAAATATAGTAGAAAACATATCTTTCGCGGGAGGTAAACATGGAAGAGAATAAGAAAAACATCAATTCCCCTGCAGGGAAGATAAATACTACTAATGAAGATAAAGATAGTGCAGCAAAGAGAAATCAAAGTGTAGCACTAGATGATGAACAAAGAGTTAAAGTATTGTCACCAACGATGCTTGTTGTAAAACGATTTTTAAGAAACAAACTAGCTATTGTAGGTGCAGTTATTATATTAGCAATGTTTTTATTTGCGTTTTTTGGCGGTATTTTAAGCCCATACGGCGAAAGCCAAGTTTTCATGGGATATGAAAAAATGAGCAAAGAATATGCCAGTGTTACACTAAACAAAGAACTTCGTTACACAGTTAAGGAAGGAAAAGAGTTTCCTTCTGCTGCTAAGGCAGCACTCCTTTTAGCTGTAAACAAAGGTGAGACAAGTTTTGATACTATGGGTGTTCACTATACTCTTATCAAAGAGGGTGAGAACCTATATCGAATTGTAAACTTAAATCCAATGGCAAAAGCTACTGTTTTAAGAGGCATCGTTAATGTGACAGCGACAGAAGGAAACAGCTTGTCTTCTGAACTTGAAAATGCATTCCGTACAGCAATCAAAGACGGAGAAAATAGTATTGTAGTTGGTAATGAAACTTATATGATTAGCCAAACAGGTAAAGAATATGTTCTTGGAACTGTGGAAGAAGTTGCATTTGCTTCAACAAAGTCATTTGACGTTTATGAAAAAGATACTGTTTTAAATCATGACTTTAAACTTGCAGCTGAATTAGCAATTGTAAAAAATCAGCCAACGTTTACGTACGATGGTGTAGAATATAGCATTGACAATGAAAATGAAACAGCGGTTATTAGCCGTGTAGAAGGAACGAATAAAGTTCCTTATGTAAATGTTTCTAATTTCTTAGTGCAGCCAATTAGTAATGATGTGTTTTTAGATATTGAGTTTAAAACTTTAATCGAAGAAGCAATTACAAATGGTGAAACAACTGCCGTTGGTACTGATACAAACGGAGAAGAAGTTGTTTATACAATCACTCGTAAGAATGATCAATATACCGTAAAAGCGGATTTAGAAACTCAAAAAATTATGATTTACGATGCACCAAGCAAATCACATTGGTTAGGTACGGATGCAAATGGTATGGATATTTTAACTAGACTTATGTATGGTGGTAGAATATCATTAATGATTGGTTTCATCGTTGTAATCATTGAAGCAGTACTAGGTGTTGTACTTGGTGGTATTGCTGGTTATTTCGGAAAATGGGTTGACAATTTAATCATGAGAATCGTTGATATCTTCTATTGTATCCCTTCCATGCCATTGATTATTATCATAGGTGCAATTATGGACTCGATGAAGATAGATCCTCAGGTACGTATTTATTTCTTAATGTTAATCATGGGTATCTTAGGATGGCCATCCATTGCACGTTTAGTTCGTGGTCAGATCTTATCACTTCGTGAACAAGAATTTATGACAGCGACAGAAGCACTTGGTATTTCAGTTCCAAGAAGAATTTTCAAACACTTAATACCTAATGTAATTCCTCAATTAATTGTTATGCTTACTATGGGACTTGGTAGTATTATCTTAACAGAATCTACATTAAGTTTCTTAGGTATCGGTGTTAAATTCCCATTCGCTTCTTGGGGTAACATCATTAGTGCAGTAACGAATGTATATGTTATGACTAATTATTGGTTTGTATGGATACCTGCAGGTATTTGTATCTTATTAACAGTATTAGCATTTAACTTTATTGGTGATGGTCTTCGTGATGCATTCGACCCTAAAATGAAAAGGTAGGTGAATACGATGTTTAGTAAAAAAGAAAAAAAGAACGTTAACTACATTTCAGCAAAAGAGTCACGTCGTATTTCACGCGAAAACCGTAAAATAATGAACGAATTCGAGAAGAAAAGAAATCGTAAGAACGTTCCTAGAGAAGAATATATTACGGAAATGAAAGATAAAAACAATGTCGTTGAGTTTGACGATTTACACACATATTTCTTTACTGATATTGGTACAGTAAAGTCAGTAGATGGTGTATCCTTTAATATTCCTATGGGAAAAACAGTAGGTATTGTAGGAGAGTCTGGATGTGGTAAGTCAGTAACAAGCCTTTCATTGATGCAATTAGTACAACGTCCACAAGGTCAAGTAGTTAGTGGAGCAATTCGTTTTAATAATGGAACGGAATGTTATGATATTACGAAAACTCCTACAAAGGAGATGCAAAAACTTCGTGGTAATCAGTTGTCTATGATTTTCCAAGAACCAATGACAAGTTTAAATCCTGTATTCCGTATTGGTGCACAGATTGACGAAGTAATTGAACTTCACAACAAAGATAGAAAACCAGATGAAATTAAAAAGCGTTCTATCGAAATGTTAGAACTTGTAGGAATTGCGAATGCAGAAGGTGTTTATAGCATGTATCCTCATGAACTATCTGGTGGTATGAGACAGAGAGTTATGATAGCTATGGCACTTGCTTGTAATCCAAAGCTTATTATTGCAGATGAACCTACAACTGCACTTGATGTTACGATTCAAGCACAGATCCTAGATATTTTAAGAAGCTTAAAAGATAAGGTAAATAGCAGTATCATGTTAATTACACATGACCTAGGTGTAATTGCAGAAATGGCAGATTATGTAGTTGTTATGTATGCAGGTCGTGTCGTTGAAAAAGGTACTGTACAAGAGATTTTTAGTAATCCAAGCCATCCATATACCATTGGTCTAATGAATTCAAAACCAGTGGTAAACAAGAAGGTAGATCGTTTGTACAGTATTCCTGGTAAAGTACCAAATCCGGTAGATATGCCAAATTACTGCTATTTTAAAGATCGTTGTGATCGTTGTGTAAGTGCATGCAGTGGTATGTATCCTAGTGAAATAAAGCTTTCTGACACACATTCCGTTTCCTGCTATCGATATGCGCCAGAGAATAGTAAGGAGGTATAATATGTCAGAGAATAAGAAAAAACGTACGCAAATTGAAAATGATTATACTCCAGTTTTGCACGATGATAAGTATATCTTAGAAATAAATGAACTAAAGAAATACTATCCAATGGGTGGCGGTGTACTTTCTAAAAACGCTGGCTATGTAAAGGCTGTAGATGGTGTTAGTTTTAAAATCAAACGTGGTACTACAATGGGACTCGTAGGTGAGTCCGGTTGTGGTAAAACAACGGTAGGAAGAACGATTTTAAGATTACAAAGTAAGTCAGGTGGTCAGGTATTATTCCATGGAAAAGAAGTTCATGAGATGAACAAAAGGGAATTACTTGCACTTCGACCAAAAATGCAGATTATCTTCCAGGATCCATATTCATCCTTGTCTCCACGTTTACCAGTTGGTGAAATCATTGGTGAAGCAGTAAGACAACATAATATAGTTCCAAAAGAAGAGTATAATGACTATATCGATAGAATCATGTCTGCATGTGGTTTACAACCTTATCATAAAGAGCGTTATCCACATGAGTTCTCTGGTGGACAAAGACAAAGAATTTGTATCGCTAGAGCATTGGCACTAAATCCTGAATTTGTTGTTTGTGATGAGCCAGTTTCTGCACTTGATGTTTCAATTCAAGCACAGATTATTAACTTATTAAAAGACTTACAGAAAGAGTTTAATTTAACATATTTATTTATTTCACATGACCTTTCTGTTGTTGAGCATATCGCCGATACGATTGGCGTTATGTATTTAGGTACTATGGTAGAGTATGGTGACAAAGTAGATGTATTCAAACAACCGCTACATCCTTACACACAAGCATTGTTTAGTGCAATCCCTATGCCGGATCCAAATGCAAAGATGAACCGTATTATCTTAAAGGGAAGCATTCCTTCTCCTGCAAACCCTCCAAAGGGATGTAAGTTCCATACTAGATGTAGTCATTGTATGGACATCTGTAAAACAGTAGTTCCAACGGATAATGAGGTAGAACCTGGACATTTTGTTAAATGTCACTTATATAATACGAATAAATAACACAAAACATATTCAAACTAGAGAATAGAGTGAAATACTGTAAAAAAGCTCATGGCTTATAGCTTTAAACTTATAGCTATAAACTTACCCATGAGCTTAGCTCATTCAATTGTTTGAAAGAAGGTGTTATTTAGTGAAGAACAAAGAGGTACCCCCTGGTGATGACTCCAACATAATGGGTAATATAGCAAGCGATGAAAATATGATATACTCATATTCATCCAATATTGCGGATAAACCCTATATTATTGGTGGAGAAGATATGATAAAAGTTACACCAACTTATCAAGATGCAAAGGACTACGATGGTGTATCTTTTGAGGACATTGATATGGAAAAGATGGAAAAAGAACTTTTAACAAACTCAAAAGGATATCGTGAAAGTAAGGAAGAGTCTAGTATCACTAGGGAAGCTGCTTATTTTTCAATGGACGAGGAAGAAGTATCCGAAGATTCATACGATTCAGATCATGCAAATCAAGACAAATTTGATGAGAATCAAAGAGTCGCAAATATGAATGTTGAGGGTATGCCATGGTACACAAAAGAAGTAGATGAAGATGAACGACTAAGACGTTTAATGGAGCCTACTTTAACCAGAAAGGAAACTAGACATTTGATTTTTAATGCAATGCTAGCTGCGCTGTCCGTTGGTTTTGTGTTCCTATTTGGTTTATTTCTCTTTATTTTATTTTGTACTAAGGTTTGGTTTGTTTAGTCTGAATATCGTGAGAATTAATCATCGAATTAAATAATGATAAAGAAAAAGCATAAAAATGTTGAGGAGCGAGCTCACATTTTTATGCTTTTTTTGTGTCTTTATCTCATCCATGAATATCGAAGCTTTACACAGAACAAATATTCGTTTTATCTTGATTTTGAATATAAATAATGTTAAAATAGAACAAACATATGTTTGTTTTTTAACAGGCTCGTTAAAAATTTTGCTGTTACAGATAAGAAATTTAGAAATGTTTTGTCTCCTAAGAGTGAAAATGGTGCCACTAGCAATTTGTCACTTATGTTGCATAGAAAGCACAATAAGGTACTTCGCACATTCTTTGCTCTTCTTTGATACATAATAAGAGCAATAATAATCGTATGTTTTTTAATCGGGTCTTAATCACTAATTCTAAATTTAAAATAATATGAATTAATAAATAGACAATGAATATTAAGAATATAATAGGTGGTCGTTATGGTAATTCAAGAATCTATGGGTATTGAACAAAAACTTGCAATATTAGCTGATGCTGCGAAATACGACGTAGCTTGTACATCCAGTGGTGTTGACCGCGCTGGAAAAGAAGGTAGTATCGGAAGTGCGGTAGCAAGTGGTATATGTCATAGTTTTTCAGCGGATGGAAGATGCATATCATTACTAAAGATACTGTTTACCAATGAATGTATTTTTGATTGTAAATACTGCATCAATCGAGCTTCCAATGATGTTCCCAGAACTACATTTACCCCAGAAGAGGTATGTAGTTTGACGATGGAATTTTATCGCAGGAACTACATTGAGGGCTTATTCTTAAGTTCTGGTATTTTGAATACACCGAACTATACCATGGAGTTGATTGTTCAAACACTTCGTATGCTACGTACAACATACCATTTTAATGGCTATATTCATTGCAAAGCGATACCTGGAGCGGATAGAGACTTAATCGAGCTAGCAGGTTGGTATGCAGACCGTATGAGTGTTAATTTGGAATTGCCCACAGCAGATGGTTTGAAGCGATTGGCACCTCACAAAAATAGAAAAAATATATTAAATCCAATCCGGCAGATTCAAAATGGTATTGAGGAGAGCCAGACGGCTTTAGGCATGATGGGTGGTAACAAAGGAGCGTATTGGCATACAAGAAGAAAACTTGAGGGCAAAAGTATTGAAAGTAAGCGAGCAGAAGATCATACGGAATATCTAGCATCAAAATCAAAGACATCAAAAGAAGAATATGAAAATAGGATACTTCCAGAACAAGAAGATACTATATCTCATTCAAAGTCAACAAATAAAAAAGAAATTTTAAGCAAAGATAACCATGGAATAATTTTAGATGGTAAGAAAGATAGAATCGTAGCACATAATAAAGATATTATAATAGAAGAGAAAAAGACTCTATTAACTAGAAGTTCAATACAAGAACCTCTAAATATAGTAAATTCAACGGGACTTGCACACTTGAATCAATTTTCGGGTGAAAGAGGATTTGTTCCAGCAGGTCAAAGTACGCAGATGATTATTGGTGCTTCGAATGAGAGTGATTATGAAATCGTATCGGTTGCAGAGGCGCTCTATCAACGATTTGATTTAAAAAGAGTGTTCTATTCTGCATTTATACGAGTGAATGATGATAGCTCACTTCCAGCATTACAAGAAGGTCCACCACTATTAAGAGAACATCGCTTGTATCAAGCAGATTGGTTATTACGTTATTATGGCTTTGAAGCAAGAGAATTGCTTACGAAGGAAAGACCAAATTTCAATGTTTTTCTTGATCCTAAATGTAATTGGGCAATTGGACATTTAGAAGAATTTCCAATCGAGGTGAACAAAGCAGATTATTATACATTGCTTCGCGTTCCTGGAATCGGTCCGAAATCAGCGAGTCGAATTGTTGGTGCAAGGAAAACTGCAAGATTACGATTTGAGGATTTAAAAAAAATGGGTGTAGTCTTAAAACGTGCAATCTATTTTATTACCTGTAATGGTCAGATGATGTATCCAACGAAAATAGAAGAAAATTATATAACAAATCAACTTCTGAATGTAAAAGAAAAATTACCAAATCATTTGCTTGGTCCACAAATTACATATGAACAAATTTCATTATTTGATCATATGAACCTCGCGAATTATCAGTGATTTACATTGGAAAAGAAGAGATATAATAGTAGTCACAAATAACTAACTAAGTTTCAAGTGAATTAGAATCGATTACGGAATTATTTACATTACTTATTTAGATAATATTTTAAATACAGATATTATTAGTCATCAGGGTTCAATTATGAAAGGGATTTTTAATGAAAGAGATTCGAATATATCGATGTGAAGATAGTGTAGATGGTATTTTCACGGCTGTTTATGACGCATGGGCATCAAAGTATGGGCATGACTATATTAAATTAGAAGTAATGGATGAGGACGCTTGCAGCAACTTTGAACTATTTTCTGATTATCTAGATGTTAAAACGGATTTAGAGAAATCTCAAAAAGTTGCAAGAACAATTAAAAACAAAATTTCAGATTATGCGTATGAGATGCTTATTCATGCTGCCTTGTCCAACGATAAACGCAAAGCAGATAGTATTTATCACTTTATAGTTATTGGTCTATCAATGGGAGAACAAGTGACAAGGCATCTTGCTAATCCATATGTAGCGAATATTTTTGAAATAAACCGAAATGTTGGAAATGAACTTCATCATTACAAAGGTTTTTTGAGATTTCAAGAAATTAATGACAACTTATTACTGGCAAAATTTGAACCCAAAAACAGTATTGTTGAACTCATTACACCACATTTTGCAGAACGGCTTTCGCAGGAAAATTTTATAATATTAGATATAAAACGAAGATTAGCATCGATTCATCAACGAGGCCTTTCTTGGTATATGACCTTATTAAGTAAACACGAAATGGATGAAATATTATCTTACTCTAATAATGAGGAAGAGTATGAATCATTATGGCGTACATTTTTTAAAAATATTGCGATATCAGAACGTGAAAATTATGTATGTCAAAGGAATCATGCACCACTTCATTTAAGAAAATACATGATTGAGTTCCAGGATATTAATTCGAATGAATAAGGAGTATGCAAAGTGGAATACTAAGTGAGTAAAGATAATTAAACTTGATAGGAGGAGTATTCCATGAAAAAGAAAGTTTTTACATTGGTTGCATTATGTATGATTTCGCTTTTTGGATTAACTGCATGTACTAACACTACTGATGAGAATCCAGGTGCAGGTGTTACAACCGCTCCAACAACAGCACCAACAGCACCAACCACTGCTCCAACGAATGGAGTAACAAATACACCAACAAATGTACCTACAAATGGAGCTACAGATGGTACAAATAACAACACAAACGATAATGGAACCGTTGGTGGAGCAGCTAAAGATGTGATTGACGGCGTTAATAATGCAGTCGATGATGTAACGAATGGTATAGAGAACAATACAAATAAGAAATAATGTATCTATATCTAAAAATAAAAGGAGCTTTTTATAGCTCCTTTTATTTATGATTTCCTATGTTAATTAGTTATAATGAATACTGAATTTTACTTTTAGTTTTATGATTAATATTTCATAGACATTTTTTATAGATAATAAATGCAATAGAAGTTCCAACAGAATTATGTCTATGTTTCACAATGAGATTAATAAGAATGTGTACTTAATAATAGTAATATTGTTAGTATTGATAAAAAAACTATCTTACTTTAAATATCAATATTCTTCTCAATCGTATACATATAGCAATCTCTATTGTTGTGCATTAGTTCTTTAAGATAGTGCATACCTAGCTTGGAGGCAACCTTATTTGATGTTACGTTATTTTTATCAATTAATGCAACGATACGTTCAATATCTAGATTATGAAAGGCGTAATTAATAACAAATGTAGCTGCTTCAGTTGCATATCCATAATTCCAATAAGGATAATCAATCAGGTAGCCCAGTTCGATTTCAGCTTTATTCTCTATGACACTATTTTGTAAGCCACAACGCCCTATTAATTTACCATCTTCTTTTGTATAGATGCCCCAAATTCCATATCCATAAAATTTATACATAGTATCGATATATGCTTTATGTTTTTCAAATTCATTTTCATGAGTATCTTTCATATCATCGATAAATTGTGAGACTTTAGGATTTTGACTCATATTTAAAATTATTTTAAAATCATCAGTGGTTAATTCCTTTATGTATAATCGATTTGTAGTACCTATTGTTAAAGGTTCACCTTTCGTTCGCAAATATGTATTGTTAATAAGTGTATAATCGACTTCTTCGAAGCCTTCCACGATAAGATCCGTGAGGCTTAAATCTTGATTACCGGAATTCGGATTATAAAAACCAATACAAGCGATACCTGCATTTTTTGCAGCTTTAACTCCGTTGTAGGAATCTTCAATTACGATAGCTTCCGATGGAAGTATATTTAACTCTTCACATGCTTTTAAGAATACGTCCGGTGCCGGTTTTGGATTTGGAACCTCCCTACCAGAAACAAATTTTGAAAAGTAAGAAGTTATATTCAAAGAGTTTGCGGTATCAATAATAGCTTCCATTGGTGAAGAGGAGGCGATTGCCAATTTAATATTGTTTTCATATAAATTAATGATAAGTTCTTTAACAAAAGGGATAGCTGGATAGGGCTCAATTTTAAGCAATTCTTGTTTGATTTGTTTATTAAGGATCAAAAAATCTTCGATGGAAGTACTTAATTGATATTTTTCTTTTAATACTTCAAACATATATTTATCTGTACTTCCGATGAAAGAGGTGAAATATTCTTCATCAATTGTAATACCAAATTGTTGCATGACTTTTATTGCAGCCTTGGTATGTAATGGTTCACTATCAATTAATACTCCATCCATATCAAAGATTACAGCTTTTAGCATTTGTGTACCCTCCTTTTAGTTATATGATGGCATACTTTGAAGTTATATGTCGAATAACATTTTTGACACAAAAAAGGCCATTTGTTATAATAATAACAGAGGATGGATAAAAAATGCAAGAATATCAATTTTATAATTCTCAATACGTTTAGGAGGTAATAGATATGCCATTTATTAATTCTAAGATAAATTGCTCGATTTCAGATAAGCAAAAAGCTATCATTAAAGAAGAATTAGGAAAAGCAATCTCACTTATTCCAGGGAAATCACAAGAGTGGCTTATGCTTGGTTTTGAGGATGATTATTCCTTATATTTTAAAGGGAAAGATTATGAAAAACTTGCTTATATTGATGTGAAAATATTTGGGAAAGCAGAAAAAGCAGCTTATAATGAATTAACAGCTGCCATCTGCGATATTTACAATAATATATTAGGCATTCCAAAAGACTGTATTTATATTACTTATGAAGAGATAAGTAATTGGGCGTGGAATGGTAGTAATTTTTAGGCTTTTCTAGTTAATAATTTTTCGAAAAACAAACCTGCAAGAAACCAAGCAGGAGCATAATCAAAACGTATTACTCCTTTAAAGTTTAATTTCGCCTTGCTATAATCCCATGGACAAGCTTTTGCTCTTTTTAATAAGGTTCCGGTTATAAACTCCGCAATAAAAATAAATAAGGCATACACAACTCCTCTTAGCGCAGTACTACGATTTTTTAAGAGATTGCATAATGGGGAAAAGCATGCCGCCATGCCATAAATTGGGAACATCCATACGGACGTGCGGCATAATAATTGTTTATCTTTATGGGATATAAGTGAGCTAATACCGGTCCAGCAACACTCCATACACCATCCACTTAATCCACATAATAAAAAATTAGTAAAAAAATTCTTTTTCACAAGAGCACCATGCCTTTCTTACGATTTTAATTATATCCATTGATTCTATTATCTGTAAAGATACGGTGCTTATACGAAAGAAAATTTTCCATTATAAAATTGATATGGGATTTTGTAATAAAAGAATTAATTATTAGAAAAATCCCACACTGAACAGAAAGAAATAAGTAATAAGAATGGAGATATCAATGGAAATAGAGAAGAAATTTACGATAAAACAATTACCAAAGGATCTTGATAAGTATGAAACAAAGGAAATCGAGCAAGGTTATTTATGTGTAGATCCTGTCGTTCGTATTAGAAAGTCCAATGATAGCTATTATTTAACCTACAAAGCAAATAAAAACTTCCAAAATGGTACACAAGAGGTAGCTTTAATCAATGAAGAGATTGAAGTGGCACTTACGAAGGAATCTTATCTCCACTTAAAAGAGAAAGTAGATTTTAATATCATTGAGAAAACTAGATATCTTATTCCATTGGAAAATAATGCGATTGCTGAGTTGGATGTTTTTCATGGGAACTTAGAAGGATTATGTTTTGTTGAAGTAGAATTTAAAGACGAGGAAGAAGCGAAACGATTTCATAAGCCAGAATGGTTTTTAGAAGAAGTTTCCTTTGATAAGAGGTTTCGTAATAACTACTTAATAACGATTCATTCATTGGATGAGTTGGGGCTATAATACAATACAATACAATAAAGCTGTTACTAACTGAGGGCTCTTAAGCGATTTTACACTCAAGAGATCTTTATGCTTAGTAACAGCTTTTATTTTGTTATATATCATGTTTTAAGTTATTAAACACCAAAGCTTTCATTTTTTTAATACTTTTACATATGACACGATTAAAGTTGTTGATAAAATAAAATCTGCTTTATTGAATCATTAATTATATATTTTTATGAGATTATACTATCCTTAGAAATTAAATTACCATGTTGTATTATCATAAATTGGTAGTTTTACAATTGCTTTAAATAAATCTCCATCGAGTATAATTTCAAAATCCCCATTTTGGAGTGTTGCTAAGCTTTTTGCAATGGATAAACCAAGCCCACTACCTTCTGAGTTACGGGATAAATCTCCTCGAACGAAACGTTCCATAAGTTCATCACCACTTATACCTAATTTAGTAGCAGAGATATTTTTTACTTCAATGAAAGCGAATTTCTCATCACAAGATACATCAATATATATTCGTGTATTTTTTAAAGCATACTTGTTAGCATTAGAAAACAAATTATCAATAATGCGGTAAGTACTTCGGCCATCTCCAAGAATATAAATATTTTTGTCTGTTTCTATAAATATAGTTTCTAAATTATTTTCTGAAAAACGATCGTTGAATTCTCCAAGTGCTTGTTTAATCAGCTCAATTAAATTCAATCGTTCAAGATTTAAAGTCAATGCTCCGGAGGAGGCTTTTGAAGCTTCTACTAAATCTTCAATTAAAGTCTTTAGACGCCAAGATTTTTCCGTTAAAATAGAAAGGTATGAATTCGCTTTTTCATTCATAAGATTTTCTTTATTTAACAAATCAACATAGTTGATAATAGAGGTTAATGGCGTTTTTATATCATGAGAAACGTTTGTAATTAGTTCGGTCTTTAACCGTTCGCTTTTAATTTTTTCTTCTACTGCGTTGGACAAACCATCTCCAATTCGATTGATACTCTTTGCTATTGTCTTGGATGGTTCGGTTAGCTCTTTATCTGGTATTTTTGAGTTTAAATCACCATTTGCAATTTTTTTAGTGCCTTCTATTACAACATTCATATCAGCAAATGTTTTGATTAAACTAAGGCACAAGAAGCAAAATGAAACAAAAACTAAAAAGATATATGCAAGTGGAGAATGGTATGCAATAATAAATATAACACACTGCAATATACCAAAAAGCATAAGTATAAAAAGTAAGCGAAATGCTGCATGTCGGTGAATTAATAACTTGCTAAAAGAACGAATGTAACATTTAAACTTGTCAAATCCTTTTACAAACACATAATCGCATATACTATGAAGAATGGAATGTTTATATAAAGTATGGGCTTTTAAACGTTTTAATAAGGTATCAAAAGTAACAATAAAAAAAGTAAAGGTAAGGATGAAATATAGTGCCATCCAAATATAACTATATAGTCGAAGTCGATAACTATGATAAAAATTCGTTAGTATAATTAAAAATAACAAGTAAGAAAGAGTAAGTATGAATACTGCAATTTCTGTGTGCAGTTTATCAAAGGAATTTAAATAAATCCCAGTTTCACTTTTTTTGTATCCAACACAAAAGCCTAGACCAATTATGGAAAAAATGAAAACGAGTCCTGCAAATATACCGAATTTTAAATTTTGTTCATAGCGATTTCTTAAGGTATGGAAATTTTCATAGAGATTATAAAATTCATCATTTTCATCGTGTTCTGTTGTGCGAACAAACGTATAAATTACATAGTCATCGGATTCCTTTGGCATGCCTGCAATGATAGAGTCCGATTTGTTTGGATCTTTTGAAGTAATCGTGTATTTATTTGTTATAAAGTCTACGATCCAATCAATGCTGGCATCGTTTATACTACTGTCAAATTTATTTTCAACGTTAGTAATATACCTACTATTCTTTGTATTGATAACAAGATAAGCAGGAAAGGTACTAATGTTTTTAAGATATGTTTCAAAGCTTGTATCATCCAATATGAAAGTCTCATTTTCTGATTTTAGTAAATCAGCAAAGTGAGGGCTATAATAGATTTCTCCTGTGGTAGTATTTTTCACATAATAGTAAAAACTTTTACAATAGTAATTTAATAGACGATCATAATATTCAAAACTTTCTTGGGATGCCGTGTAAACGCTGTCCGAAGGGCGTAAGTTACCTTTTGCATCGCCATTTAATATAGAAAGTAAATCGGAGGTGTAATAAATACTATTGGGATCAGCAACAAAACCGTTTTCCTTATACGTGATGTAAACTGCGGTACGCTCCACATATTTTAAATATAATTGTTCGAATTGTCTTGTATCCGTATAGGAATCTGCTTCCATGGAATAATGGTTTAAGTATTGAAGCACCTGTTTACCACAAATGCTAGTGATTCCGCAACTAATAAAGGCAATTAGTATTAGTAACATTTTTATAAGCAAGGATTGTTTTAATTTCATAATAGGTAAATGCCTTTCCATTCCTTATTCATAGTGGAAGATTGGACTAGTCGTATTTTTCTACTTTATATCCAATTCCCCAAGCTACTTTTAGATATTTTGGTTCTTTTGAGTTGATTTCTATTTTTTCACGAATATGTCTTATGTGAACAGCCACGATATTATCAACACCAAAGGAAGGCTCATTCCATATTTGTTCGTAGATTTCAGAAATAGAAAATACCTTCCCTTTATTTTTAACAAGAAGTTTTAATAAGTTGTATTCAATTGGTGTAAGCTTAATTAATTCGCCATCTACAGTCACTTCTTTTGCTTCATCATCAATTACTAGTCCACCAGTTGAGTAAATATTAGTTTTTTCATTGATACTTCCAAGTTCAGTATATCTTCGTAGTGCTGATTTTACACGAGCGATTAATTCTAATGGATTAAAAGGTTTGGTTATATAATCATCAGCACCGATATTTAGTCCTAAAACTTTGTCACTATCTTCTGATTTTGCAGTTAAAAATATAATTGGTAGGATACGATTACTTTCCCTTAACTTCCTTGTAGCTCGCATTCCATCCATCATAGGCATCATTACATCAAGCAAGATTAGATGAACTTCATTTTTTTCAACAATTTCTAAAGCCTCGTATCCATTGTACGCTTTTAATACGTTATATCCCTCGGTACTTAAATATATTTGAATTGCATCAACGATTTCTTTATCATCATCACAAACAAGAATTGTATACATTTCAATTCCTCCTTATTCCTTTTTATATTATACACAAAAGTCCCATCATAAAAAAGAGTTTATCTATATCATATCATAAGAATGTTAAAAAACGACAAAGAAAATCATTAAGAAATTATGAAGAATATAATTAATATGCATAAAAAATAATTTGAATCATATAATAAATCAGCAAAAAATAAAAAAATTATATATTATTACACTAACGTATTGAAATTTTAAAAAAAGTATTTTATAATAAATAAAAGAGCAAATACAAAGAGGTATTGCGTTTATTCGCCATACCTTTTTCTATTTGCTTTTTTCGTTGTAAATTTGTGTTTTATTTTGTTATAAAGGAGATAAGATTATGGGATATGTTGATGAAGTGATTGAAAGAGTAATTGCTAAAAACCCAGGAGAACCAGAATTTCACCAAGCGGTAAAAGAGGTATTAGAATCTTTAAGACCAGTGGTTGAAGCCAACGAGAAAGTATATCGTAGAGAAGCCTTATTAGAGCGTTTAGTTGAGCCAGATCGTCAAATTAAATTTAGAGTACCTTGGGTAGATGATAAAGGTCAGGTTCAAGTAAATACAGGATATCGTGTACAGTTCAATAACTCCATTGGACCATATAAGGGCGGTTTACGTTTACACCCTTCTGTAAACGTTGGTATCATTAAGTTTTTAGGATTTGAACAAATTTTTAAAAACTCATTAACAAGTCTCCCAATTGGTGGTGGCAAAGGTGGTTCTGATTTCGATCCGAAAGGTAAATCCGATCGCGAAGTTATGGCATTTTGTCAAAGTTTCATTACCGAGCTTTACAAATACATTGGAGCAGATGTTGATGTACCAGCGGGTGATATTGGTACTGGTGCAAGAGAAATTGGCTACATGTATGGACAATATAAGAAAATTACTGGAAGATATGAAGGTGTTTTAACTGGAAAAGGATTGTCTTATGGCGGTTCCTTAGCTAGAACGGAAGCAACCGGATATGGACTATTGTATTTAACAGAAGAAATGTTAAAATGCAATGGAATTGATATTGCAGGAAAGACAGTATGTATCTCTGGTTCTGGTAACGTTGCAATTTATGCGGCTCAAAAAGCACAACAATTAGGAGCAAAAGTAGTTACAGTTAGCGATTCTAATGGTTGGGTTTATGATAAAGATGGTATTGATGTAGAAGTTTTAAAAGAAATTAAAGAAGTGAAACGTGCTCGTTTAACGGAGTATGTAACATATAGACCAAATGCAGAATATCATGAAGGCAAAGGTGTTTGGTCAGTGAAATGTGACATTGCTCTTCCATGTGCTACTCAAAATGAATTGTTACTTGATGATGCGAAGATGTTAGTAGAAAATGGTTGTATCGCAGTTGCAGAAGGTGCAAACATGCCAACAACATTGGATGCAACAGAGTATTTACAAGCAAATGGTGTCTTATTTGCGCCAGGTAAAGCTGCGAATGCAGGTGGTGTAGCAACTTCTGCGTTAGAGATGTCACAGAATTCCGAACGCTTAAGCTGGTCATTTGAAGAAGTAGATTCTAAATTAAAAACAATCATGGTTAATATTTTCCACAACATGGATGAGGCTTCAAAACGTTATGGTTTTGAAGGAAATTATGTTGTTGGTGCCAACATTGCAGGGTTTGAAAAAGTTGCCAATGCAATGATTGCTCAAGGTGTGTGCTAGTAATACAGAATCCTTTCATTGATAATATAATAAAAAATGCCCTCCAATATTACTGGAGGGCACTTTTTATATCTATGTCACTAAAATTTCGTAGAAGGATAGGCTTTCTAACATCATATAAACTATTTTTAATATAGTTTTATGTTAACGAAATGAAAGATTACCTACGAAAAAGTCCTTAGCAATTGCAAAGAATTCACGCACATAGTATTGAGGAGTCGTTACCATTAGTTCACTTGCTCCTAAGCTACTAATATTTTGTAGGCCCAATTTTTTAGCTAATTTTACAGCGCGAAAGCAGTGGAAATTGCTTGTAATTATAACAACGTTTTGAGAGGTGTTTTCAAGAAATTCCATACTATACGTCAGATTTTCTACGGTATTGGTGGAACGCTCTTCTAGTAAAATTCTCTCTTCATCGATGCCAAGTCGAATTAAACCTTGTTGTATGGCATATGCTTCGGAGATATCTTCGCCGGTACCTTGTCCTCCAGAACAAATCACAATGGTATTTGGATTTTCATTGAGGTAGTAGGCAGCGGTTTGGATTCTCATTTCAAGGGTTTTAGAAGGGGTAGTTCCTCTAACTTGTGCTCCTAGTACAATAGCGTAATCTGCATCGGGTTTCGCAACATTGTTCCCGAAAAATATTAAAAAGCCCTCTACAATTAAGAAAAAAACAATTCCTATCCAAAAAAGAATGCTAATAATTTTACTAGTGCGTAATAAAGTGTTGATATCTTTTTGAAGTGCGTAAGTAAACATTAAAGATAGAGATGTTGAAACCATCCATGTAGCAAGCCAAAAACTTGAAAATGAAGTTTTACGACCTGAAATGACGTATACAATTATGTAGTATATTAAGGAAAGGATGGCAATCCCTCGAAACGCGTGCATGGTAAATCGTATCATACATAAAACCTCCAAAAAATTAATCGTGTGAAATACACCATATTATTCATAACACAGTAGTTTAGGTGAAAGCAAGTGGACATTGAGAAAATTAAGAAAGGATTAATAATTATTTCGTCGTCCAATATAAATGGAGCAGGCTGTATTGGTTTTTAAAGATAAGCTACCAATACATACCTGCTCCATTCTCTATTTTAATATCGTCTTGTGTTTCAGGAATTTAAGAGTTTAAAAACTAATATCTTCGATCATGATCTCTACGGTGTCTGCCATCATGCCAATCTCCATCAAAACGTTTTCTATCCCAATGATTTGGACCGCAATTTGGGCATCCCCAGTCATTTGGTCCCCATGGTGGATTAGGATGAAGTGGTGGTCTGTGGGGTGGAGGAGGTGGAATTATCCAAGGGCATCTTCCCGGAGGGCATAAAATAAAGTTTTCTTGCCTTCTACGATTGTTCATGTCTTATTACCTTTCTGTTTTCTTAATACATAATATGATGAAATACAAGAAAAATTTACACTTTCCAAGGGATTATTTATAAAATAAGAAAGATAATCTTGAAAAAAGTTGTATTAGCAAAGGAAATCTGATTATATAGAAAGACAATTTAGTATTTGTTTGATATATTTAGACCATGAAAGAGTGTTTATATATGGGAGGGATTAAATGGACAAAACATTTGGTGCATATTTATTTGTATCCTTTACTGGCGAAAGTGAAATCGGAGAACAAATATATTTTTCCGTGAGCTTAGATGGTTTACATTGGGAGGATTTAAACGGTGGTAGACCGGTATTAAGTTCATCCATTGGAGAAAAAGGTGTAAGAGATCCTTATATTTTAAGAAATTGTATCGATAATAAATTCTACATAATTGCTACAGATTTACGCATTGCCAATGGAAAAGGATGGGATATAGCAGTTAATATGGTAGCAGATCAATCATTGTTTGGGAGTCTGATGATTTGATACAGTGGTCTAGAGAAAAGAGTATTGAGGTTGGAGTAAATAGAGCAGGTTGTGTGTGGGCGCCAGAGGCTATTTATGATCGTACAAAAGATGCTTATTTGGTATTCTGGGCTTCTAATGTAGAAGAATCTAAAGAAGAGACTGCAAAACATAAAATTTATTGCTCCTATACGAGAGATTTTATTAATTTTACACCTGCAGAAAAATATATTGAAAGAGAGAATGATGTCATCGACACAACGATATATGAAGAACAAGGAATATATTATCGTTTTTCTAAGGATGAAACGGAAAAGAACATTCAAATTGATAAAGGAGAAGTATTAAATTCAACTTTATTTACTAGAGTATCTGCTGCTGTTATCGATTCCATCCATGGTGTTGAAGGTCCAACAATTTTTAAATTTAATGACCGCGAAGAATGGTGTCTCATGGTGGATCAGTATGCAGCTAGAGCGGGATATTTACCATTTGTAACAAGTAATTTATCGAGTGGTGAGTTTCGAATGCTAGAGAAGAATGAATACAATATGGGTACGAATAAAAAAAGGCACGGTTCGGTATTAAACATAACAATGGAAGAATATAATCATTTAAATAGCACTTGGGGCTTGTAATATGATACTACCTAAAACTACACTTAGCCTTCATTGTGTTTTAATAAAGTGCTTTTCTTTTCTTTAGCACTGTGCTACAATGAAAGATATTTGTAGAATCAGTGATTGGAGGGAGTTATGCGTCAATCGGTACAATTAAAATTAGATGATTTGGAACAATTAGCATCGATAGGCAGAGCTCTGTCTGTAAGCACGCGAATCGAGATATTACAATTATTATGTAAGAAAGATATGAATATCAATGAAATTGCAGAGTGCCTAGGAATACCTCAATCTTCAGCTGCAGCTCATATAAAAGTATTAGAAGAAACTAATTTAATAAAAACAACCTTACAACCTGGTGTTCGGGGATCAATGAAACTTTGTTCTAAGACTATCGATGCAATACAAATTTTTCTTCAGTCCTCAATGAAGGACGTAGAGAAAAAAGAAATAATACATATGCCGATTGGTAATTATGTAGATTACAAAGTTGAACCAACTTGCGGTATTGTATCTGAAAAAGGTCCAATTGGCCAAGAAGATGAACCTCGATGTTTTTACCATCCAGAGCGTTATAAGGCAAAGCTATTGTGGCTTGGTAAGGGATATGTTGAATATCGTTTTCCAAATAATATTTTGAAACAGGTAAATGAAAAACGTTTGGATATATCTATGGAAATTTGTTCTGAAGATCATGAGTATAATATGGATTTTCCTTCTGACATAACACTTTGGATCAATGGGATAGATGCCGGTACATTTACTTGCAAAAGTGATTTTGGTGGGCGCAGAGGAGTCTTAAATCCTGAGTGGTGGCCAGATAAGAATACACAATACGGTGTATTAAAAACATGGAGTCTGAGACAAGAAGGTACATTCATTGATGATGAATTGGTTTATAAAACACCGATCTCATCTTACCAGTTAGGGCAAACAGAATATATCTCTGTTCGACTAGGTATAAAGGAAGATGCAGAGCATCAAGGTGGTATTAATTTATTTGGTGATTGTTTTGGAGATTATCCACAACACATTAAGATGATTATTTATTATTAGAGCATAGGAAGAAAGCTTTTGCAGCGATTAAATTTCGTCTGCGGGAGCTTAGTATATAAATGAAATAGGAAAAGGAGTAGTACGATGGAGCACTTATTAATTCCAGAAGGGTATAAGCCTGCCACTTCGATCAAAGAAACACAAGGGGCAATAAAACATGTAAAGGATCATTTTGAGCGACAATTAGCCAAGCAGCTTAATTTAACAAGAGTATCCGCACCTTTATTTGTTAAGCCAGAGTCCGGATTGAATGATAATTTGAATGGGGTAGAACGTCCAGTTAGTTTTGGAGTTAAAGAACTAAATGATGAAAAGGTAGAAATTGTTCATTCTTTGGCAAAGTGGAAACGTATGGCTCTTAAAAAATACGGATTTTCTTATGGCGAAGGCCTCTATACGGATATGAATGCGATTCGACGTGATGAAGATACGGATAACATCCATTCAATCTTTGTAGATCAGTGGGATTGGGAGAAGATTATATTAAAAGATGAACGTAATGTTGAAACTTTAAAAACAGTAGTTCGTAGCGTTTATCAAGCACTAAAAGATACAGAGCATTACATTGCGGATAAATATGAATACATAGATGAAATATTACCGGAAGAGATTGCATTTGTTACTACCCAAGAGCTTGAAAATCTATATCCAAATGATACACCGAAAGAAAGAGAGAATAAAATAGCAAAATTAAAAGGAGCTGTATTTATCATGCAAATCGGTGGTGTGTTAGCTTCTGGAGAACGCCATGATGGTAGAGCGCCTGATTATGATGATTGGGAACTCAATGGTGATATTGTTGTGTATTATCCGGTGTTAGATCAAGCGTTAGAACTATCATCAATGGGAATTCGTGTAGACGAGGATTCCTTGGTGAAACAATTACAGATAACTGATTGCATGGATAGAGCGGAGTTACCATTCCAAAAGGCACTGATTCATAAGGAGCTTCCTTATACAATCGGTGGTGGTATTGGTCAATCAAGAATTTGTATGTTCTTTTTAAGAAAAGCTCATATTGGAGAAGTTCAAAGCTCCATCTGGCCGGATAGCATTATGAAACAAGCGGAAGAACTAAATTTTCCAATATTATAAAGTTAAAATATAAGAATAGACAATACCAAATAAGAAACTGCTGAAATTTAATAGCAGTTTCTTTTTTTATTACAAGAAACTTCTCAAAACTAATAAATGGTGCAGTTTTTTTGTGTTATACTTTCAGAACCAACATAGAGTGGCTAATTCGTTAAGCAGCAAATACTGGTTTGCCAAGGTATAAATTTACTATGGGATAAGTGTAATTTGTCATCTTTTGATGTAGAAAGAAACAGAAAAACAGTAAGTATGTCAGAAATAAGAAAGAAAAAAGAGATGAGTTTGTAATAATTGGATAAAAATTACAATTATTTATGTGAAAATCCACAAATGAAAAAGGCTTTACAAAAACGCAACAATAAACTATTATAATTGTATATTACAATTATTTACAATCTATCTACACAAATAGCAAAAATGATAATTCATATTCGAATAATTCGTGTAAAAATCTTCATATCATGAATATTCTAATTAAATCAGTTAAAAAACCTCCAGTAAAAACATCATAAAACAGAAGAAAAATTTGTTATATATGAATAAGGGGCTCTTAAATTTGAAGGGGGGAAATATGGTGAAAATTGCATTTTGGTCAAACGATCGTGATGCGGGAGTAACTGCAAATCTTGCGGCGATTAGTGTCATTGCTTTGCATGAGGGGCAAAGTAAAACACTATTATTAGAAAATCATTATAGTTCTAATAATTTGGCAAGATATCTAATTCCATCGCGTATGGAATTTCTCAAAGAAGTTGAGGTATATTATTTGGGACATGGAACAAGGGATTGTCTGGTACAGCAGCTAGAGAGAGGGACAAGCAAAAAAAGAGCAGAGCTATCAACGATTGAATTAATCAACGATAGTTTATTTTATCTGCCACAGAATCGTTTACAGGAAGATTTCTTTGATTATGAGTTTCATTGGAACCAATTACCGCTAATTCGTCAATTTGAAGAAAAAGGACATTATATTTTTATTGATACTAAAGTAAATAATAGTTTGAGCTCTAAAATGATTTTAGATGAGGCAGATTTAGTGGTGGTTAGTTTAAGACAAGACATTCGTTCTTTTATAGAGTTTTATCAAGAATATTCGTCTTTGTTACAAAAGACGTTCTTTATAGTGAGTGATTATCGTAAGAATCGGGATGTAACCATAAGACACATACAAAAGCGTTTTGGAATCCCAACAAATCGAATTTCTACGATCTTACATAATATAGAATTTGAAAGTGCCCTATATGAGGGGAGAGTAATAGAGTTCATAAATCGCAATTTAACATGTATCAGTACGGATCCTAATTACGATTTTATCAATGAATTAATGAATACCACGAGAAAAATTATGCTAATTAATGATTATAAGAAGTTAAAAAAAGAAGAGGTTATTTAGCGAGGTAAGGAAGGAGTATACAATGAAAATTGCCTTTAAAAGTTACGGGTATGAGGATAGTTGGACTGGTACCATCATTCATATGATTTCATCCATGTGTAAAGTTTTATATGGTCAAGAGAATATTGTATTAAAATCACGGGTTAACAAGAATAAAAAAGAGTTTCCATTGACAAAAAAAGAACAGAAGCAGCGGATCGATCAATTAAGATTAGGAATTGAAACGATTTCTCAAAGAATTAGAGAAGGTAGCTGTACAAAGGAATTGTTCATGGACTATAATACGTTCTTACAAGAACAAAGATTTGATTATAACGTTAAGGAGTCTTCGATATATTCAAGAGATTTTATTTGCGAGCAAGATAAGGCATTTCATCAAATGATTACATTGGCAGAGCAATGCTATGAAAATGTGTATTTGGATTGTGGGATGGAGCAAAGTTACTCTTCACAAGAAATAATAAGAGAGGCAGATTTAACATTTATTAATTTAAATCCAGAAAAAAATATATTAAAGGATGTATTCCTACGATATGATTTAACGAATTATAATGTATGTATTTTATTGGAGTATGACGATATCAAAAAAGAGAAAACATCAAACCATATCTTTTATAGCTATCCATTTTTAAATGCAGATAACACAATATTTATACCACAGAATAAAGAATTTAAATCTGTAAATTCAGAATCTAATACGACAAATCTAATTTATCAAAATATCGAATGTGAACCAAGCGATACTAATTTTCTGTTTATTGAAGGTATTAAAAATACAGCATATAAAATAAATGAAATTGCAAGGATTGAGGTTTCAAAAGGTGAGAAAAAGAATTTTCATACGAAGAAATTAAGCGAGGTGTTCGAGGTTAGTTAATAAAAAGGGTACCACATGCTTGAAGCGGATACCCTTAAATTAATTTATTTTTCATTTCCCATAAAAAATAGTGCAACGGTACCTGGGCCAGAATGAGCGCCTATGGTTGGAGAAACATAATCTATTAAGAAATTTGTAATACCAAAACGTTCTTTAATTAAATCAGCAACAAATTCGGCATCTTCCAAACAATCTCCGTGACTAATAAATACAATATCGTTTTGATATCCTTTAATTTTAGCTTCCATGTTATCAACAAGAGTTGTTAAGGCTTTTTTCCTTCCACGAACTTTAGCTAAAGGAATAAGGCGACCTTCATTGTCCACATGAAGAACAGGCTTCACATTGATGATGGTTCCAATAACAGCAGCAGCCTTAGATACACGTCCACCACGTTGAAGATGGAACAAATCATCTACAGTAAACTGATGGCAAATATGATTTCTATTCTCGTTGATCCAAGAAACGATTTCATCCAACGATTTTCCTGCTTCTTTCATTTTAACAGCGTAATGCACCAACAATCCTTGTCCCATAGAAGCACAAAGAGAATCAATAACTACGATTTTAGCATCTTTGTTTTCTTCGCAAATTTCTTTTGCTACGACAGATGCATTATTAAAACTACAGCTTAAGGCTGAGGAAAAACTAATATGCAAGACGTCCATACCAGCGTTTATTTGATTGGTAAAGGCATTTAAAATAAAATCTGGGTTGGAGGCCATTGTTGTTGGCATTTGTCCATTTCTCATACGAGCATAAAAATCTTTAGGGGATAAGTTTAACTCTCCGCCAAAAACTTCATCTTCCATTGTATAGTAAAGTGGATGTATAAAAAGATTATGTTCCTTAATGTAATCTTGTGGTAAATCAGCAGTAGAATCCGTTGATATAATAAATTCTTTCATGGTGATATCTCCTTATTGTTATGACATAAAATTAATAAATAGTGAATACATATATAATATGTATCGCTATAAATTTAACGTTATAAAATCTCTTACGTTTTTTCAAGTAGAAGTAAAACTTTATAAAAAATAGTTTTTATTACCATGCGCTCATTATAACATACAAAAAATAGCCATTCAATGTAAAAATGTTTACAAAAATTTTAGAAAGTGTGGTGGGATATAATTAAATAAAAAGCAAACATGGTAATGAAATAAAAAACTCTTTTCTTAATAGAAATCTTATGCTATAATAGCATGAGTTATTGACAAATAGGAGGTTACGTTATGAAACATATCAAAACATTAAACACTAAAAACTTAAAGGATACAATGAAAAAAGGTGGATGTGGCGAATGCCAGACTTCATGTCAATCCGCTTGCAAAACATCCTGTACTGTAGGAAATCAAAGCTGCGAAAATAAATAGGTAGCAGTTAGACACGAAATCCTATCAATACATATGGGATTATTTGCTGAGTAGCAGAATTGTAATAAAGAGACAGAGTATATTGAGCTGTTACAAAATGTATTGTGTTATTCGCATTTTGTAGCAGCTCATCTGATTCTAATCTCTTTATTTTTTTGAAAGGAGTACAACAGTGGTTCATCAATATAAAAGCAATGGATACAATATCGTATTAGACGTTAACAGTGGTATGGTTCATGTCGTTGACGATTTAGCATATGACATTATCGAATTGTTTGAAGTTAAAAATAAAGAAGAAATTATTTCAGATATGATAGAAAAATACAGTAAGCCTGAGAATCTTGCTAAGCTTTTAGAAGAAGGGGACGAGTCCATTACTGCTGAGAGTTTAAAAGAGGAATGCGAAGCAGTTTATCAGGATATTGTAGAAATGAAGAAAGATGGAAATCTATTTACAGAGGACATCTATGAAGAGTACATTAGTGGATTTAAAAAACGAGAAACCGTAGTAAAAGCTCTTTGTTTGCATATTGCTCATGATTGTAATCTTGCTTGTCGCTATTGCTTTGCGGAAGAAGGAGAATATCACGGTAGACGTGCGTTAATGAGCTATGAAGTTGGAAAAGAGGCTCTTGACTTCTTAATTGCAAATTCCGGAAATCGTAAGAATCTAGAAGTGGATTTCTTTGGTGGAGAACCACTTATGAATTTCCAAGTTGTAAAAGATCTGGTTGCTTATGGTAGAGAACAAGAAAAAATTCATAATAAAAAATTCCGTTTTACATTAACTACAAACGGAGTATTACTAAATGATGACATCATGGAATTTGCCAACAAAGAAATGAGCAATGTGGTTTTAAGCATCGACGGAAGAAAAGAAGTGAATGATAAAATGCGCCCATTCCGTAACGGAGCAGGTAGTTATGACTTAATTATTCCTAAGTTTAAGAAATTTGCAGATAGTAGAAATCAAACAAATTATTATGTAAGAGGAACATTTACTCACAATAATTTAGATTTTGCAGAGGATGTTAAGCACTTAGCTGAATTAGGATTTAAGCAAATTTCTGTTGAACCAGTAGTAGCACAGCCAGAAGAAGAATATTCACTTAAAGTTGAAGATCTTTCAAAATGTATGGAGGAATATGATAAACTTGCTAAATACATTATTGAAACACGTAAAGAAGGAAAGTGGTTTAACTTTTTCCACTTTATGCTTGATTTAAGTGGTGGTCCTTGTGTAGCAAAACGTTTGTCCGGATGCGGTTCAGGAACGGAATATTTGGCAGTAACCCCATGGGGTGATTTATATCCATGCCATCAATTTGTTGGTGAGGAAGAATATTTACTTGGTAATGTTTACGAAGGCGTTAAAGCAACTGAAATTCGTGAAGAGTTTAAATGCAGCAATGTTTATTCAAAGAGTAAATGTAAAAACTGTTTTGCGAAGTTTTATTGCAGTGGTGGATGTGCTGCAAACGCTTATAAATTCCATGGTGATATCAATGATGCATACGATATCGGTTGTGAACTTCAAAGAAAGCGTGTTGAATGTGCAATCATGATTAAAGCAGCGGAAGCTGAGTTAGGTCTTGAATAATTATTTTTAAGTATAAAAAAGCGAGCATGTATGATCTTAGGTAACTCTGATATATATGCTCTTTTTTTATTTCTAAGAAATACTGAGCTAATTTAAAGTGGAAAGAATGGAAAAAAGTAATCATTTCCTGACAGCCCATTCGTTTAAGGATTTAAGGGGATTAGGAAAAAATTGAATTTGATTACTAAGTTGAAATAAAGGGTATTTCATGTTATCTTTAAATGTAGAATTGTGATATTTTATGTTAGATAATGAAGAATCTATGAAGTACAGATAGGATTGGTTGACTACACACAAATAGTGAGAAGTATAGAAAAATCAACAACCTTCCTAATTTTTTGTACTGGGTTTGTACAGATAGGAATAAATTATGAAAGAAAAATGGATTTTAGAAACGAAAAAGGCAGATTTTAATGCCATCGGTAAAAAATATAATATAAATCCTGTATTAGCCCGTATCATGGTGAATCGGGGAATTACACAGGAAGACCAAATTAGGAAGTATTTATATGGAAGTTATGAAGATATGCATAACCCAAGAGAAATGAAGGATCTAGAAAAATCGGTTGATATGCTTATCCATGCCATAAATGCTAAGGAATTAATAACCATTGCAACGGATTTTGATAACGATGGTTTATTGTCTGGGCATACCTTGCACACAGCTATTTTACGCATTGGCGGAAGGGCAAAAGTGGATGCTCCAAATAGAGTTTTAGAAGGCTATGGGCTTAATCGTCGTATTGTTGACGACGCGCTTTTAGAAGGTAGTAAATTTATAATTACCTGTGACAATGGTATTGCTGCATTTGATGCAATTGAATATGCAAAGTCCTTAGGATTTACAGTGATTGTTACAGATCATCATGAGATACCGTTTGAAGAAGATGCACAGGGCATAAGGCATTTTTTATTGCCTAAGGCGGACGCAATTGTTAACCCGAAGCAAAGTGATTGCCAGTATCCATTCAAAGGCTTGTGTGGGGCTGGGGTGGTATTTAAACTAATACAAGTTCTATATGAGGAGTATGAAATTCCAAGGGAAGAATTATATGAGTTATTGGAATTTACAGCCATAGCGACTGTTGCAGATGTTATGGATTTGGTAGATGAAAATCGTATTATTGTTAAAAAAGGGCTGGAACGAATCAAGCATACAAAGAATCTCGGTTTGAATGCTCTCATTGAAGAAAATAAAATACAAAGTGATAAAATAAGTGCCTACCATATAGGGTTTATTATCGGGCCTTGTTTTAATGCTGCAGGAAGACTAGAAACTGTCCAACTGGCATTTGATCTATTACAGGCGAAAACAATAGAGGAAGCAAAGAAGCTTGCAGTGGAGCTAAAAGAACTAAATGACAGTAGAAAAGATCTTACACTAAAAGGAGTTGAACAAGCATTTGCATTGATCGATTCCACGGACTTGAAAAATGATAAAGTATTGTTAGTAAAACTAAAAGATACTCATGAAAGTTTGGTTGGTATTATTGCTGGTCGAGTGCGTGAAATGTATCATAAACCAGCAATTGTATTTACGGACGTAAAAGATGGTCTAAAAGGTTCGGGCAGATCCATAGAAGCCTATGATATGTTTGAAGAACTGACAAGATGCAAACATCTACTTACTAAATTCGGTGGTCATAAGATGGCAGCAGGTCTTTCTTTAAAAGAAGAGAATTTTGAAGAACTAAGAAGAAAATTAAATAAAGAAACTACATTAACAGACGAAGACTTCATTCCGCTCATTCGTATTGATGTTCCTATGCCAATTGGATATATTACTCAGAGATTTGTTGATGAACTAGAGTTATTGGAACCGTTTGGAAAGGGAAATTCGAAACCGATTTTTGCAGAACAGCATTTTACAATTTGTAGTGGCAAAATTCTCGGAAAAAACCAGAATGTATTGAAAATGATTGTAATGAATGCAGAAGGCTCAGTTATTGAGGCACTTTATTTTGGAGATATTGATGAGTTCAATACATTTTTGACCAATGAATTCGGAGAAGTGAATGTTTCTAATATGTACAAAGGTAGAAATTCAAACATCGACGTTGCGTTTACCTATTATCCAAGTATCAATGAATACATGGGAAATAAGACAACACAGATTATCATACAAAATTATTGCAGAATAAAGCGCTAAGAATATACAAAATCTAAAATGAATGATAAAATAATAATAGAATAATTCCTGTGTAAAAATATTTATCATTGTTTCTAGGGGTTATAAGAAACATATAGAGTAGAAACTACCCATAAAATTAAAGTGGTAGCTATAAGATTTTTTCATTGGAATCTTGACTGAATTAACATAGAAAGGTCTGCTTTTATAAAATATAGCAGTAAAAAGGGAAATTATGCAAGAAGAATTGATGAATAAAAATACCGATTTAAAAGAATTATTTGTGCAACAAAAGTATGAAGAAATGATTGAATTTTTAGATGCATTAACAAATGATGAAAAACTAGAATTGGTACATTTTAATATGGATGTTATTAACAAATATTATGATTCCGGGAAGTACGATTTAATAAGACAATATCTAACCTTTGTAGCATTTTGTAGTTTTATTTTTGAATATTGTGCGAAAAGCGGCCTATTAGAGGAGACAAAGGTAGAAGAGTGGAATACCTTATTTGCAAATATTTTTGAAATTGTGAAACGATAACATTTTATCTATTTGTATAGAATGAAATGGATAAAAAAGAAGCGATATGGAGAGTGAATTGACCCCAAAAACTTAGATCTGAAAATCTAAGGATTGGGAGGTCAGTTTAATCTTTTCATATTGCTTCTTTTTTTATTTGACTAGAGAATGCGCGTGAATATTGATACAGCAGTGGAAGCTGCTACGTCTTAAAAATCTCAATTGTGTAAGAATATACGTGTAATCACAATGATTTAGTCGATACGACGAAGTAAATTGGAAGACAATAATGCAGGTCGTAATGCCATATACAAAATAACTGCTACAATAACAGCGGCAATTGCATTAACAAAGGTGGTACTTGCACCAATCTTAGCCCATACAGAAGCAACGTCAGCGGGAATATTTAAAACATAACGTTTGTAAAAATAACCTACAAGTGGATCAGCAATGACGTTAAAGGCCATGCCACAGGTAGAAGATAAAATAGCGATACGAAGGATTTTCTTCTTATTGTGTTCTTTACTAATGTGAAACACTTTATGGGCAACAAAACCAACGATTAGACCGATACATAATTTTAAAATTAAAGTTTTCGGTGCGCTTGTCACATAGTCAGAGGTTAAGTCTGCTATGGTCATTCCTATGGAACCTGCAAGGCCTCCCCATAACCCACCGAGTAATAATGCTGCCAATACGCAGAAGGTGTTACCAATATGAAGTGCTGTTTTTTCAGTCCCCACTGGAATTGGTATTTTAAAATACTGAAATCCAATGTAGCAAAGAGCAGCAAGCAATGCGGCTTGAGTTATTGTAATGACACGTTCTGTTTGGGCTATTTTTATTTCTTCGGTTTTCTTGGTGCTACGGTAGAAGCCCGTCACTATTAAAATGGCTCCTATGGTTAGGGCAATTAAACCATAGACAATTGTTGTATCTTTCGCAGTGACACCGCTTTCTACTTTACTTGAATAACCGTAAACGAGTAACGCAAAAGAGATAGCTGTGATAAGTAATCCAAGGATTACATTCCATTGTTTTTTTAAACGTTCTGTATTCATAATTCCCTCCTGGTAGTATGTAAAACTAGTATAATCGATAAAATGTAGATAACTTTATCTGAAATTTTTGATAGACGTTGGAAATATAAGCTTAGCTAAGTTTCATTATCCGTATATTACCATTTAACTGGCAAGGGGGAAATGTCCAGTCGAGGAGTTTTTAACCATGCCAGATTATGTCGGTAGATGTGCAGTTTTTAAAGCTGTTAACGAGTCAGTATATCATAATGATCATATAATCCGTGTGCTTCAATGAAAATGTATTGGAAGGACAGTTTGCAAGTTGGAACGAAAAAGGGTGTATAAGGGATTTGTTTAAAATAAAAAAATGGCTGCCACAGCGATTTTTAATCGTTATGGGACAGCCATTTTAATTATATCTGTTTATTCTATAACCATTGTTTTTACATGTGTTAATGCACGAGAGATGGATGGAACAACTAGTAATATCACAGTTATAATTGCTTCTGGAATTATGTACATTCCATTGTAAGATAAGGAGTAGATAGGGGCGCTCATTCCATATCCTTCTGCGTAGGATGCAAAGAATATTAGGCCAGATAAAAAGGAGAAGAAATAACGTCCAAGAACTCCTGTGATATAACCTTTTATAAGTCCATTCTTTTTATTTGAAAAAATTCCTGACAAACCAAGTGCACCAAATGCAAGAGGGTAATCAACGATCATCTGCACTGGTGTATAGAATACTGGATCAATTACAAATTGTAATAAGCCGTATGCTATGGCAGTGATTACACCAATTTTTGCACCATACCAGTAACCAATCAATGTAATAAAAAACATACTAAATAAAGTGACAGAACCACCCATTGGTAATTCTAAGAATTTAAAGAAAGAAGTTACTAAGCTTAATGCCATAGCAAGTGCAGAAAACACAAGCTGTTTTGTAGAATAAGTTAGTGCTTTTTCTTTTTTCGGGCGTAATAATATTGCAACTACAATTAATACGATAATTGCTGCGATAACAGTCATTACACCACTTGTTGTTAGTTGAAATACATTTTCATCCCAACTATTTGTTGTTGCTTTCGCTAGAAAATCAAACATAAAAAAATCCTCCTTATGATTTTAGCATAGGAGGGAACCACGATAATAGCTTCCTTCCGCCGGTATTAACCGGATCAAGTCATGAGGGTCAGTACTTATACACATAGGTATTGTACTTCTCAGCGTGGAGCTCCCCTAGCACTTTTAGTATAGCCAATATAATTAAAAAGTCAACCAGTATTTGTATCTGCAGAAATAATTACGTGTGTTCTAATTTATGATTCTAGGCAAAATATGCTTGTATTTCATTCTTTTATTCAATATAATTAGATAGGTTAAACTATCATAAATCATAGTAAATATCCAAATTAAGGGTGGAAAATATGAATTTATGACGATATAATCAGTAGATGTGAAAACTTATAAAATATTAGTAACATTATTTGGAAGAATTGTTAATGAAAAGATTGTAAATGTGCTAGAAATGAACTAGTAATAGATAATTTAAATTTCTTTTTAACATAGACAGGAGGAGATATGAGAAATATTCAATTAGTAATAGAATATGATGGATCAAGATACGATGGGTGGCAAAAACAAATTGGAAATCCTAAAAGTGTGACGATTCAAGACAAAATAGAAGAAGTATTAAGTCGTATGGAAAATGAAAAAATAGAGGTATGTGGTGCAGCTAGAACAGAAGCAGGTGTTCATGCATATCGTCAGATTGCCAATTTTCATACAAACACAGATTTAAAGGTTTATGAAATTAAACATTACTTAAATCGATTTTTGCCGAGAGACATCGCGGTTTTAGAGGCACTGGAAGTTCCGGAACGTTTTCATGCAAGTTTTAATGCGAAATCATTTGTTTATGAATATAAAATTTCCACTGGAGAAGTGCCTTCTGTATTTGATCGAAAATATAATTATTATTGCTTTAAGCGTCTTGACATTGGTAAGATGCAAAAAGCAGCAAAATATTTTGTTGGGAATCATGATTTTAAAGCGCTATCGGATAATAAGCGAATGAAAAAATCTACGACTCGAACTATTTATGATATTGATATCTATGGGGACAACAAAGAAACTGTAATTACTGTAAAGGGAGATGATTTTTGGCCACATATGGTACGAATTTTAGTTGGAACCTTGATGGAAGTGGGACTTGGAAATTCTGAACCAAGCGATATGGAAGAAATCATTCAAAGTAAAAATAGAGATCTTGCTGGGCCAACTGCAGAAGCAAAAGGGCTGTTTTTAGTAGATGTTCTTTATGAATAACATCTAGGTTAGGGAGGTAGTTATGGAAAAGTATAAAATAATGGTAAAGGGTATCGTAAAATATGAAAATAAATTTCTATTGGTAAAACGTTGGTATGATGATCGTATTTGTAATCCATATCAGTGGGAGTTTATCGATGGAAAGATAGAGTTTGGGGAGTCACCAGATAAAGCAGTCATTCGTGTAATTAAAGAAAATCTTGGATTGGATGCGATGATTAATCGTATTTTGTATACTTGGACATACACGGTAGGCGATGTTTTTCATATTGGTATATGTTACGAATGTTTTGGAAGTCAAACAGAGATTGTTTTGTCTGAAGATTTACATGACTATCGCTTTGTATCAAAAGATGAATTTGAACAATATATAGACAATAAAAATATACTAGAAGATATAAAAAGGGCAGATTTGTAATAGAAAAGAGGGAAAAGATTGGTTACCTTAATTAAAAATGGATATGTAATTGACCCAGCAAATGGGTTAGAAGGAATCTATGATGTTTTAATTGAAGATGAGAAAATTAAAGCCGTAGAATCTGGAATCACAGTAGAAGCAAACAAAATCATTGATGCAAGTAATAAGTATGTTATGCCAGGCTTTATAGATTTGCATGTTCACTTACGTGAGCCTGGTTTTGAATATAAGGAAACGATAAAGACAGGTGCTATGTCAGCAGCGGCAGGAGGATATACTACAATCTGCCCAATGCCAAACACAAATCCTACCATTGACAGTAAAGAAATGGTGGAGTATTTATTAACGAAAGCAAAACAAGATTCACTTGTTAATATTATACCGGTTGGCGCCGTGACGAAAGGTCAAATGGGAAAAGAACTTGCAGATATTCAAGGAATGGCGGATGCAGGTGCATTAGCAATTAGTGAAGATGGAAAATCCGTCATGAATGTTTCTTTATATGTTGAAGGTATGAAAGCTGCAAAAGATGCAGGAATTTCAATATTCGCTCATTGTGAAGACAAGGATTTGGTTCGTGCAGGCTGCATGAATGCGGGTAAAAAAGCCGAAGAACTTGGGTTTAACGGAATTACCAATGCTGTTGAAGATGTAATAACGGCTAGAGATATTTTCTTAGCAAAGGAAACTGGTGTAAGATTGCATTTATGTCACTGTTCTACCAGTGATTCTGTAGCCTTAGTAAAAATGGCGAAAGAAATGGAGCTACCTGTAACTGCAGAGGTTTGCCCACACCATTTTACTATGTCTGATGATGAAATACCTGGAGATGATGCTGACTATAAAATGAATCCTCCACTTCGTAGCAAAAATGATGTTGAAGCTTTAAAGCTAGGACTAAAAAACAACATTATGGATGTGATTGCAACTGACCATGCACCTCATGGTGAGGAAGAAAAGAAACGTTCTATGAAATCAGCTCCATTTGGTATTGTTGGACTAGAAACAGCATTTGCGCTAACTATGACAGAGCTAGTTGATAAAGGGTATTTAACACCAACGCAAATGGTTGAAAAGATGAGCTATAATCCAGCAAAAGTATTAGGTATTGATAAAGGAAGTTTGGCACCTGGTAAAATAGCAGACTTAGTAATAGCGGATCCAAAAGCAGCTTATAAAATCGATAAAAATTCATTTGTATCAAAAGGAAAAAATACACCATTTCATGGAAAAGAAGTAATTGGTAAGGTTGAACTTACTATGGTAAATGGAAATATAGTTTTTGAGAATTTCTAGGAAAAGAAAATAATATTATTTGATAAGAAATACGATGTTATAGCTGATTCTTTGAGTTATGATAGAAAATAAAAATTTAATAGTAAAAAGATAGCTAGTGTGAAAAATTAAAATCAATTTTCACACGCAAGTTTGTGCTTGCGCACCACAAACTTGTTATGCGCAAAGAACGTGCGCAAGAATGAGGATTAATATGATTAACAAATTAATAAAGAAAATTGAAGAAAACAAAGCTCCTATTGTTGTTGGACTTGATCCAATGTTAAATTATATTCCTGAGCATATCAAATCAAAGGCATATTCAGAATTTGGTGAAACATTAGAAGGAGCTGCTGAGGCAATATGGCAATACAATAAGGGACTAGTGGATGCAACCTATGATTTAATTCCGGCAGTGAAACCTCAAATCGCAATGTATGAGCAATTTGGTATACCAGGAATGATTGCATTTAAAAAGACAGTAGATTATTGTAAAGAAAAAGATTTGGTTATCATTGGAGATATCAAACGTGGCGATATTGGTTCAACATCAGCGGCTTATGCGACTGGTCACCTTGGAAAAGTTACGATTGGTAGCAATTCTTACTATGGTTTTGACGAAGATTTTGTAACAGTAAATCCTTATTTGGGTTCCGATGGCGTAGTTCCTTTCATCGATGTGTGCAAGGAAGAAAAAAAGGGATTATTTATTTTAGTTAAGACCTCAAACCCTTCTAGTGGTGAATTCCAAGATCAATTAATCGATGGAAAACCTTTATATGAATTAGTCGGAAGAAAAGTCGCTGAATGGGGCGAGATGTGTATGGGTGATTCTTACAGCTATATTGGTGCAGTTGTAGGAGCAACTTATCCTGAAATGGGAAAAGTATTACGTAAGTTGATGCCGAAAAACTATATCTTGGTTCCTGGTTATGGTGCACAAGGTGGTAAAGGAGCTGACTTAGTACATTTCTTTAATGAAGATGGTTTAGGAGCAATTATTAATTCTTCAAGAGGAATTATTGCAGCATACAAACAAGCAGGATTTGAAAAGTTTGGAGAAGAAGGCTATGCTGATGCTGCTAGAAAAGCTGTAGTTGATATGTGTGAGGACATCAAATCTGCACTCGTGAAATAAAGAAGATAACGTGAAATGCAAACTGATTTTACTTCATAAGTAGAAAAGGTGCAAATGTATCATGTTAAAAAAGCAGGTAAAAAGGTGGATAGGAAAATAAATGAGTAAAAATTTTTTAAGCGACATGACAGAAGGCAATCCCTCGAAATTACTAATACGATTTGCAATTCCAATGCTTATAGGTAATTTATTTCAACAAATATATAATATGGCGGACGCTATCATTGTTGGTAAATTTGGAGGGGAAAATGGTCCAAATGCATTAGCCGCAGTAGGTTCTGTTTCCTCATTAAATTTCCTAGTATTTTCTCTAACAATGGGACTTGCCGTAGGTATTGGGGTTGTTATATCCCAATACTTTGGGGCCAAGGATTATGAAAACGTGAAACGTAGCTTTGCTACGGGTACCTATATGATATTTATAGTATCATTGATTATGGGGGCCTTGGGATTTTTCTTTAGTAGATATTTTTTAGAATTACTAAACACGCCAAGTGCAATTATTGATGATGCGGATATCTACTTTAAGATTTGTTGTCTTGGAATCTTTGGTAATGCTGGATACAATGGTATGGCTTCGGTGATGCGAGCCCTTGGTGACTCTATTACACCACTAAGATTTTTAGTAATTGCTTGCATTGTCAATATTGTACTTGATTTAATTTTTGTAATTGTATTTCATATGGGAGTTCCTGGGGTGGCCATTGCTACGATTATCTCACAAGCCATTGCGGGGATTGGATGTATTTTATATGCACTAAAAAAGGTGGAATTGCTACGTATACCAATCAAGGAATTCAAGCCAAATGATGTTATTGTGAAAAAATGTATTACACTTGGTTTGCCTGCAGCGTTTCAAAATTCATTGGTAGCAGTATCTACCATTGTAATTCAACGTGTGACGAACAATTATGGAGAGACCGTTGTGGCTGCATCAACGGCTGCAGCACGATTAGAGCAACTTGTTTTGCAACCAGGTATGTCTTTAGGATTGGCACTTTCTAATTATACCGGTCAAAATATTGGAGCTGGAAGAATAGACCGAGCAAAGCAAGGATTTTGGGCAGCAACAAAGATTATAGTAATCTTTAGCTTAATTATGACCCCTCTTGTTTATTTTGGTGGTGGTTTTATTATGAAACTTTTTACGGATGAGCCTTTGGTCAGTGAAATTGGGCTAAAAGCGATACGTATTACTTCATTATTCTATATACCAGTGGGAATGATTTATGTTTCTAGGAACTTATTAAGTGGCTCGGGAGATATGAAAATTCCTATGATCATGGGTGTATCAGAAGTGCTATGCCGAGTTATTTTTGCGAACATTTTGACATTAGTACCAGCCATTGGATTTATGGGAATTTGGTGGGCTTCCGGACTCAATTGGTTTATAACAGGTGGCATTGGATGCATACGGTATGCCACAGGGAAGTGGAAATATAAATCCGTTGTTAAATACAACGAAATGTAATTTGAAACGAACAGCATACACAAAAAGAATAGGTTCTATGTCAGTGTAGTTGAGGGAATCCTTGCACCAATGTGCGATAGAAGAAAGATTCCTCTTACTCTACTGACATAAGAGCCTATTTTAATATGATAAGATAACCATGAAAAGTAACAAGACTTCATTATTTTGTGCTTTGAAGAACTGCACGTTTTTTTAGTTTGGATTTTATTATAAGTAGAATGATAATGAGAATTGTCGGTATAATGATTGCTTCGAATTTTTGATAATAGTAAAGCACTAAATTCCAATTGTCTTGTAGATAATATCCAATACCAATCAGTATAATATTCCATATAGTTATCCCAAGAAAAGAATAGCTAAAATAGGTGTGCATTGGTTGTCTTGCTGCACCTGCAATAAATGCAATATAGGTGCGACAAATTGGAATCATACGTCCAATACACACAGCATAACTACCATAATGATTAAACTTTTCATAAGAAGAGTTAATTCCTTTCTCGGTTTTTGGAAAACGCTTCGCTATCCTATTTAGTAAAGCAGTTCCACCGAATCTTCCCACCATATAGCAAAAACTAGTGCCTATCATTCCAGCAATAACGCTTGTAAAAATTATAATAAAAAATGGAATTTGTTTTCCTGATGCAACTGCCCCTGAAAAAGGGAGTACAATTTCACTTGATATAGGAAAGCAAGCATATTCTAGCATGATAATGAGAAACATAGCAAATAATCCATTGTTTGAAATAAATTGTATAAACGAGTTCATAAGTGCCCCCATTATGTTGTTTTGATACAATATATGTTTTTTTTGCTTACGTATTCTTGTTATTTTAATGAAACAAGTTGGTTATAGCGTAGAATTCGATTTTATGATAAGTTTTGGATGTATTTTATAAATTTAAAAATGAAAAAAGGAAGATGATGGATTAAAATAATACAAAAGTGACAAAAAAGTTTGACATTTTTTGAGTAAATTGTATATAATAGAGAAATAAAAGACTGTACGGCAATGCGTTAATTACATAGGGATTTGGGGGAAGAAAAATTGAATAATTTTAAAAAGTTTTATAATAGAAATTCAATTGTTCAGTTTTGGGTGTCCTATTTGATTGTGTTAATAATACCTTTGATTATTGTATTATGTGGATATCAATACATGTTTGGTGTTGTCAAAGAAGATACGAAAATTACGAATCATTTGATGTTAAAACATAGTGTTAGTTTACTAGATAACGAACTAAATTCATTGGAATCTTTGGCATTTCAAGCAGCTCAAAATGCTGATTTAAGAGAAGTTGGTGGATTAGCAAATGATAGTGTTGAATATTCCCTATTAGCCAAAAAAGTAATGAGAGAATTTAATAGTTTGCTTCGGTATCAAGGAACCAATATAACCGAAGAAGCGTACATATATTTAAATAAAATGGGATATGTATTGTATGATAGTGCTTTGTACCAAAACGATATTTTTGAACGATATATCACAAGTTGGGGAATGACGACACAAGAGTGGCGTAATTTATGTAAGAATGGCTGGAGTAGTCAGCCACGCTATGTAACTTCATCAAACAAAACACTTCATTATGTTATTCCATTTGGTAATACATTGAAAAAAGAGATATTGGGGTCTATTGTTTTTAGAATTGACAGCAATGAATTGAATCGCTTTCTTGATTTTTCAAGTAAGTATACGAGTTATGCAGTAATTATACGAGATGAGAATCAAGAGGTAATTTGGTATGATAATAACTTAGGCCAAAAAATTGATCCAAATAAATTGGGGAAAGACTTGGATTATTTTGAAAGTAAGGAGTTACGCCTTACGAATATCTCTTCGGAGTTTAACGACTGGGAATACATACTAGTGATACCTGAAAAAATTATCTCACAAAAATTAACGATTATAAAATTAATTATATTTGCCATTATAACGATAGCACTAGGAATTGGATTTGTTTGCTCTATTGTATTAGCCATTAAAGCTGGGCGTCCAATCAATAACATATATATGTCTATGAAAAATAATGATAATATTCAAAGAAACTCGAAGAATCTAGGGCTTTTAGTGCAGGAAGTTGTAAAGAAAAATCAAAGATACTTAGAAGAGTTAGAGAAGGATAAGCCATTATTGCAAAAGGCATTTTTTCATGATTTAATTAAGGCAGAAATAGTTAATACGACAGAGTTACGTTATTTAGCGGATAAAGCTGGTATACATTTTGAAGGAAAAAATTATAGGGTCGTTTCATTAAAGTTATTTGCAAATAATAATTTTTACGATGTGGATGAACAAACCATTGAAGAAGTTCGAATACTTATGAATCTTGTCATGGACTATATGGAACAAAATACCAAGGATCCGATTTGGTTTTATAAAAATAATTATTTAACTACCTCTATTATTTTTAGTGGTAATGATAATTTAGATTATGTAAGTGAGGTTATTAAAGAGACAAGCCAGTGGGTATTTAGTAAATATTCTGTTGCTTCAAGGTGGGGTATTAGTGGTTGCAGTAGTGATTTATTAAATATGTGGAAGATTTGTGAGGAAGCATTGACGGCCCTTAAAAACACAGATTTAAAGGATCAGATTCTAGAATATAACATTGATTTAGAAAATACGAATGAATATTATTTCCCTGAGGTCGCTCAAGAACGGCTAAAAGCAAGCATCCAATTCGCAGATTTAAATCGAATCGAAAATGTTCTTAATATCTTGCAATATGAAAATTTTGAGTTAAGAAACTTAAGTAGAAAAAGATTTATTAAATTTAATTTACGCATCGTTGAGATATTATCACAATTTTCTGATCTGGGTCTGGATTTAGAAGAGCAAATATTATGGTTAAATGAAATGGTGTTTCAGTTTGAAGAAGGAACGCATGAAATTTACTTTAAACGTCTAAAAAAGATATGTGAGAACTTGTGCCAAAACATTAGTCAAAAAAAGAATGATCAGAGAGGCAAATTAATTAATAATATTATGAGTTACATTAATTTAAATTATAAAGATCCCAATTTGGGTTTGGCTAAGATTAGTACAGAGTTTGGGATATCAGAAGGTTATGTATCCGCAATGTTTAAAGATCAAGCAGGTATCAATTTTACAGATTTCGTAGAGAATATAAGGATTGAAAAGGCGTGCAGGCTTCTAAGAGATACGGATGATACAATTACGATGATTTCCGAAATTGTCGGTTATAATAGCGTCCAATCGTTTCGACGTGCTTTTAAACGTGTAAAAGGTATGCAGCCAAAGGAATTTAGAAAAGAATAATCCACTTTAATAGTAGTTATTTTGATCGGTTCGACAAAATCTCAAAATGGAGGTAATGATGAGTGAAGTAAAAAAAATATCAGCCATTTTATTGTCAATGACATTAATAGCAACGCTTTTTACTGGATGTACAAATAAGCGTGGAACAAAAGGAATAGACTCAAAAAATACTACAACTGGATTAACGTATGAGCTAAAAGAAGAGGGAGAAGAAATAGGAAATGTACAAAAGCCCGAGAGTATCCATTGGATGGTCCATTCAGGTATGAAGAAGGAAAATGGAACCGATTTATGGGTGAAGGAATTCGAAAAGTTCACGGGAATCAAATTAAATCTTGATATTGTACTAAATAATCAATACGATACAATTTTAGAGATGGCATTTTCCTCTGGAAATCCTCCAGATGTGTTTGACTTAAAGGGAGAACAACAATTAGCTACATATGTAAATCAAGGTGCGGTTGCAGACTTAACGGACCTCGTAAAAGAATCCGGACTATATGATAAAGTAGAGAAAGAGGTATGGGACTCTATAAGTATTGATGGAAAAATATATGGAATACCCGATGAACTTTCCAGTGGCACCGTTACCTATATAAGATATGATTGGTTGGAACGTTTGGGACTGGATCAGCCAACAAATTATAACGAGTTTATTGAAGTGTTGCGGGCATTTCGAGAGAATATTGAAGAATGTGAGGTGCCATTGACCGCCCCTGGTTTGCGAAGCAATAAGTACTTACCTGAATTCTATCAGGAAGCGTCACCGGATTTTACAAAAGTTGATGGTGTTTGGGTGGACGGATTTGCTTTGGATAATATGGCAGAAGCGATGCAACGTATGAAAGACGCTTATGCTGAAAAGTTAATTGATGTACAAGTGGTTACAAATACAACAACCTATTGTAGAGAAAAATGGTACAAGGGTATTGTAGGTGTTTTTACTTATTGGGCAGGCAATTGGGGGCAGACGTTAAAAGAGCGTGTGCAGTTAAATGTACCAGATGCTAAAGTAGTTGCAATAAAACCTATTGAAGAGGCAAGGTATCGATATTCGGTTCCAAGCGTTTATTGTATCTCTTCAAAGCTTAGCAAAGATAAAATCGAAGGGATATATACATATTTCTTAGAATATATGCATGATGGGGGAGAAGGTCAAGTATTATTTGAAAGTGGTGTTGAGGGAGTACACTGGGAACAAGATGGTGAATACCTAAAACAACTGCCAACCTTATCAAATCCTGAAGAAACATTTCGAAAAGCATGGATAACACCATGGATGGCGATTTCGCCTTTGGAAGTATTGGATAAGAAAATGGAATTGGATCAGTCTGTTATTGATTCATTAAATATATTAGCAGAATATGGGGTCTATAATACAGCATTTCCGGTATCTGGAACATTAAATAAAGTCCACGATAACTTGAATTTGTTAAGAGATGAAATCTTAGCGAATGTTGTTATGGGGACAATGACGGTTGAGGAAGGAATGAGCTTGTATAAAAAAAAATCCAAGGATTTACGTATTGAGCGAGTGTTAGAAGAAATGAACAGGAAATAATGAAAGAGAAGTAATTAAGGTCGAATTATGTACAGATATAATTGTATATTGGTTCGACCTTATTTATGATACAGGAGTCGAGTGCTCGTTCTAATATTCTTCAACATTAAGATGTTAAGATTCATTCTTAAGGTAGAAGCCATAAGATGTGGCATGGTAGATAAGCAAGGATAGAAAAAGGATACAATTTTATAGGTAGTATTAATATCGTATCATTTATGAAAGGCTTAAAAATCACTATAAAAAAGATACAGTATTCTAGGTTTGAAAATTGTATCTTGGAAAGAGTTAGTTTAGTTAATATACTAATTATGCAGGAGTGATGAGAGTTTTATATATGAAGGAGGATTTTTATTATGAGAAGAAGCATGAAAAGAGCAGTTGCTTTAGGGTTAACTTTTCTTATGACGGTATCTGCTATTCCACCGCGTAATGTTTTAGCGGAAGGAAATGCAAATACAATGGTAGCACAGCTTCCAGCATTTCCAGGTGCTGAAGGTGGTGGTATGTACGCAAGTGGAGGGCGTGGATACGATGTGTATGTTGTTACAAACCTAGAGGATTATGGGAAAAATGATACTCCAATCGAAGGATCATTACGTAAAGGTTTAGAAAGCAACAGAACAATTGTATTTAATGTAGCGGGTAACATTGAGTTAAAAGAGAGTCTTCGTTTTGCTGGACTTGAGAACATTACAATTGCAGGTCAAACGGCGCCTGGCGATGGTATTACTATCTCTGGTTGGGATACGAATATTAGTAATTCTAAAAATATAATCATTCGATACGTACGCTTCCGCCCAGGTGCAATTAATGTACATACAGGTGGTGACTCAATGGACGCATTATGGGGACGTGATAATGACACTTTCATAATCGATCATTGTTCCTTTAGCTGGAATACAGATGAAACTTTATCCCTATACCGTGGAGAAAACGGTTCTGTACAGTGGAATATGGTTTATGAAAGTTTAACACTTTCAGGTCACTCAAAAGGTAGACATGGTTACGGTGGAATTGCTGGTGGAGATAATGTTACGTTCCATCATAACTTATATGCAAACCATACCTCAAGAAATCCACGTTTGGGTGGAGGATATGCAGGATATGCGGATGCAGATCACGTAGCTGTTACAGAATTATCAAATAACGTTATTTATAACTGGGGTTATAACACAACATACGGTGGAGGTTATAATTTTGCAAACTTTAGAAACAACTATGAACTTGCTGGTCCAGGAACGAGAGACAATGTAACAAAGTGGGTAATCAATCCAGGCGAGGCTACAAAAGTTGGTGGATTTTATATAAATGGTAACTATATAACTGATTACACAGACAAAGAAAATGGTATTTTAACGGATTGGTTAGATCATAATTCAGAGTATGTTCAGTTTAGTGGTGTATTAGAAGGAGCGGATAAAACAGAATTTAGTAAAGTACCATATGTATCTGCGAATAGTACAGGTGTTAACAGTGGTAAGACGAACGTTGGATTCGACTCTTATGAACTAAGAGATGCAAAATCTGTATTAAATGAAGTAGTAGAAAAGGCAGGTGCAACTTATCCACGAAGAGATGCACTAGATGCAAGAATTGCAGCAGAGGTTGAAAATGGTTTAGGCCGTTATATTAATACAGAACATCAAGTTGGTGGCTATGTATCTCCAGGCGGTGTGATAACTGATCGTAGAGATGCTGATTTTGACAAAGACTGTGATGGTATGGCAGATGAGTGGGAGCTTTTAAATGGTTTAAATCCGAATGATGCAAGTGATAGAAATGGTACTGCTCTTAGCGTTGAAGGCTATACAAATCTTGAAGTTTATTTAAATTCATTGGTTGATATGGAGCACGTAGCTGAAAATCCAACTGCAACAATTGTGTCTCCAGCAAATAACGAATATGTAAATGAAGGCGACACTGTAACAGTTTCTGTGGATGTAAAATCTGAATATGGTCATGCCATTGATAAAGTAGATTTTTATTATAGTACAGAGTATGAAACTGTATTTGTTGGCACAGTGGATGTAGCTGGTAATGTTGCAACTGGTAGTGCAATTTCAGGAGAAATAAGTGAAATACCAGCGGTTGTAACGGGCGGTTCTGCAACGGATGTAGTTTCTGGTGGCGCAATTGGTGGCGTGACAGAAGGTACATTCTCCAAAGAAATCACAGGATTAAAGGATGGTTCCTATTATGTGACAGCGAGAGTTTATGATGTAAAAGGAAATCAAACACAAACGACAGCATCTGAAATTCACGTAAATCGCGATTCATCTACTTTAGCGGATGCAGGATGGGTGAATCAGGACATAGGAAACGTAGCAATCAATGGAACAGGCAGTTTTGTTGATGGCGTTCTTACAGTAAAAGGTAATGGTAAACTAGGAAAATCAGAAGGTAGTGTATCTGGTACAGAGACTAGCAAAGCAACAAAGGATGAGTTCCATTATGTTTATCAGGAAGTTACTGGAGATGTGGAAGTAGTTGCTAAAATGGAGAGTATGTCTGCTGTAGATAACCATGCATTTGCAGGTATCATGATTCGTAATGGACTTGCAGAAGATTCTGCTACTGCAGCACTTGGTTTATCTTGGGTAAAATATACGAATCTTCCATGGTCCATGTATTTAGCAGGTAGAGATACTGATGGTGGCAATTTTAACGATATTAGTGAAACAATCGATAGCCAAGCAAACGCAGAAAAAGCAGGAATAAGCTTACAAGCGGATATACCATTTAAGAATGGAAAAGAGTTTGTTGGATATTGGATGAAACTTTCACGTTTCGGAGATAAATTTACAGCTTATAGTTCTTCTGACGGTGAGATTTGGACAAAGATTGGTGAAAGAACGATTAAGATGAATGAAACAGTTTATGTTGGTTTTGCTGCTGATAGTAATAAAGTTGCGAATGATATTGAGCAGCTAAATACAGCACGTTTCTCTAATATAAAGATTAATGAAACAATCTATGATGTTACATATAATTTAACAGACATACAGGTAGAAGAAGCACCTACAAAAGTAGCTGATGGTGAAGATTTATTCTTGAAACTTACAACAGAATTTGGAATGCAAGTGCCTGAAACGATTCAAGTTACTATAAACAATGAAACGAAAGAAGTTCCAGTAGAAATCATTGATAAGTTAGAAGGTAAGGTAGTAATTCAAAACGTAAGTGGAGATGTTACAATCACGGCTGCAGGTGTAGAAGATAATGCATCTGTAAAACAAGTAACACTAACTGAAAAAGATGATCTAGGACTATTAAATATTACTTGGAAAAATAAAGCCATGATTTTAAATCAGACTGCGACGGATGGTCAGATGACACAAAATGTAGCAGTTGGTAGTGAAAGTTTAGCAAAAAATGTTAGTTACTTATTATTCCCTGAAACTAATGATGCTCAAAAAATGGAACTGGATATTACTATTTTATCAAAAGCAGATAACTCTACATCAAGAGGTTTATTTGTTGGTGCATTTGATACAGATAGTGAAGCATTTTTATCCTTAGGTTTCCGTAATGCTACTAGTCAAAGTTTGACTGGATATTGGTCAAAAGCAAATGGACTTTCAGGAAATGGTAGTAGTGCAGTAAATAATGGAAGCGCGAATACGAAACCGTCCTACAAATTAGGCGAAAAGTATCATGTTGTTTTTGAAAAAGTAACAATTGGTTTAAACCAACAATATAAGGTTACCTATACAGGTATTGATGAAAATGGTAACGCAATGGATGCTTATAAGCTATTTAAAGATAGTGAAGATTATTTAAAAGCAGATGAAACATCTCAATATGGATTAGCGTTGATTGGAGTATCTGCTCAAGTTGAAAATCTTACATTGACTGATTCAAGAAACCGCGTGATTTATGATCAAAACGCTAAGATTCTTCCAGAAGTTGTTGATGAAAATGGATTATTAAAAGTATCTGAAGTTGGAACAACAATTGTTCTTGACCAAACGGCGACAACTGGTAGAATGACAAAAAGTGCGAATGAGCAAGCAGAGAATATTAGTTATTATGTATTCCCAGAAACTTCAAATTACCAGACAATGAGCTTGGATTTAACTATTTCAGATTACTATATCACTGGTCAAGCAGGTAAAACTGCAGGTGTATTTGTTGGTGGATTCCAGCTTGAAAGTCCACAAAACTTCTTATCCTTAGGTTTTAGAGGATATGAAGCATCTGTTGGAACAGATTCATTATCTGGATATTGGACAAAAGGAACAGGAGTTGCAGGTAATGGTAGTCCAAAATATGCTGTTGAGAAAAATGTTGTATATAATGTAACATTTGAAAAAACAGAAAAAGATGGGTATTGGGCTTACTTTACGAATACATCTACTGGAGTAACAGATAAAAAACAATTTAAACAGTCTGAAATTATATTAACGCCACAAGATTCCTTATCCTTTGGTATTGCATTAGTTGGGGCAAAAGCAGAAGTTAAGAATCTTAAATTGGTTGATGCAAATGGAACAGTGATCTATGATCAAAATGATCATGTATCAGAAGCAGGTAAAGCACCTGTAGTAACTAAGATTACTTCTGCACAAGTAAATGACGACAGAACAGCGATTGATCTTACATGGACTGGAGAAGGCGCAGAAGGTGATGGAAGATATGTTGTAGAAGTTTCTAAAAACGGTGGTAACTATATAAGAATTAAGGACACAACGGAAACAACTATTTCCTATCCTGTAGATGGAAGTGGATCTTATGTCTTTAAAGTTTATGGTATTTGTGGTCAAGAAACAACAGAAGCAGTAGTTTCTGAAGCAGTAGTTTATAAAGCACCAATTACCGCCCCTGGGAATATTTATGCTTCCAATGATGGTGGCGTTTTAACAGTTCGTTGGGATAAGGTAGAAGAAGCGGATAGCTATGAAGTATATCGTTCAACATCAAAAGATGGTGAATATACAAAATTAAATACGACTACAGAAACATCTTATGTTGATGACAATTTTGATTTTGAACAACCATATTACTATTATGTAATTTCCCTTGGAGATAACAATAGTAGTAACCCTTCTAACAAGGTATTTATCATGGCATCAAAAGGGCATACTGGTGATTACGTGTATGGAAAAGAAGCTCCAAGCATTGAAATTACTCAAAAGCCAAATGATACCGTAACAAGTGGAGAAGTAGTTTTAGCAGGTAAGGTTGATACAAATTCTACTGTTTCTCTTGTTTTAAATGGAGAAGTAGTTAAAACTTCAAGTGAAGTGTTTGATTTTGCAATCTCATTAGAACAAGGTAGAAATGACATTGAACTTATTGTAAAAGCAGAAGATGGAAGAGCAACAAGAAAAACGTTTAATTTTGTTTACCTTACATCCTATGATATTTTAGTTGACGGTTCTTATGAAGGAACTGACGGCGAATTAGTAGATAACGTTCCAGTATATAAAACATTAGAGGCAGCTTTAAACGCAGCAGATGAAAATGGAACTCTTATTTACATAAAGAATGGTAGATATTATGAAAAATTAACGATTAACAAAAAGAATATTTCATTGATTGGTGAAGATAGTGAAAAAACTGTACTTTACTATGATGTAGCATCTGGCTCAAAAGATTCAGAGGGAAAAGATTATGGAACAAGTGGAAGTGCAAGTATCACGATAAATGCAAGTGCTTCTAATTTCTCCGCTGAAAACTTAACAATTTCCAACGAGTTTGATTATGTAAAGGCAGTAGCTGAGAAATTTGTTGGAACACAGGCAGTTGCACTATTAAACAAATCCGATGGATCTGTATTTACAAATGTTCGTATGTATGGATATCAGGATACACTTTGTGCACACTCTAATAGCCAATATTATTACAAATGTTATATTGCAGGAAATGTTGATTATATTTTCGGTGGTGCAAAAGCAGTATTTGAAGATAGTGATTTAGTAAACTTATTACCAGGTTACGTTACAGCAGCTAGTACAGAAGCAGCACAGGAGTATGGATATGTATTTATCAATAGCCGTGTACTTGGAGCGAAAGACCTTGGAGCAGAAACAGTTTATTTAGCTCGTCCTTGGAGAGCAGATGCAGCAGTAACTTATATTGATTGCTATTTAGAAGACGTAGTAAGAAAAATTGGATATTCTGACATGAGTACTAATAGTTACAAGAATGCAAGATTTTTTGAGTACAATTCATATGGACCTGGATTTGCTGTAAACTCAGATCGTATTCAATTATCAAAAGAAGAAGTAGCAGAGTATACGAAGAGTAATATTTTTGGAGCATTTGATGTGGACGCAAGATATGCTGAAATTTCTGGACTTTATGCAGGAAAAACAGAAACACCAGAGCCAACAGTAGCTCCAACAGCGATACCAACAGAGACACCAGAGCCAACGGTGACACCAGATCCAACAGTGACACCAGAGCCAACAAGTACACCAAAACCAACAAGTACACCAAGTACAGGATCTGATTCAGACAATGAATCTATAGTTTCTCCTACACCACAACCAGAAAAGTTTGAAATAGTTTCTGTTGATAAGAATGAAACAGTACAATCTATTTTAAAGAAAGACAAAAATAATTCTACAGCTATTATTGCAGCAGTAACTGGTGGAGAAAAAGGTAAAATATCCGTTTCTGTTGATGTAAGTTCTAATAAAGAATTAAAGAGCGGCGAACGTGTTTATGTATTCCGTGTTGACAGTAAGACTGGTAAACTTTTAAGCATCCCAGGTGGATATGGATATAAGGTTTCCGCAAATGGTAAAGTAGATTTAATTTTAGCAACAGAAGGTGAATATGTAATTCTTGAAAATGCTCCAAGCAATTCAGTAATTAGAAGTATACCTGCACAAGTTTGGTCAAGCATGGATTATAGTGTATTATATTTAGATGGGGAAATTGGAGCTACTAGAGAATTTAAATTACATCTTCCAGAAACAGTAGAGATTGTTAATTCTTTAAATGAAAAACCATCCTCAAAAGCAATGACTGTTGCAAAAGTAGAGTATTCTTCATCCAATACTGCAGTTGCGACTGTATCAAAAGATGGAGTAATTACAGCAAAATCAAATGGTAAAGCTGTAGTTGTTACTAAAGTAACCTTTGTTTCAGGAAAAGTCAAGATAATGAAACGTACAATCGTTGTAAAAGAACCAAGCGTTCGTTTTAATATTGCAAAAACTGTATTGAAAGTAAATGAAACGATTGATTATAGTGTAAAAGGTTTAGGATACCCAACAAATAAGATTGAAGTTTCTATTCAAAATAATGGGGTATTAGAGTTAGTTGATGGTAAGATAAGAGCAGTGAAAGCTGGTAGCGCAGTGGTAACCGCAAAATACGGTGATGTTACTGTAACAACTGAAATTACTGTTAAATAATTTTAAACACAGGTTCTTTGTCAAGTGCTGGTACGAGATGTAATATACCTGTACCAACACTGATAAAAAGGTTCTAAAACGTTTGAATTTTCCATTTCATAGGAAAAGCGTTTTAGAACCTTTTTAATTTGCGTATAAACGTGAGGTATTATATCAATAATAGATATTTTTACTTATTCATTAAAGGCATCATTTTTTTCAACATTTCAAATTTCTGACGATCTGCAGGAGCTAGATTTGCTGTTAATATTTCAGTAATTAAGTCTGTTTCTTGTTGTGAAAAATTAAGTCCTTGAGATTTAAGTTTAGTATTTGCATTCATCATTAATGGGAGCAATTTATCCATAGTAGCGTTTTTACTATTCTTGCTAAGCTCTAAAAGAATTTGTTTTTTGGCGGGGTGAATATTTTTCATTGCAGGGTGATTGATCCAATCTGTATTCATTTACATACCTCATTTCTAATATTTTTTATGACATACATTAAAATTTAGGAATTAAACATTCCAGAATTAAACAACATCTTCATAGATTCAAATGTATTTTTTTGTTCCGGTGTCAACATAGTTCCAAGCATATCCATCATTTGCTGAGTATTCATAGATTGAGAATTGTCATTTGATTTATCCTCTTGGGCTTGTTCTTGTTGCGAATTCTCACTCTGTAATGGATGAGCGTGTTGTTCAGAACCAAACTGTTGTTGTGCGCTCTTTTGAGGCTGTTGGTGCTCTTGCTGATGGTTCTCGAATGTGTTATGTGAAGTATTATGAAAATGATCTTGAGATGGTGAATGATTATAAGTAAATTCGTTTTCAAAATTATAATCATTGTCTTGATTTGTTGGCTTGGTATCATTGTGATTGCTTGATGGTGAGGTTCTCATTTGTGCTGCTTGCAAGGTATCTTGCATTTGTTCATAATTCAAAGGATTTGGTTTATTATCATAAATAAAATCATCGACGTAATCAAGGTTATTATTAAAATTTGTTGACTCATTATTGTACTTGCTTTCCTCAGGATATGGTGATGCATTCATAGATTGATTAAACGCATTATTCATTGTCTGGTCATTACTGGATGTATCTTGATTAAACATAGACATCATGGAAGACATCATCTGATACGTTTCAAACATGCGTTTCATACTAAATATGTTGAGGAATTTATCCACTAAAGATTTTTCTTCGCTACTACAAACGGGACGAATACCTTTCAACAAACCTTCAAAGTCAACATTTTTCATAGAAAATGAAAAAGCTGATACAGTCTTTTTTTGCGAAAGCAGTTGGACAGAATCCATTACGTCATAAATAGAAGATAGAAAGTGCAAGGACCTTTGGGTATCAGGATCAAAATATGGAGAAGCTGCTTTAATTAGGGTAGCAATGTGGCTAGTGCCAATATCATTTTTAGTTTCGCTCGTTCCAGAATCATCAGCTTGATATGCAAAATCCATTTGAATCCCTCCTTTATGTTGATTTTTCATTCCTTTGTATATTGCATGTCATATTCTTTTGCAAGTATACATTGCATGTTTAAAAATATACTACGCTATAATATATTCACCAGAAAGGAAATAATTCCAAAAGAAAAAGGATTTTACAAGATAGCACGAATATTATGTACTATTTTGTAAAACCCTTTATAAATTGCTTTATTAATGAATATAAATTTTAAATATTGTATGAATTTGCATGTTTAAGACTTACGCATGTTTTTCTTTGACTTTAATTTGGGTAGATAAGTCTAGTATCATCGATTGAAGAAAGAACCTCGTTTAGGTAACGATTCGCAATGTATTTTGCCATTGGTAGGTTCATATCTAAGTAATTGCCACAGTTAAAAGCAGCAGCTCCAGGAACTTCTCCTTCGAAATCACGTACAAATTCAAACATATTAGTAAGAAGAGGAACGATATCTTTGGACTCGTAATCTCCAGCAAGTAGGAGATAAAAACCGGTTCTACATCCCATAGGTCCAAAGTAAATAATCTTATTTCCAAAGTCTTTGTCATTGCGTAAATAAGTTGCAGCTAAGTGTTCAATGGTATGAATTTCAGCTGTATTCATAACTGGTTCAAAATTCGGTCTAGTCACACGAATATCAAAAGTAGTAATTATTTCATTTCCTACGGTATCTTTTCTAGAGACGTAAACACCAGGAAGTAATTTTAAATGATCAATTGTGAAGCTGGCAATTTGTTTCATCAGACATTCTCCTTTTAATGATATAATGATAGCGATTGGAGTAACAAGGTCAAGAACAGTACTTTTCCTGATATAATGATAGCGGAATGAGCTATTGCAAGCCTGCTTGTTTATACGACTCCAATTGGAAGGGGGAGATTTTTGTATCTCATTTGATTTCATTATAACATAATAGATTTTAAAACAAAAGAAATTACATGGATTTTTTAAATGCTTTCCGATATAATGAAATAAAGTAATGAGTAGTAGAGATTTCATAATAAATTAAAGTACATATAGAAAGGGCATCGTATGATCCGAAATGTAATTTTTGATATTGGTCAGGTATTAGCAGAATTTCGATGGAAAGAGTTTATTAAAGAATTAGGTTATAGTGATGAAATCAATTGCAGAATTGCAAATGCTACGGTGTCATCTCCTTATTGGAACGAAGTCGATCGGGGAGTGAAATCGAGGGCAGAAATTATTGAATGCTGCGTTAATCAAGATATAGAAATCGAGGATGAAATTAGGCATTTTTTTAAAGACCAAAGAGAGATGGTTAAAGAATATGATTATTCTGAAAATCTTGTAAAAACATTAAAAAAGAATGGATACCAAGTTTACCTGTTATCTAATTATGGAGAAGAAAATTTCTCCTATGTGAAAGAAATATTTCGTTTTTTACCACATGTAGATGGTGGAATTATATCTTATCAAGTGAAAACAATTAAACCAGAGCCTGAGATTTATTCAGCTCTTATTGAAACTTATGATATAAATCCAAAGGAATCTGTTTTTTTAGATGATTTAGAAAGAAATTTAGAAGGTGCAACAGCGTTCGGTTTTCATACAGTATTATTTCAAACGTTGGATGAGGCAATTGCTCAGTTGAGGGATTTGGGAGTTAATATATAAACGAATAGAGCAATTTAAAGGATTATTTATGGAGGTAAGTAATGGATAGTATTATTTTTGACTTAGATGGAACGATGTGGGATTCAACAAAAGCTGCTGCTGTAGTTTGGGACGAGGTGGCAAAAAGAAATCCTAACATTACAGATGAAGTAGACTCAGAACGCTTAAAAGCACTTTATGGATTGCCTTTAGAAGACATTGCTCGAGGCTTATTTAAAAGTGTACCAGAAAAGGTTGCGCTAGAAACGATGGAGATTTGTGTTGTAGAACAAAATCCGTATTTAACAAAACACGGAGGAATTTTATTAGGCAAGATTGAAGAAACATTAGAGGTTTTATATAAAAAATATAAGTTATTTATCGTTAGCAACTGCAAGAGCGGCTATATCGAATCGTTTTTAGAAGCACATAATTTAGGCAAATATTTCGAGGATTTTGAGTGTCCTGGTGGAACTGGATTACTAAAAGCCGATAACATAAGATTGGTTATTGAGAGAAATCAATTGAAGTCTCCAATTTATGTAGGGGATACCAATGGTGATGGGGAGGCTGCTCATGAAGCAGGAATTCCTTTTGTTTTTGCTCGATATGGATTTGGAGAATCTACGGAATATGAGTATGTGATTGACTCCTTTGATGGATTATTGGAATTAGAGATAATCCGTAGAGATACATTTGTATAGGTATTGGAATTAGAGATAATCCGCAGAGATACATTTGTATAGGTATTGGAATTAGAGATAATCCGCAGAGGTATATTTATATTGCTGTCTAATCTTTTGGATAGCGAAATACGAACAGAATTCTATGAGTGTTAAAGGAGAGTTTTATGAAAATAGTTGTAATGGAAGCCAATACCTTAGGGGAAGACGTTAATATGAAAATGTTTGAGGCATTAGGGGAGGTAACTATTTATGGTGAATCAAACCCAGCGGAGAATGCAGAGCGCATTAAAGAAGCAGACATCATAATTGTAAATAAAATACCAATGAATGAAGAAATATTATCAAACGCTAAGAATCTTAAGTTAATATGTTTAACAGCGACGGGAACCAATATTGTAGATTTTCCTTATGTCAATGGTAGAGGCATTACCGTAACAAATGTCAAAGGATATTCCACACAATCTGTAATTCAGCACACATTTGCACTACTTTTTTACGTTTACGAGAAATTAAGTTTTTATGATAATTATGTAAAATCAGGTGCCTATGCAAAAAGTGATATCTTTAGTAATTTTGATAAGAAGTTTAATGAACTGTATGGTAAGACGTGGGGAATTATTGGACTTGGAGACATCGGTAGGGGAGTAGCCAAAGTGGCAGAAGTTTTTGGATGTAATATAATCTACTATTCGACGAGTGGAAAGAATACGAATCAAGAATATAAACAAGTAGATTTTGATACCTTATTAAAAACCTCCGATATCGTATCCATTCATGCACCGTTAAATGCAGTTACAAAGGACCTAATTGGAGAACGTGAGTTAAAACTTATGAAGAAGTCAGCAATTTTACTTAACTTAGGACGTGGACCAATTGTGAATGAAGACGCATTAGCGAATGCTTTATTGCATGATGAAATAGCAGGGGCTGGACTTGATGTATTAACGGTTGAACCCATGTTAGAAAGCAACCCATTACTTAAAATTCAAGATAGCACAAAACTTATTATAACACCTCACATCGCTTGGGCGACGGTAGAAGCAAGAACGCGTTGTGCTACTGAAGTTTATAAAAATATAGAAGCCTTTTATCAAGGTGAGGAACGGAATGTTGTGAGAAGTTAAATTCCTTATAAGGAGTCCTCATATAGTATTATAAATAAACATATCCATATTAATATAAAACTATAAAAGCTATAATATAAAAGCTATAATTTACAATACTCGTTTGAACGAAGATAAATTATGGTATATGCGAGAATGAATTTATACAGTATTTCATAGAACAAATAAAACAAATGGTATATCAGAGACTTATTTTTAAGACCTTGATATACCATTTGTATTTTATAAATATAATTATCAGATAGAAACCTGTTATTCTTTGGAGATATTTAAAAGTGACTGCAGGTATTGAACTACTAAAAGTAATGGATTGATATAATGAAAGAATGAAAAATCAGTTTTAGTTTGCTTGATAATGGTACAAACCATCATTTTCAAGGATAAAGTAATGCTCTATATCACCTATTGTACATGTAATATGTGAGCCATCTTCTGATATATCATTAAAATAAAAAGAATTTGCATTTTTATAATACAATGTTTCAACGTAATCATATGGACCAGCAGATGAAGCATTTGCTAATTCAAATGAGAATTCAGATGGAAGGTTATCTTTTGATATTACATTTTTCGTTAGCTCTATTACATTATTTTGAATATACAGGCGTAATATTATGACACCAGCGAGATTTGAAAATTGATAATTGCTACCATAAATATAATAGGTTCTATCATCGACTTGCCTAACCTCATTTATGTAGATCGTTCCATTATTGATAATTGTTTTAACATTATTATCATACATAGCAATTTGAAAACTTGATTTTGCACTAGACCCATAAAATAATATGTTTTCACTATATTGAAGGATTCTTAATTTATTCTTCTCAAAGATTTTGAAAGAATCGCATATATCATATATTTCTTCATTACTAATATCGGAATGCTTGTATAGATATTTATTCAAGCGATTTATAATGTTAAGCTTTTCTTGTTCTGAAGATACTTCTCCATTTTCCCATTTTAAAAAGGACTCTTTTAATTTAGATTTATTATTAGCAGAATTGTTTATGTAAAGAGATATAGTTATACTTATGACAAACAATAAAAAAACGATTATGAGAATCCAGCGTTTCTTTTTCATTTTTTCCTACTTTCTAGACAGCAAAATATATGCGCCTTTCGGGGAATAGCCAATAGATACATAAAATGAATAAGCATATTACGAGCTTTCTTGTAAATAGCGATTGGAGTAACAATAATCACGAACTGTATTATTCATGAGATAAGTTATATCTTTAATAATGTGTCAAGAAGTATGAAATGTCAAATATAAATGTAAATTTTAAGAAATAAGATTAAAAAGGTATATCATTTCCTCTAATAATAAGAGTTGTATGATATACCTTTTACTTTGAATTACGATATTTTAAATTAAATACTTAAATCATTTTAATAGACATTAGTTCTTTACTTCATTCCATTTTTGCATATAGATGGAATCCATTTCTTCACCAAGATAGTGGAATGTATTACATCTGCTTAAAATATCTTCTCCAGGGAAAGCGACAATGCTGTTACGGATATCTTCGTCTTCGATTAACTCACGAGCAGCTTTGTTTGGGGTAGAGTAAGTAATGTATTCAAAGTTCTTTAATGCGATATCTTCACGGCACATAAAGTTTATCCAAGCTTCTGCGTTTTCTTTGTTTTGTGCATTCTTTGGAATAACCCATCCGTCAATCCATACATTGGAACCTTCCTTAGGAACAACATACTCAAGATTTTCATTTTCTCTTTGAGTAAAGATTGCTTCACCAGAATAGATAACACCGATAGCAGCTTCTTCGCCAATCATTTTATCACGAACTTGGTCAATTACATATGCTTGAACCAATGGATATTGAGCTTTAAGTAAATCTCTTGCTTCATCTAGTTCTGCTTCATTTGTACTATTTGAATCATATCCAAGATAGGTAAGTGCAATCATAAAAGCATCACGAACACTATCAATCATAAGGATATCATCTTTATATTTCTCATCAAATAAAACGCTCCAACTATCGATAGGTTCATCTACCATTGTTTTATTATATAAGATACCAACCGTTCCCCAAGTATAAGGAACAGAATATTTATTGCCTGGATCGAATTCTTCTGCGCTCTTTAGGTACGTAGGATCCAAATTAGCAGCGTTTGGAATGTTATCGTAATTGATTTCTTCCAATAAGCCTTCACCAATCATTTTTTCAATCATATAATCCGAAGGACATACAACGTCGTAATTAACGGAACCAGTTTTTACAATTGGATACATATCTTCGTTTTGTTCAAACTCATTATAAATTACTTTAATTCCGGTCTCTTCTTCAAACATATCAATCACATCTGGATCAATGTATTCGCCCCAGTTATAAACATAAACGGAACCATTTTTACCAGCAGATGCATTACTTCCAGCATTTCCATTATTATCTTTTGGTGAACCACATGCGGTAAGAGCAAGAGAGCAAGCAACTACTAAGCTTAAGAAACGTGAAACTTTTTTCATCAGTCATACCTCTTTCTATTCAAACATTATTTTGCGATGGTTGTAGTAAGAGAGGAAGCATTACGTTTCTTCTCTAAACTATCATTTCTACGATTAATTATAATCAATAAAACAAGTACAGATATAAATAATAAGGTAGAAAGAGCATACATCTCTGGTTTAACACCTTTTCTTGTCTCTGCATAAATTTTTGTTGATAAAGTATTGATGGTTGCCCCTCTTGTAAAATGTGTGATTATAAAATCATCGAGAGACATTGTAAATGCAAGTAAAAATCCAGAAACAATACCTGGAAAAATATCTGGCAAAACTACATTAAAAAAAGCGTAAATTGGTGAAGCACCTAAATCGAGTGCAGCTTCATATGTGCTATGATTTGTCTGCTTTAATTTCGGCATTACACTTAAAATAACATAAGGTATATTAAACGTAATATGAGCGATTAATACACTAGAAAATCCTAACGTATAATTAACTGCTAAAAATAATAACATCAAAGAAATACCAGTAACAATATCTGCATTTAGCATTGGAATATTTGTGATACCCATCATTATTGTACGTGGGACTTTTTTCATTTGGTGCATACCAATGGAGGCAGCAGTACCAATGATGGTAGCAATGAAAGCAGATAAAAATGCAATCAATAATGTCGTATAGAGTGCACTCATAATTTCCTGATTTTGAAATAAGGACTTATACCAATCAAAGGTAAATCCACCCCATTTGCTACGGGATTTTGATTTATTAAAAGAAAGTACAATTAATACAAAAATAGGAGCATATAAAAATAATGCAATGAGGGCTAAATAAAATCTCCCTGCAATTTTCTTTACCATACGTTTGTACCCTCCTCTTTATCATATTTCGCAACAACTGCCATACTGATTAAGACGAAAGCCATTAAAACTAAGGATAATCCGGAACCAGTATACCAATTTCCAATCTTTTGGAATTGTTGTTCGATTACGTTACCAATTAATAAGATTTTACTACCACCTAAAATATTTGAGATAACGAATGTCGTTAGGGATGGTACGAAAACCATCGTAATACCACTGATTACGCCAGGCATACTAAGTGGAAATATTATTTTACGAAATGTAGTAAGGCCGTTAGCACCTAAGTCTCTAGCGGCATTAATTACGTTATCGTCTATTTTATCTAGTGTATTATAAAGTGGTAAAATCATAAATGGTAAAAAGTTATACACCATACCAAGAACAATGGCAGTAGGAGTATTGATTATATTTAGCGTTGGCAAATTTAATGATTTTAATACGGTATTGATAATTCCGTTTCGCTCTAAGATGTTTTGCCATGCTATGGTACGAAGTAAAAAGTTCATCCACATAGGGAGAATCATTATAAGGACAATAAAACTGTTACTTTTAAGTTTCATGCCTTTTAAGATCAAAGCAAGTGGATAGGCGAGTACAAGACATATAATTGTACTAATAATTGATAACTTTAATGAAAGAAATAACGCGTTTCGATTGACTGGATCAGCAATTAATTTTAAGTTATCAAAGGTAAAGCTACCATCAGTTCCACTGCGCAATCCATAATATAAGATTACGATCAATGGAATGATGATAAATGCAAACATCCAAAGAGAGTAAGGAAAAGCTAATAAAGTTTTTCCATTTATTTTTTTACGTTCTGTAGTACTTAAGTCTACCGATGGCGTATTTTGTTTGTTTTTTTTACTCTTCATTAATATTAACAGCCTCCTCGTCTTCGGATTCCGGCTTATTCATAATTTGAATGTCAAATGGATCAACTTTAATACCTACCTCGCTTCCAACCGGTGAGAGATCGGTAGAATGTACCAACCATTCATATCCATTTGCCATAACGTCCATTTCGTAATGAACACCTTTAAAAAGAAGAGAAGTTACACGACCTTTGATAATTCCATCTTCTGGTGCAACAAGATCAATGTCTTCTGGACGGATTACAACGTCAACTGGTTTATTTTTACCAAAACCAGTATCCACACAAGGAAAGTTAGCTCCAAGGATATTAACAAGACGATCCTGAACCATAGTTGCTGCAATAATATTACTTTCACCAATAAAATCAGCAACAAAGGCATTCTTTGGCTCATTGTATATATCTTCTGGAGTACCAATTTGTTGAATATAACCTTGATTCATTACCATAATAGTATCGGACATTGTTAATGCTTCTTCTTGATCATGAGTAACATAAACAAATGTTATACCAAGTTCATTTTTTAAACGGATCAATTCATATTGCATATCCTGACGCATTTTTAAATCAAGTGCTCCAAGAGGTTCATCCAAAAGAAGAACTTTTGGTTCATTTACGATAGCACGAGCAATTGCAATACGTTGTTGTTGTCCACCACTTAAGGATTCAGGCATACGATTTTCAAATCCATCTAGGTTTACTAATTTCAAGGCATATTTGATTTTGTCTTGAATATATGCCTTACTTTTTTTCTTAATCTTTAGCCCGAAAGCAATATTTTCAGCAATTGTCATATGTGTAAATAAAGCATATTTTTGAAATACGGTATTTAATTGACGTTCGTTTGGAGGTAATTTCGTAATGTCTTTACCATTAAAGATAACTTTACCAGCATCTGGTGTTTCAAAGCCACCAATGATTCGGAGTGTAGTAGTTTTACCACATCCAGATGGTCCAAGTAGAGTTAAAAATTCATTTTCACGTATATATAAATTCAAATCATCAATAACCACGCTATTACCATATGATTTATGAATTCCTATTAAATCGATGAGTTTATTGCTTTCCATGATTCTCCTCCTTAGAAGCTTGGTGGGGTGGACACCCATAATAGGGTAGCTCCAGTTTTACCAGTAGCTGTTATATAATGATTTTTGTTTGACGTAAAGTAAAAGGATTCACCCTTTTTGGCTTTATGCGTTTTATTACCAAGATGTATAGTTATTGAACCGCTTAAAACAAAACCAAACTCCTCGCCTTCATGAGGATTATCTGGATATGTAGAACCGCCAGGCTCTAATGTTAATAAGATAGGCTCCATCATATTCTTTTGTGCATTTGGAATAATCCATTCTATTTTATTAAATAATTCATGATCTACTTTTTCGAAGTAATCATTCTTTTTAAAAACAACTTGTTCTGAGGTAGTTCCAGTAAAAAACTCCTCAAGATTTGTTCCCAAACATTGCAAAATATCCACAAGAGTAGCAATGGAAGGTGAGGTAATATCACGTTCTAATTGAGATATAAATCCTTTGGATAATTCCGCTCGGTCCGCAAGCTCTTCTTGCGTTAGACTTTTTTGAACACGTAGTTCTTTGATTTTAGCACCTATTTTCATGGATACACCAAACCTTTCTATGGGATCTGCGCTTTTGTAACGTCATTATTAGTTCCTTCTATAATTGGTTTATAAAAATATACCATTTAGTTTAGCACTGCTAAACATGCCGAATATTATTATACACAATTTAATGTTAATGTCAACGATAAATAAACAAAATATCTAGTATTACTAAACTTTTTAATGGAAATTATGACTTTTAGAAAATGTGGGAGAGCCTCATATTAAATGAAGTATAATTTGGAGGCTAGGTTGTAATTGATTGTTCAAATGAAATGAATAAAAGAGTAGTCCTTCGGTAGAAAAAAGAATAGCCTTTCAGTAGAAAAAAGAGTAGTCCTTCGGTAGAAAAAAGAATAGCCTTTCAGTAGAAAAAAGAGTAGTCCTTCGGTAGAAAAAAGAATAGCCTTTCAGTAGAAAAATGAGTAGTCCTTCAGTAGAAAAAGAATAGTCTTTCAGTAGAAAAAATAGTAGTCTTCCAGTAGAAAAAAGAATAGTCTTTCAGTAGAAAAAATCCAGTAGAAAAAAATAGTAGCCTTTCAGTAAAAGAAAGAGTAGCCTTTCTTTTAGAATAAGAGTAACCTTTCATTAAGAATAAGAGTAACCTTTATAAAAAAAGAAGAGCTATTGAGCTAGCTCTTCCCATTGTACCATCAATTCTTCTAGACGTTCTTCTACATCTTTTTTTTCTTTATTTAATGCGATTAATTTCGCAGGATCTGTAAAAACAGATTCGTCCATTAATAATTCGTTTAATTCCTCATCTCTAATTTCTAAGGAATGTATTTCTTCTTCTACTTTTTTAAGATCGTTTTGACGTTTACGAATACGCGCTTGTTCCTCTTTTTGCTGTTTCCAGTCTAATTTGTTTTCAGACTCTTTTGATAGATAAGATTGCTCAGAGTCACTTATTGGATTTGAATTTTGTTGAACTCTTAGCCCGCTTAAAATTTGATTTTGTTTTCCAATCGTAGCATTGTTGCTTGGACTTGATTCCATAGAAGCACTAAATCCAAGATGCAAACGTTCAACTTCTGGTTTCTTTTCTAAGTAGTAATCATAGTTACCAATATAATTTAGTAGTTTTCCATGGGTCAAGTCTAATATACTAGTTGCGGTACGATTTATAAAATAACGATCATGAGAAACATATAAAACAGTGCCAGAATAATTTTTAATCGCATTTTCAAGGATTTCTTTGGATACGATATCTAAATGGTTTGTCGGCTCATCTAGAATTAAAAAGTTTGCATCACTTAACATGAGTTTGGCAAGAGAAACACGACCTCGCTCTCCACCACTAATGTATTTGACTCTTTTAAACACATCATCTCCAGTAAATAAAAATGCAGCGAGGACATTACGTACTTTTGTATTATCCATATGTGGATAGGTATCTTGGATTTCATCAAAAATTGTTTTCTCCATACTTAGTACATGATGCTCCTGATCGTAGTAACCAATGTGAACTTTTGCCCCAAGTTTTATATCACCAGCGTCTTCTTTTATGATTTGATTGATGATTTTTAAAATTGTAGTTTTTCCAGTTCCATTGTTACCAATGATTGCGATTTTTTCACCACGCTTGATTTCAAAATCCAAATCTTCAAAAAGAAGATTATTACCAAATGATTTTTTTAGTCCTTTTACCGTCAATACATCATTACCACTCGTAATGTTTGGCTCTAATTGAATGTGCATTTCTGCATTTACATCCACGGGCTTTTCAAGGCGATCAATTTTGCTTAACATTTTTTCACGGCTCTCTGCACGTTTAATGGATTTTTCACGGTTAAACGATTTTAATTTAGCAATGACTTCCTCTTGGTGTTTGATTTCTTTTTGCTGATTAAGATAGTGGTGAATCATTATTTCACGCATTTGTTCTTTCTTTGCAGCATAATCGGTATAATTACCTTCAAAAACAGTTGCTTTCGTATTTTCGATTTCAATAACTTTAGAAACAACTTTGTTTAAGAAATATCGGTCATGGGCAATTACAACAATAGAACCATTATAATTTACCAAAAAAGTTTCAAGCCATGCGATGGATTCCATGTCCAGGTGGTTTGTTGGCTCGTCAAGTAAAATTAAATCAGGATTGCTAAGAAGTAGCTTACCCAATGAAACACGTGTCTTTTGACCACCGGATAGGGTAGATACCTTTTTATTAAATTCTTCTTCTGTAAAACCAAGTCCTTTTAATACACCAATCACTTCGCTTTTATATGCATAACCATTCTTTAATTCAAATTCGTGAGTTAGCCTTGTATAGGTATTTAATAATCGATCTAGTTCCTCACCAGTGACAGATTTCATTTCTAACTCTAGGGAACGGATTTGTTCTTCCATTCGAATAATATCTGATTTAATACTTAATACTTCTTCATAAATGGTATTATCGGTAGATAAATCCTGGTGTTGTGCTAAATATCCTACACTACAACCCTTTGCGAAGATTACATCACCATCATCTGCCGATAACTCATTCATAATAATTTTAAATAATGTAGATTTACCAGCACCATTGATGCCGACAATCGCAACTTTTTCACGTTCATTTACATGAAAAGACACCTTATCTAAGATAAGGCTTGTACCAAAACTTTTGCTTATATTGTTACATGCTAATATCATGATGGACTCCTTTAATGACACTAAAATAGAGCATACTTACCTTTTATTGTAGCAAAGAAAACGAAAAGCGTCAATTATCTTAAACCTTTACAGATGAGGCAGTTACTTCTTCAGTAGTTGCAGAAAATATCTTTTTGTATGTTTTAGCATGTTTTTATTGAAAGTTAATCGTCATGTCTATCGTTTTTCTCTATTATTTTATTTTAGAAAAGGATAATTTTTGTATATATTGCCATGCTTTCATAATATATATAATTAACTATGATTTATATAGTTACCTATTTAAAAGGAGGGTGAGAATATATTATGTAAGTTGCGTTTGACGAGATTCCTTCATTTCGTTATAATAGGTATAATGAAATGCTTGGAAATGGGCAATTTTATAGAAATAGGTACTTGATTTTCTGCATAGAAAGCTTGGATAGATACTAAAAATAATGATAAAAATTGACGAAAAATGCAGTTAAACAAGGGATTTAGATACATTGACATATTATTAACGATTCACTATAATTATACTATAAGGAATTTGGACGTTAATAGTATAATTAAAGGAGGTTTACATGTACGATAAGGCAATATCATCAGCAGTAATAAAAAGACTGCCACGTTATTACAGGTATTTAGGGGAATTACTTGAAAATGACGTTGTTCGAATTTCTTCGAAGGAGTTAAGTGAGAAAATGAACGTGACAGCATCACAGATCCGCCAGGATTTGAATAACTTCGGAGGTTTTGGACAACAAGGCTATGGCTATAATGTGGAGTATTTATACACGGAAATTGGGAAAATTTTAGGCCTTGATAAAAAATATAATGTAATCATTATTGGAGCTGGTAATTTAGGCCAGGCATTAGCAAATTATACCGACTTTGAACGTCGTGGATTTTACGTTAGTGGTATTTTTGATGTAAACCCAAGGCTTGAAGGAATCTCCATTCGCGGCATTGAAATCCGAATGATGGATGAGTTGGAAGAGTTTATTAAAAAGAATCCAGTTAATATTGCTGCACTTACGATTCCAAAGGCAAAAGCTCCTCAAGTAGCTGCGGAATTGGTGCGTTTGGGGATTCATGCGATCTGGAACTTTGCACCAACGGATTTACATTTACCAAAAGATGTAATGGTGGAAAATGTTCATTTAGCAGAATCATTAATGCGTTTGTCTTATAACTTAAAAGCGGCAGAAGAAGTTAAGTCATCAAAAAACATAGAAAGATAAAAGGCTTTTTTAGGGGGGATGTTCTTGCGAAAATTTAATTTAGGCAACGAGGGTAATATTGATTTTACAGAGATATTTCGTAATAAGAAAATCCCAATACTTACACTAGATGAACGATGGTTGGCTTTATTTCCAGAACAAGAGATGACTTCGGGAATGAAACAGTTGCGTGATAAGGTCAATACCTTATTAAAAAAGCAAGGTAAAACCGTCGACGATATTAAAAATCTAAAGCGTGTTAAGAAAACATTGATGCAAGAAATTGTTGAGAATATGGAAATTGACGATTCGTTTCTAGGTAAAATCAAGGGGAAAAAGTTAGAAAAGAATCAAAAGTTAATATTGGATATAAAAGATGAACTGATAGAAAGAGAAGATCAGTTGGCTGAGCTCCCATATGAAATTAGGAATGCGAATGCAGAGTTAATGAATGCAAGTGCAATTATTTGTTATAATAAGCTAGAGAATAACAATAAGCAAGTGAAGCAGTTGGAAGAAAATATAGCGAATATGCGCATTCAATTAAAAGAAATGATATTAAAAAAGCAAGACTTAGAAACCGAGACGAATGAAATCTATACCTATATGCATGATGTTCTTGGTGCCAAAACAATGGAGTTTTTAGACGATAGAATATTAAAAGATACATAGAGCATACAATGCTTAAGTAGCTTTTTAAGTTTCTAAAAATCTCGTAATGAAAACGAAACATTAATAAAAAGATACAAAAGCCGTTGCTAAGTAAATTGGCATCGGCTTTCATATTATCAACACTTGGAAATATTACACAATTTGCATGGGATTATGATATTGGTCAATCGGAAGGAAAATAATATGAGGTATGCGGTAAAAGCAGAGGAAATGAAGCAAATTGATTTGTATTCTATTGAGCAGATAGGGCTACCATCTGTTGTTTTAATGGAAAGAGCAGCGTTAACGGTCGCTTTCAATATAGAGAACATCGCAACGAAGGAAGGTAAGATTTTAGTTGTATGTGGAACTGGCAATAATGGAGGAGATGGTATTGCCATTGCAAGAATTTTGCATCAAAAAGGGTATAAGGTTGATTTTATCATATTAGGTGATATGGATAAACTTACAGAAGAATCAAAACTACAACTTTTCATTGCTAAGAATTTAGGCATGTGTATCTGTTCCAAATTCCTTCCGAATGAATATAATATTATTGTTGATGCTATCTTTGGTATTGGACTTAAAAAAGATATTGAGGGCGAATATCAAAAAGTAATTGAATCTATGAATGACTCTGACGTTTATATTGTATCCGTGGATGTCCCTTCCGGTGTGGATGCGACTACTGGCAAAATTAAAAATATTGCAGTGGAAGCAGATCTTACAGTTACGTTTGGAGAAAACAAGCTTGGATTGATTTTATTTCCTGGATCTTCGTATGCAGGAAAGGTGGTTGTTGAGGACATTGGCTTTCCAAAGGAGGCCTTCGATGCTATCTCCCCAAAGTATCATTATTTTGAAAAAGATGATTTAAAGAGGATACCAAAAAGGTATTCCTATTCGAATAAAGGAAGTTATGGAAAAGTGCTTATCATTGCTGGTTCAACGAATATGACAGGGGCAGCATATTTATCGGCAAAGGCAGCATATCATATGGGATGTGGGCTTGTTAAGGTATTAACTTCCAATGAAGGTGTAAAAGTTATTCGAACACTTTTGCCGGAAGCAATTTATGCTTCATATGAAGTAGATAATCTAGCAACAGTGATGTCAGATGCCATAAGATGGGCAGATGCAATTGTCATTGGTCCAGGACTTTCAACAGATAAGAAATCAAAACAACTATTAAATCTTTTATGGAAAGAAGAACCAAAACCAACAGTGTATGATGCAGATGCACTGCAGATACTTTCAAATGATTTGAATGATAAAAACAGCGATGGGATTACGAGTCGGATAAGAGAATTGTCGTTCGTGTTACCAGAAAATTCAGTACTAACACCGCATTTAAAAGAACTTGCAAATTTGCTTTCCTGCACTGTGGAGGATATTATCAAAGGCTTTATTGACTTTCCAGAATATTGTACCTATAATAATAAATTAATCTATGTAATAAAAGATGCAAGAACAATTGTAGCACATCGTGAAAAACGATATATCAACGTGTCAGGAAATCATGGTATGGCAACTGGTGGAAGTGGAGATGTTCTAACCGGTATCATTGCAGGATTGATTGCTTCCGGTTTAAAGAATTATGAAGCAGCAGAACTGGGCGTATACATTCATGGTTTGGCAGGAGATGTGGCAGCAGAAAAAAAAGGATATCATTCCATGCTCGCAAGTGATATCTTAGAGGCATTACCGGAGGTAATTAGGGAAAATGAAAGAAGAAGTATATAGTGAGAAGTACTATAGAGTTTATGCAACGATTGATTTAGATACAATATCGGAAAATATTAAAGCTGCAAAAGATACATTAAAAAATGGAACAAAGATCATGGCGATTATAAAAGCAGATGGATATGGTCATGGGGCTGTGCCAATTGCTAGAGAATTAAACGATTTGGTGGATGCTTATGGGGTGGCAATTGTTGAGGAAGGGATTGAACTAAGAAATTCTGGAATTGACAAACCAATTTTAATATTAGGTTACACCGCAGTGGAACAACTAAATGAAGTAATTGCATATGATATTACACAAACCGTATTTCAATTTGAAATAGCCAAACAAATGGATGAAGAAGCAAAGCGTCAAGGAAAAGTAGCCAAAGTCCATATTAAAATAGATACAGGTATGGGACGCATCGGATATCAACCTTGTAGAGAAAGCATAGAAGAAATTATTAAGATTAGTAAGTTAGAGCATATCGATATAGAAGGAATTTTTACGCATTTTGCTTGTGCTGATATGAAGGATAAAACATCCGCAGATGAGCAACTTGCTACTTTTGTTCGCTTTACGACAGAACTTGCAGAGGCTGGGGTTAATATTCGTTTAAAGCATGCCTCCAATAGTGCAGGCATTGTCGATATGAATTATGCCAACCTCGATATGGTTCGATGTGGTATAACTACCTATGGGTTATATCCGTCGGAAGAGGTGAACAAATATAACTTAGCAATCAAACCAGCCATGGAATTAAAAACACATATTTCCTATGTAAAAGAGTTAGAAGCCGGGCATGGTATTGGATATGGAAGTACCTTTGTTACGGATAAATTAATGCGAATAGCAACAATACCGGTTGGATATGGAGATGGTTATTCAAGAGCATTGTCAAATCGAGGTAGGGTCTTAATACATGGTAAGAGTGCTCCAATTGTAGGAAGAGTATGTATGGATCAATTTATGATTGATGTTTCTGATATACCAGAGGTAGCACAAGGTGATGTTGTCACATTAATTGGTAGAGATGGATCGGAAGAAATAACGGTGGAAGAAATCGGTTGCCTTTCGTATTCATTTAATTATGAGGTAGTATGTAATGTTGGAAAACGAATCCCAAGAATTTATTATAAAAATGGGAAACCATTTTTAGTAAGAAAAGATTGCTAAATTATTTTATCGTTCAAACGCTCATATTTACTGCTATAATTAGGTTAGTTTGCAAGCTCTTTTTATAATAAATTAAAAAACAACGTAACAAGAACATTTTATGGAATACATAGGTCAAAATTGGGAATAATAGAGCTAAAGCCGTAAAATGGAGTGTGAGTTATGTGATAATAAAAAGAGGCGATATATTTTATGCGGATTTAAGACCGGTGATTGGTTCTGAACAAGGAGGCGTGCGACCTGTATTAATTATTCAAAATGATACTGGGAATAAGCATAGCCCAACGGTTATTTGTGCCGCGATTACATCAAAAATGAATAAAGCAAAACTTCCTACACATGTAGAGATAGATGCAGAAAAATATGGGATTGTCAAAGACTCTGTTATTTTATTAGAACAAGTTAGAACCATTGACAAGTCAAGATTGAAAGAGAAAGTATGTCATCTGGATCAGGATATATTAAAGAAAATTGATAAAGCCTTACTTATCAGTTTTGCTTTGGATACATAATGACCAGACATAAGAAGGAGAAGATGAATTTATGGAAGTTCATCCCATACGTGGACTAGTTTTTATTGTTGTTCTCGTCATGCTGAATGCTCTAGTATCAGGTGCAGAAGTGGCAATAAAAAATGTGAATGAAGGTAGTGTAAGAAAAAAAGCGTTAGAAGGGGATAAACGTGCAGAGAGAATAATCAAATTATTAGAGACACCGAGTCGTTACATAAATGTCATTGAAATTTTGATTACTCTTGCATGTTTATTGATTGGTATGACGTATTCCTTATCATTTTATCAAATCATTGAAACGTGGATCAAGGATGAGTTATTGTTAAATCACTTAAATATGAATGTAAATATAGCCATGGTAATTATTACTGCTGTAATTACTTATTTTCTAGTGCTATTTGGAATCCTAATTCCTAAAAAATTAGCATTAAAATATGCGAATAGCACTGCATATTTTTATTCCGGTGTTTTAATATTTTTCGAACGTTTATTCTTACCGTTTATTTGGTTATTAGAGAAGAATACCAACGGTATTCTACGATTATTTCGTATTAATCCAAATGAAATTGAAGAAAATGTTACTCAAGAAGAAATCATCTCTATTGTGAATGAAGGACATGAGCAGGGTGTTTTAGAAGCAGAAGAAGCAGAAATGATATCCAATATCATAAATTTTGATGAAAAAATAGTAGACGATGTTATGACACATCGTAAAAAAATCGTTGCCATTCAGAGTGAAATGACGATTGAAGAGGCACTACGGTTTATGCTAAATGAAAGTTTCTCAAGATTTCCAATGTATGAAACGAATATTGATAATATTGTTGGTATTTTACATTTAAAAGATGTTATGTTATATTATCTAGATCCGAAATTAAGAAACACTTCGTTGATTCATATCGCAAGAGAACCTTATTTTATTCCGGATACGCAATCAATTGATGTATTGTTGCATGATATGCAATTGAAAAAGATACATATGGCAATTGCAATTGATGAATATGGACAAACCGCCGGTTTAGTTGCTATGGAGGATATCTTAGAAGAAATTGTTGGAGATATTTTAGACGAATATGACGAAGTAGAAGAGTTAATAACTAAAGTGGAGAATGGTATTTATCTAATTCGTGGTCACGCTGGTTTAGAGGAACTAGAAGATTATATTGACATTAAGTTCCTAGAAGATGACTTAGAAAATTATGATACCTTGAATGGGCTGATGATTTCAAAATTAGATCATATTCCAAGTATCGATGAAAAAGCAGTAGTTGATTACGAGAACTATCAGTTTGAAATTCTTGAGGTTAGAAACAATATGATTTATCTTGTGAAAGCAGTGCAAGTATTGTCAGAAAAAAGTATCGATGAGGGGAACTCAAATAAAGCTACAGAGGAATCCGATGTAAATGCCAATTAAAGAGAGAAATTATTTTAATAACTACGTATAAGCTTGATAACAAATATAAGATTGAATAAATACAATTTTGATATGAGTACTTGCAATAGAATAGGAATTAAATCTAGCTGCGAATAAACGAATAAAGATAATATACAATTTAAAAAAGGCCTTATACTATTTATCTCCCTTTGGAAGACAATGGTATATGTGCCTTTTTTGTTTTTTAATAAATAGTTGGATAAATAGCGTTTTACATGATGTATATGATTATGCTCAGTGTTCATGCTTTTCTTCTCTGTTTTCTACAGTTTAGAGAAAAGTTTGAATGAAAGCGTGAGGATAAATTATAATTATGGTAATTTTGAAACATGGAATGCTGATTTTATCAAGTATTTGACGACATCATCAATCCTCGAAGTTTGAGTTAAAAATAAAAATCACATAAATTCAAACTTTTCAGCCCCTTATTCTATCTAAATAATAGAGAGATGATACATATGCATGTAAAATACGACGCAATATAGTGTTATAGAAAAAAGATAGATGAGAGAGAGGGTGAGATAAAGTGGCCCCAAATGCATATGACCAAGTTGTTACATACATCTTGGAGAATCAAACAAATTTTTATCGTTTAGCATTTAGTTATACAAAAAATAGAGAAGCGGCCTTGGATGTCGTTCAAAATGCGATATGCAAAGGATTAGAAAAATACAAAGACATTCGGAATATAAAATACTTAAAGACATGGTTTTATCGAGTATTAGTAAACGAATGTCTGATTTACATGCAAAAAAATAAGAGAGAATTTCTTTGTGAACCAAGTGAAATGAAGGAAGAAGTTTATTTTGAACCTGCATATGAGCATAGCAATATGGTTTACGAATTCATTGATGCTCTTCCTGAGCAAAATAAAACGGTTATTATGTTACATTATTATGAGGAGATGACATTAAAAGAAATCTCACAAATCCTTGGGGTTAACTTAAACACCGTAAAATCCAGATTGTATGCTGGGTTAAATAAATTAAAAAAAATGATAATGGAGGTAAGTACATGAAGGAGCTAAAAGAAGCGAAACAAAAATATGATGCGATTGAGATTCCTGATGAACTAAGCGAAGTTGTAAATCAATCCATTCATAAAATGAGTGATAGGAAGGTGATTCCAGTGAAAACAAATTATAAAAGGGTAGTAGGTGGTATATTTGCTGCTAGTTTCTTATGTGCAGTAGTGACATTAAATACGAACGAAGCTTTTGCAAAAACATTGCATGAGATACCTGTTATTGGGAATGTGGCCAAGGTATTAACAATACGTTCCTATCACACAGAGGATGAAGATAAAATGATAAGTGTGAAAGTTCCAGAGGTAGCAAATGAAGATGGGAATGCATTTATCAATACTGTGAATGAAAAAATACAGGCCCTAGTAAATAAGCATGTGGAAGAGGCAGAGGCAAGAATTAGTGAGTACAAAGAAGCTTTTCTAAGTACAGGAGGCACAGAAGAAGAGTTTGCAAGTAAGAATATCCAAGTGGATGTTAGCTATGAGATCAAATCCCAAACAGATTCCATGGTTTCTTTTGTGATTACATCAAATGAAAATTGGGCAAGTGCATATACGTACCAGTATTTTTATAATCTTGATTTAGAAAATAATAAAGAAATTACATTAGAAGATTTACTTGGTGAAAATTATATTGAAATCGCTAACAATAGCATCTTAAAGCAAATGGAAGAAAGACAAGAGAAAGATTCCAATATATCATATTTTAGTGTAGATATGGGTGGATTTACTAGCATTGAAAAAGATACGAATTTTTATATCAATGAAGAAAATCATCCTGTAATCGTGTTTGAGAAGTACGAAATTGCACCTGGTGCAATGGGAATTCAAGAGTTTGAAATAGTAGCAATGGAAGAATAGTGTGAAAAATAAAGAGCAATTTTTACATGCAAGTTTGTGCTTACGGACTACAAACTTGTTATGCGCAAAAAACGTGAGAAAGAATGAGATTTAAAATGAAATAAAAAAAGCAAGCGGGGAAGCTTGCTTTTTTTTGGTAACGGGTTACCTGTAGTTAAACTACATTACGTATAATAGGGTGGGAGTAGAAAGTAATATTTACTTTCTAGAACTAATTATAATCTAAGAATGTGTTTTAAATGTGGTGAAAATCTAAAGAAAATCTGAACAATATTAATATTCTAAAATCAGAGGATTTAAAAAGTTAGAAATAAGTAAGGCGGATAGAATGATAATTTAATGATTTCGAGGTTATGAATGGGATTTATTTTTTAATATTATGTACACTTTTTTTTCACAATTCTTGATTATAATTACAATAGATTGTGATAAAACACTTTCTACTCCCACCCTATTATACGCAAAGAAAATGCCTCATTCTTAAGTAAACTTAAGCATGAAGGCATTTTCTTATATAAGGTGTTTTAGAAGAATTATATTTACTAATAAAATTGATAATAAAGAAAAAGTATTCCATAGACAGAAATTAACTGCTATAATGATGGAAATGGAATTAATGTTATATCGAATTGGAAACAGAAGATAGGAGTAAAGACTATGAAACGGTTTGTATTTGGAACTAAGAGTGCAGAGGGGATTTTATGTAATAAGTTTAATCACTATACGAATGAAGAATCTTATGGTTTTATTTCAAAAACATCGACACCGCCATGTAGAAATCTGTGTGTGGACCGTCTAAAGTTTGAACAAGAAGGAGTGTATATCACAGAATCTGATAAAACTACGTATTACATAAATGAAAATAATTATGATTTTGGTGGGATTGCTTTCCGAATTGATCTTGAAGAACCAGGTGCATATGAAATTAAGGTTACATTGGCACAAGGTAGTGATGAGGCAATTGTAGCAGTTTCCGGTATGGACGGAAAAAGATTATTAGATAGGGCACCATGGGATGCTGCAAGATTAATACATAAAAACAATTACGCATACTGGAAAGGTAATACGTGGAATTATGAGTATGTCACAGGACGTGATTATATCGAAGTTGAAATAGAACCAAAGATTTTTATGAATGAGGAGAAAACAGAATTTTTGGCAACGGTCGGTATTGCATCCATAGAGATAAGAAAAATTAAGAACAATGTACGTGAGGCAGAGGATAAAACAACTATTTTTACACTTGGGGATTCGACAGTAAAGTCTTACATCTATGAAGAGGCAATTATGTCAGGATGGGGGCAGGTATTTGACGATTTATTTGATCTAGATAATGTGAATGTAATTAACTACTCTATGGGAGGAAGATCTGTATTTAATTTATATCATGAAGGTAGATTTAATGAAATACTAATGATTGCAAAACCAGGGGATTATCTTTTGCTTCAATCAGGACATAATGATGAATCACGAGGGGATGAAAAAGGACCAGAAGCTCGATTTGGTCGTGGAAATACAGAAGAAACATATGAGTTTTGGTTGAAAGAAGAATATATACGTGCAATTCGAGCTAGAGGAATTATACCAGTTTTTGTTACTCCTATGACAAGGATTAATAAATCGGCAGAGGAAGATGCTGTTACATTTAGTGGTTTTAAGAATTCGAATAATCCAGGCGTTGACTTTCCAGGAATTTTAAAACGAATCGGTGAAGAACATGAAATTCCTGTTATTGACTTATATGAAGAAAGCATGAAGTATCTTTCGCAGATTGGTGGGATCGCTGCTAAATCAATGTTTTTATCCATAGAGCCAGGTGAAACACCAGGAAAAACCAATTCTGGAAGTTATGCGAATGGCAATCCAAGTGGTTCATGGGATGGAACACATTTTAAAGAAACACTATCAAAACAATGGGCAAGAATTGTTGCTACTAAGTTGTATGAGCAAGGGATTCCAGCAGCAGAGTATCTTAGAACAGAGGTAAAAGAAGCGATTGTAAAGAATGATTGGTCTTTGGTTTACAAAGAAATTTCAAAAGATGTTTTAACTGGAAGAAATGCATATTATCGTGAACAAATTGAATGTGTTTGTAAGCACGGTATTATGTTTCAGGACGAAGCAGGATACTTTCATCCATTTGCTCCAGTTAGCATTCACGATTTTATCCATGGTATGAAAACGATATGGAGTGTATCTGAAGAATTGCTACCAAACAATGCAATATGGCGTACTTATGATATAGAATCATCTCTTACAAGAGAAGTTATGGCGTCAATTATTTTAGATTTTTATGAGATTGCATTTGGGAAGAAAGAAGATGGTAGTTATCAAAAGCCAAAGTATATGACCGATTATAATGGCGTTAATCTATCTCCAGAAGATCCAAATTATGATTCTAATTTGGTTGGCGAGTCAGCGCAGTACTATCCACTCGCTGGTTTTGATACAATGGAAGATAAAGATGAAATTTCAAATGGATTTTATGAAACCTTTCAAACTGTTTATGAACTTGGTTTAATGCGTTCAGAGGAAGGCATTGAACGTGGTGTAATGAAAAATGGAACTAAATTGTGTCCAAAACAAATTGTTACGAGAGAAAAAGCTGCAAAAGAGCTTTATTTTCTTAGAGCTTTATCAAAGAATATTTATCAGGAAACCGATAAATAGAAGCTTACAAAAAAAACGTAGCGAACATTTTCAAAAATGAAGATGTACGTTACGTTCTTTTTTCTATATTATTAATTGGGGGAGGAGGAGAGAGTGAAACTTAAATTCACTTTCATGTTCTTATTATAACCAATAATTATGTTCAAAATATGACCTAATAAAAAACGTTTTGTGAACAATTTGCGTAATGATTTGTTCATAATTAGGTCAAACTAAGAGAAAGCTTGCTATTTATTTTTTATCTAATATAATATAAATTGCATAACAATTTTGTGGATGAAAGGCAATTACGCGATGAATTTTAAATTATTGGTAGACACTGCAATGTTAGCGGGTGAAATAATGCTATCTGGTGGTGCAGAAACATTTCGTGTAGAAGATACTATGACAAGAATCTTAAAAACATCTTGTCTAGAGCGTTGTGAAGTTTTTGTGGTTTCTACAGGTATTGTTCTAACGCTAGATGATTCAACTATCGATGCGATAAGTATGGTACGTCGTGTGGAAGAGAGAAGTACAAATTTGGGAAATATATCTGTGGTTAATGATATTTCACGCAAATTATGTAACGGCGTTTTAAGCGTAGAAGAAGCCTATGATTCACTCCGTGAATTAAGAAATCAAAAAAGATATCCAAACTGGCTTATATATATATGTCTTATAATAACCACAGCCGCCTCTGCAGTTATACTGGGGTCATCGGCGCTTGAGTGCATGTTTGCTGGAATCAATGGTATATTAATTGTATTAAGTGAAATGCTTTATAAAAAAGTCCGCATCAACCGATTTGTTAACAATATGTTTGTCTGTGGATTTATCGCATTCGCAACAGGCCTTTTTCATAGTATTCCAGGGATTAAAGTGCAGATAGAACCAATTATTGCGGGTTCAATTATGCCTTTGTTACCAGGAGTTGCTATAACGAATGCAATTCGTGATACCTTACAAGGAGATTACATGTCTGGAGCAGCTAGAGTAATCGAAGCATTTGTAATCGCAGCTTCCCTTGCTGTTGGTATTGGTGTAGGATTATCGTTTAGTCAAATGTTTTTACGTTTATTGGCCTAATTAAAGTTAAGGCAATAGAAAAGCTTTAAGAGATAATAAAATAAATTTAAATGAGTAAAAAAATAAAAACATCTTTAACGAAAAATACTTTATCAAATTTATAAACAAGGAAAGAAAAAGGATGTCTATTTATGTTAATACAAATTATAGGAGCGTTTATCGCCGTTGTAGCACTATCTATAATCTTTAGTATACCAAAAAAGTTTCTAATTTACTCTGGAATTGTAGGTGCTGTTGGATGGTTTATATATCTTTTATTTCTGCGATTAAAGTTTCAGGAAACAACGAGTGTATTTATAGCGACTTTAGTGGTAGCACTGATTTCCCATAGCTTTGCTCGCATATTTAAAGCACCTGTGACGGTGTTCTTAATTGCTGGAATTTTACCAATGGTGCCTGGAGTTGGTATGTATCGAATCGCATATTCAATGTTGTCGGAAGATAGTGGTATGACGGCGTATTATTTTAATCATACACTACAGATAGCGGGTTTAATAGCAATTGCTATTTTTATTATGGATACAATTTTCCGTATGGCTCAGAGAAGAAAAGTGTAGATTGTAAAGTGTAATAGTATTGAATAGGTAGAAATAAGGCGAGGGATGCAGATGCTGCATTCCTTATTTTATGATTTTTATGAATGACAGCGTTAAATGAAGTGAAAATTCAACAATTTTAAAATCACTGTAATAAGCAAAACTTTTCCAAAAGAATGATGGGGAAATTCTTTTTGCATTGTATTATTTTGTGAGTTTATGCTATCATTGATGAAAATAACACTATGAATATTTTATTCAAACAAGAAAAGATGGTAGGTAAGACCAGGAGGGATATCTTGAAAATAGCGGTTTGTGATGACGAGCAGGCTCAAAGAAAAATGATAGTTTTAAGTACTCGTAAATATTTTCTGGAAAATAAAATACCCGTATGCATAGAAGAATATGAAAGCGCAGAACAGCTATTGTTTCAATATGAATCGTGCAGTGATTTTGATATTGTGCTTTTAGATATACAGATGAGGGGAATGGATGGAATTGCGCTTGCAAAACATCTAAGACAAAAAAACGAAGCTTTGGCCATTATTTTTATTACCGCAATGACAGATTACATATACGAAGGTTTTAAGTTAAATGCTATAAACTATCTGCTAAAACCTTTGGACGAAGTAAAGTTGTTTACTTGCTTGCAAAGTGCACTGGAACAATGCAGAAAACAACAGGAATTCTTAATAATAAAAGTGGACAAAGAATTAATAAAAGTAAAAAAACATCAGATACTTCGTGTAGAAAGTGATGGACATTATTTGAAAATAGTTACAGGTGTGCAGTGCTATCGTGTGAAGAAAAGTATGAAAGAGATAGAAATGGAGTTGTATGAAGAATACTTTTTAAAGATTAGTCGCAGCGATATTTTAAATTTACATGGGGTTGAACGAATTACTACCAAAGAGATAACTTTAATCAATGGAGACAGGCTGATTGTTCCGAAAGGCAAGCACAAAGAAATCAGTGAGGCATTTATGAATTGCCATTTTAGAGGGGAGAGTTCTAAATGTTTTTAACAAGTGTATTCTTCTTAATTGGAATATTAATGTGTGCTTTTTGCATGTTTCCACTGATGAAAGAGAGAAAAAATATCATCGTATTATTGTTATTATTATCGTTAACATTAATCATAACATATATTTCTGAAACAATGGTAATAGGATGGCTGTGTATGCTTATTTTGGTGGATTTATATATTTTATTCTATACCAAGGAATATGAGCATTTTAGAGCCTATTGTCTTATGCAGTTGATCGTATTTTTCCTTCTTTGGATTCTTCTTTCAATAATAGGAGATAAAGCAATCCTTGTACAATTTCCAATTCTATTTTTACCCATTGTTTATCTGGCTATGCTATGGATGCAGAAGAGAAGAAAACCTATTTTATTTATAGTAATTATGTTATTTACACTTGTGTTCTTTTATTTGGGACTGAATGGATATCGTATTCTAATGGAGATTTTAATGCTCTCTTTCCTGTATTTATTGGAGTCTATGTATCATGGGCTTTCTAAAAACTTCTTAAAGAATACAACGGATTTTCAGAATCAGATCATGCTTCATCATTATGAGGAGGTTAAGTCTGTATACCTTAATATGCGTGGGTGGAGGCATGATTACCATAATCATATACAGACACTTAAAGCATATCTTTCTTTAAAACAATATGAGCGCATGGATGAATATTTAGGTGAATTGGAAAAGGATCTAATTCGAGTGGATCAATTAGTTAGAAGTGGAACCCTTATGGTGGATGCAATTCTTAATTCAAAACTTACCCTTGCTGGTACTAAGGAAATACCAGTATTCTGTAAGGTGATGATTCCAGAACAAATTAGCATATCGGATATTGATATCTGTGTTATACTTGGGAATTTGCTCGATAATGCCATCGAGGCATGCGAGGCAATTGAGAAAGAAAAGCGATTTATACGTATTTATGGTGATATCGTTCATAGTCAATTTTACTTCTCAGTATTAAATTCAGCAATGGAAGATCCAAGTTTTAATCAAAAAAATTATATTAGTGATAAAAGAGGAGAGCATGGGCATGGTATGAAGCGCGTTCGACTAACAGTGGATAAATATGAAGGATATTTGAACCTAAAAAATGAACCTGGAGTTTTCGCGAGTGAGATCATGATACCATTAGAGCCATGTTAGATTTAAGGATCTGAAGCCGTTTTGTGAACGAAAAACACCATTTCGTGAACAAAACGGCTTTTTTTTATGAGGATAGATATAATGTTGGAAGGAGGGAGGAATTCAGTTATGTTGAATAGAGATGAAATTAGAAAACGGTATTCCATATGGAGCAATTTAAAAAAAGCATTATCGGATATAAAGATAATAGGGTATGTTTATTATGCGTATTTGGTACTTGATATTATAACTCAGATTTTGGTACCTTTTTTGCTGATTTTAATTCCTGCAGAGGTAATACGATTATTACAAAGTAGGATGGAACTTTCAGAGCTTTTATTAGATGTTTCGTTATGGATTGGATCAATTCTTAGTTTGAATCTAGTTCGTACATATGTACATCAGGAATATGATAAGATGGGATTAATGCTGACAGATGTACAATATTGGAGAAGACTAGAAAAGAAGGTATTATCTTGTGAAATTACTCAGTTTGAGGATGAAAAAGAACGAGAACGATTATGGGAAGTTCTTGGTTCCTTGAATCAAGGCGATGGTATGAATCACTATTCTGGAGTAAGGGGTCTTTATGTATATGGAAGTGCGCTTGTTATAAATATTGGTGGGTTTCTTTTGTATGCCATACTTGCAGGCAAACTCCACCCCCTACTACTACTCTTATTGCTTTTCACTGCCATTTTAAATTGCTATGCGAAGTCAAGAGCAATTAAATATCAATTTAACCATATGGAGTCTTTTTGGGAAAATAGCAGTAGGTTTTGGTATTTAAAAAAAGAGTCCATCGACACAGAAAAAGCAAAAGATATTCGTATGTATCATTTGTACAACTGGTTTCAGAGGGCATTGGGACAAAATACGAAGGAGGCTACTAAAATATATAATGATGTACAAAAACATCATTTCTATGGGAATATCGTGATGTGCGTTACTTCCTTACTTCGAGATGGATTTTCATATGGTTTTTTAATCTATCAGTTAATGCAAGGTAACATGGATGTGGCTGAGTTTCTAGTATATATCGGTATTGTGGCTGGATTTGGTACTTGGATTAGTCAGATTGTAGAAAATTACACATACTTACGTAAAATCAGTAACGAAATATCAATATTTCGAGATTATGTAGGTGAGGAAGTAAAGGAAAATGAGAAAGAACAGTTAACGATACCAAGTGTTTGTCATAGCATAATTTTTGAAGATGTGAGTTTTGGATACGGGAATACGATGTTGTTTGAACATTTTTCTCTTAGGATAGACGCTGGAGAAAAAGTGGCGTTGGTAGGGATGAATGGCGCAGGTAAAACTACATTAATGAAATTATTGTGCGGGTTATATCCTTTGAGTGGGGGACGTATTTTAATTGATGGAGTAGATATCGCAACGATGGAGAAAGAACAGTATTACCGTTATATATCAATTCTTTTTCAAGAGGTAAAAGTACTTCCATTCACCATTGGAAAAAATGTTTCATGTGCATGGACGAATGCCGAACAAAGGCAAATGGAGGAAAAGAAGTATGATAATAGGTATAGTCGTGCATTTGCTAAAGTTAGTTCCAATGATATTCATGGTAATGTATATGATGAGGAAAAGGTGGTTCAATGTTTAAAGCAGGCAAAGCTTTGGGATAAGGTACAAACACTTCCAAAGGGAATACACACTAATTTAACTCAAATTCTAGATCGTTCTGGCATTAAATTGTCAGGCGGTGAAACACAACGTTTGATGCTAGCTAGGGCGCTTTATAAAGATGCACCTATATTAATATTAGATGAGCCTACGGCTGCGCTAGACCCGATTGCAGAAAGTGAGTTGTACGAAGAGTATTCAAGCTTGTGTGAAAATAAAATATCGGTATTTATATCACACCGTTTAAGTTCCACTCGCTTTTGCGACCGAATCTTATTTTTAGAGCATGGTAAGATTTTGGAAGAGGGAAATCATGATAGCCTTATGAAAATGAATGGTAAATATGCAGATATGTACCGAATACAGTCTCATTATTACCAAAAGGAGGTTAAGAAGCATGAAGCGGGGATTTAAAGGAGTAAAAGAGGCCATTGGATTATTAAAAATGATTCATTCTTTGGATAGAAATATAATACCTGTATATCTTATTGCAGCCCTTACCACATCATCGGAACCGTTTGTAACAATTATCGGTAGTTCCTATGTGATAGATTCTTTGTTACAAAAGAATTGGAAGCAAGCGGTGGTTCAAATGTTTGTTATGATACTAGTAACATTCGTTGTGGGAGTCATAAGTAGTTTTCTAAAAAAAATACTTGAAGGAAAGAGTATGACGATCAATCGTTTGTGCAATTCTAGGATTTTATTAAAAGCCATATCTCTTGATTATGCAACCTTTGAAGATAAAAAGAATTTGGAGGAATTCCAGGCAGCAGATTATAATGTCTCCAGAAATGGAGGATTTGGCATGTATATGCTAAGTTTCTTTAATTTACTTACTGGCTTCATTGGTTTTTTAATCTCCTTGGGAGTATTGTTTGAACTTTGTGCGAAGGAAGTTAACAAAGAAGGAATTTTAGGATTCGTTGTATCAAGAACGGGATCTTTTTTCTTAATCGGGGTTTTAATAATTATATTAATTGTCTTATATGGTAGATTATCTCAAAGCATGAATGAAAAAAATATTAAAATGCATTATGATATTATGGATGCCAACCAAAAGATGGAATATTTGGGCAGGCGATTACCAATGGATGTAGATTTTGCAAAAGAAATTCGCCTTTACGGCTTAAAGGATATGTTATTTTCGGAGTGGAAAAAGCTTAGTATAGAGATAAATTCTTTTTATCAAAAATACTGGACCGCGGAGAAAGGCTTTCTTTTAACTACATCAATTTTTAATGATCTAGTCCTTTTGCTTGGTTATCTTTTTGTGTTAATAAAAACTTATGCTGGAGCTGTTTCTATTGGGTTCTTTACTAGGTATATAGGAGCAATTAAGACTATGAATAGCTCCCTTCGGACGGCTATAGAAGCTATCAATGAAATTCAGCTGTATCAATCTTATTTATCATTTTATACGAAATTCTTAGAAAAAGAGAATAAATTGGATACAGGTTCATTACCAGTGGAGAAAAGGAAGGACAATGAGTATGAGTTTGAATTTCACAATGTGAGTTTTCGCTACCCTGGAAGTGAGGAATACACCCTTAAGAATGTATCCTTGAAATTGGATTTAAAGAAACGTTTTGCAGTCGTAGGTCGAAATGGAGCAGGAAAAACTACCTTTGTAAAATTACTATGCAGAATGTATGACGTAACGGAAGGAAGCATTACTTTAAATGGAGTAGACATTCGAAAGTATGACTATGATGAATATCTGAATTTATTTGCAGCTATTTTTCAAGACTTTTCTTTATTCTCTATTTCGGTGAAAGATAATATTTCTTGCAACGGAGAAGCTGTGGAAGAAAAAGTATGGAAATCACTAGAATCCGCTGGTGTGAGAGAGAGAATTGAAAAAATGCCAAATAAATTAGATAACCTTCTTTATCATGAAATGGGTGAAGGAGAAGACATATCGGGTGGCGAGGCTCAAAAGATAGCAATTGCACGTGCACTTTATAAAGACGCTCCTTTTGTTATTTTAGATGAGCCAACCGCTGCACTGGATCCGATTAGTGAATATGAAATTTACTCACGGTTTGATGAAATGGTCAAAGAAAAGACCAGTATCTATATCTCCCACCGCATGAGTAGTTGCCGGTTCTGTGATGATATCTTAGTATTTGATCAAGGAATGTTAATTCAAAGAGGCAACCACGACACTTTAATGAAGGAGCAAGGGAATGTGTATGAAAGCTTGTGGCATGCACAGGCAAAGTATTATGCAGATAGTGAGATGGTGCAGGAATATAGTTAAAAAGTATAAATAACTTGGGTGGATTTTAGGAAAAGACAAAATTGTAATAACATAGGATTCTTTTGAAAGATGATTGAATCCTATGTTATTTTTATTTACGATAAAACTTGTGTCTTATAAATAAAAAAGGTTTGTTAAGGATGAGGGAAGTTTTAGAATTTATAGCAATGTTAATAATTATATGATATTGCCCTTACCAAACCAACTGTTTACGTTAAATATAAAGATACTTCGTTGACTGGAACTGATGGTTATGTATAATAGATAAATAGAAATAATAAATTATGTTAAAATAGATATAAGAAATAACAAATTTGCTATACTAAGAATACTAGGAGAATTACATGAGAATAACGGTTGTATGTGTCGGAAAAATAAAAGAGAAGTACTTTACGATGGGAATCGATGAATATTCAAAGAGATTAAGTAGATATTGCAAACTTGAAATTATCCAGGTCCCAGATGAAAAGACACCAGATAATGCAAGTGAAGCAGAAGAATTAATGATTAAGAAAAAAGAAGGGGAGAGAATCCTTAAAAATATAAAAGATAACGCTTATGTAATTGCTCTTGCGATAGAAGGGAAGATGCTAACATCAGAAGAGTTGGCAGATAAGATAGATAAATTAGGAGTTGGAGGAGATAGTCATATCGTATTTGTCATTGGTGGTTCCTTAGGACTTGATGACGAAGTACTAAAAAGGGCAGATTTTAAATTGAGTTTTTCAAAGATGACGTTTCCACATCAAATGATGCGAATGGTGTTACTTGAGCAGGTTTATAGAGGGTATCGTATTATTAATGGGGAACCGTATCATAAATAAGGGAGAGTTTCACTGAAATTGTAAAAAGCTTGTTTATCAGAAATGGTAATGTATAACATTCTCTATTATATATTATTGAGAAAAAACGAGGGTATTGTTCCATCAATCATTAAATCTATAACTAGAGTGTCACAAAAGCGGGGAAGCCGTTAAGTACGGAATAAAGACCTTTTGGAATAATAAATGATTTTGGAAAAGTAAGTAACACTTTATACGGAAGGAGAAAATCATGAACAGACGTGAAATTATAGATATTTTAGAAGAGGCTATGGAAATAGGAAAATCAGTTATCCCGAAGGGGAATGTTGCCACATACATTCCAGAACTCGCCAAGGCAGATAAGCACAAGTTGGGAATTTGTTTGCATACAGTAGACGGTAGCTTTTATAACATTGGTGATTATGAGGAACGTTTTACTATACAGAGTATTTCCAAGCTTATTACTCTTTGCAAAGTATTAGAAGAGTTTGGCGCAGAGCATGTGTTTGGATTTGTTGGAATGGAACCGTCTGGGGAAGCTTTTAATTCCTTGGTAGAACTAGACCTTAAATATAACAAACCATTTAATCCAATGATAAATTCAGGCGCTATTACTGTTGCAAGTATGTTGCTGGAAAAGTGTTCGTTTGAAGACATGGTGGTGTATACCCAAAATGTATGTCTGGATGACCAAATCGGTCTGGATATGGCAACTTTTCAGTCTGAAATGGCTCACAGCTCCAGAAATCGCGCAATCTCATATCTGCTTGAGAGTAAAGGAATTATCAAATCTAATGTAGAGGATAGCCTTACATTTTATACGCAGATGTGCTCGCTATCTGTTTCTGCAAAAAGTTTGGCTAATTTTGGACTTATTTTGGCTACTGATGGAGTAAATCCAGAAAACGGAGAAAGACTGATTAGCAGTTGGGTTGCCAGAATTGTAAAAACTATAATGTTAACCTGCGGTATGTATGATGGCTCAGGAGAGTTTGCTGTTTTAACTGGAATTCCAACGAAGAGCGGTGTTGGAGGTGGATTGGTCAGTGTTGCGAATGCCAAGGCTGGAATAGGTGTATATGGACCGGCACTAGATGATAAAGGAAACTGCATAGCAGGCTGTGAGCTTTTGAAGTATGTTTCTAAACATTTGGATTTGCATATGTTTAACGCCAGCGAATGGGAGAAAGTATAGGTTAGTGTAAAATATTATTCCAGAAGATTGGCATATAATATTTCTTATATTTTCTCTATACCGTACAAGTTTATATTATGAAGGCGAACCATGAGAATGGATTCAGATTTGTTGATTTTTAGTCGGAAATGTGAAGTTAGAAAAAGAGTAATTGATGAAATCCAGAAAATAAGGTATTATTATTGCATTACGTTTAGCTGTCTAAGCATAGACATAAAAAGGAGATTTTAAAATGAATAATGAAAACAAAACGTGCAAAGTACATTATACAGGTACATTCAATGATGGAACAAAGTTTGATTCCTCATACGACCGCGGAGAAACACTTGAGTTCGTCTGTGGCGCAGGCATGATGATTAAAGGGTTTGATGAAGCAGTGAAAACAATGGCGGTAGGAGAAATCAAGGATATTCATCTTATGCCAGAAGAAGCATACGGAATGCCAGATCCAGATAATATACTCGTAATTGAGATTAGTCAGCTGCCAGGTTCTGAAAACCTTAATATAGGTGAGCAGGTTTATCTATCAAATGAGATGGGTCAGCCTTTTCCAGTAAAGGTTACAGCAAAGGATGAAACCACAATTACGTTCGATGCAAATCATGAGATGGCAGGAAAAGAACTTAACTTCAAGATTGAGTTAGTAGAAGTTATTTAGAACCGTCGTGTACCAAACGGTACGCACGGTGGTGTGAGAGGAGAGTAAGCAATCAATGATTATTCTCCTACTCTATTACCATCTAATGGCTGTAAGTTGCAACACGAACTTTAGACTCCTTAATTAGGAGATAAAGTAGCGATAATGGAGTATAATTCGGCAATAATTATTGAGTCTCAAATCCTCATAGTACAAGGGTTTGAGACTTTTTTGTAGGGCTGTCTTTAAAAAACCACCGGCTATGCCGGTGGACCACAATGGCTTCTAGCGTTTTCAAACAAAAACTCCTTTGCTATAATGAGTGTGGGTCTCAAACCGCACTATATAACAAAGGAGG
>OJJJ01000022.1_pt1 | contig 160607 bp, 129 predicted proteins | sample 1596311 | NCBI WGS metagenome assembly OJJJ01 (sample SAMEA4350140, study PRJEB24818) | metagenome | biome: human; feature: gut; material: faeces | place: Denmark | collected 2013-09
CAATGTGGCCGGTCACTCTCTCAAGCCGGCTACTGATCGTCGCCTTGGTAGGCCATTACCCCACCAACTAGCTAATCAGACGCGGGCCCATCTCATACCTATAAATATTTGACAGTTGTGTCATGCGACACTACTGTTTTATGCGGTCTTAGCAGTCGTTTCCAACTGTTATCCCCCTGTATGAGGCAGGTTACCCACGCGTTACTCACCCGTCCGCCACTAAGTCACTTAAGCTTCACCCCGAAGGGATCCGCTTAAGTGCTTCGTTCGACTTGCATGTGTTAAGCACGCCGCCAGCGTTCATCCTGAGCCAGGATCAAACTCTCAAAAAAAGTTTAATCTCTTATTCAGAACAAAGCTGACATTTACTAAAAAGTTTAGCTTGCTTCTATCTCTAGAAGCTGTCATCTTGTTTCCGTTACTGATTTTAGGGTTGTGTCAGATCTTGCGATCCTCCACAGTTCTATACCAAACATTTCTGTCTGGATTTTTTTATTCTCAACGAATTTCAAGGTTGTTTCACTGTTCAGTTATCAATGTTCAAAGAATATCGATCATTTAAGATTTCCACTCGATTGTTTTTGCTGCTCTTTCGAATCAGCTTTTATATGTTATCATGTCTTTCGACATTTGTCAACATATTTTTCTATTTTATTTTTTTGCTCTTTTTCAGAACTCAGATGCTGTTCGAAACAGCTTGTTTATTAAACCACATTTAAAACCATTTGTCAATATGTATTTTATATTTTTTTTTTTTATATTCTATAATGCATGTTAGACTTAATATTCTGATTATCAAATACCTAAATGCATAAAATATACCAAGCAGTATGGCGAAATATCATGGACATGAGATTTACCATAGGATCTTATGTACATTCTTAGTTATTTGCTTTATATATAATAGTATAATGCATTTTTGCTTTTCGTTATCTAACTAAAAAAGATGAACCTACACTTAAAAAATTAAGCTCGACTCACCTTTCTTATAAAAGCAATTTACAATTAATTCAAATCTAAAGCTGAAACAAAACAAACGAATAGATTATCCTTCAATAAATTATTCTTCTATTTCATCATCAAACTCTGCATCTATATCGATAGTATGCATTGTTCTTCTTTTTCTTCTCGCCTCTTCTGATGCCGTAATTAAGTACTCCTTAATCTTTCTAGCATTTTTTATATGTTGAAACTTTAATTCTTTGTGGGTGGTATCTCCAGTATAACAAATGATAGTACTTAGACCAAATATCCGTTCCATAAAACTTCTTGTCAACCTAACATCTTGTACTTTATACATATAAGCATCATCTTCAATCGTATTTAGAAATCCACTTTTTATCGTAATTTTATCTTCATAAATGTAGTATGTGACAAAACAGATTGGTAAGCCTAAAAATTTCGTTCTTTTCTTTTCAATAAATATCGGTTCCAAAACGTTTCCCCCTATTAATCATTCTACTATTTCAATTTTATGATTGCTGTCTTATGTGAATGCGAAATAATAACATTAACTACGTCTAAATTCACTTTCTCTGAAACATTAAATACCAATACTGTATCAAATGTAGATTTCGCTTTAATAGTAGTATCTATCATCCTCAAATCATTATCCAAAAACGTTAACAACGGCTTTTGAATATTACCCGTATTAATGTCCAATTGATATAGGATATTCGATTTTGTAAGGTTTAGTTTAATATCTTGATCAGATGTATTCTTAAGTTTGAATTTAACAATAACTAAATCTTTTCCTTCACCTGATTCAATATTAAAATAATTATCCGATAGACTATCCTTTACTTCATATCCACCATATTCTATTTCTAAATCTTTCACACCAATAACTTCTGTAAAATCTGCATTTGCTTGCACGTTACCATCTTTATTTTCATTCTGACTTGCTGCACCTTTATTAGAATCATTTGTTGACACAGGCGTTGGTGTTGGAGATACACTTACTACTACCTCCTCAGTTTCTTCTTCTGGTAGTATTAAAGTTTCTTCATAATTTTTGTCATATTTAAACATCAAGCCAGCTATGTATTCTGCAACCAAATCCGATTCATTATCTGTTAACGAAATCGAACTGGCACACCCAGTTAAAACTAGCATAATTAGACCTGTTACCGCAAGAAATATTTTATTTTTCAATCAATTTCCTCCCATACTATATATTAAAATATTAGTATTTTTATCCTTTTATAATAATAACACTTATTTTATTTATCGGCAATCTAATTCTTTTATTTATATCATATATGAATTTTATATCCATACTAGTATAATTTTACTAGTTCGTATTTACTTACTATCTACATATGATTTTAACATTTAATAAAAGAAAAAGGAATGCAGTTATGTATTTTAATTTAATCATTAAAATATACAACAACATTCCCTTATGCTAATTGTTGGCGTCTAATTCAAACCAGAACTCAACACCAGAATGGTGATTTATTACGCCACACTCACGATTGTGCGATGTCATAATCGCTTTTACGATTGATAGACCGATACCACTTCCACCGTATTCTCTTGTTCTTGCCTTATCTACTTTATAAAACTTAATCCATATTTTATCCAAGTCTTCTTCAGGAATATTTGCTCCGGTATTATATACTGCTACACGTATCAAATCATCTTTACGTACTAATTTAATCTCTATGATATTGGTACCACTAACATGATTGATTGCATTACTTATATAATTCGTTACAACTTCCTCAATCATATATTCATCTGCCCATACATAAACCGGTTCTGGCTCATTAAATATTACTGTTATATTTTTTTGTTTTATTAAGATATCGGTTGCATTTAATACAGACCGAATCAAATTAACAATATCAAATCGCTCAAATTGCACTTGATTGTTTCCAGATTCAATTTGACTAAGTGATAATAATTTCTTAACCATGTTATTCATCTTTATTGCTTCATCAATGATAACTTCACAGTAAAATTCTCTGCTTTCCGCATCATCGGAGATATTTTCTTTCAACCCTTCTGCATATCCTTGAATTAAAGCAATTGGTGTTTTCAATTCATGAGTTACATTAGACAGAAATTCTTTTCTCATTTCATCAATCTGAATTTTATTTTGAATATCTGACTGTAACTCATTATTCGCACTTTTTAACTCAGATATCGTCTTCTCTAAACGTTCGGATAAAGCATTAATACTTGTTCCAAGTAAACCAATCTCATCTTGTGTTACTACATTGTATTTTACATCAAAATCCAAGTCCGACATTTTCTTTGCAATCTCTGATAGCTGTAGAATCGGCCTTGTAAATCTTCGGCTAATCATAAACATTGCTATTGTTCCAAGAATTGTAACAGCAACCCCAACATAGGCTAAAAATTTATTAGAAATATCAACATTATCTTGAAGGTTCTGAAAATTAGTCCTAAAAAACACCGTGTAGCCATTGTCTAGTTTTCCTACTAAATCCATGTAATGTGAATCCATTGGAGAATCATACTGTTTAAAAATATCATACCTCCCATTTACGGATTTAAGATGATCTAACACTTTAATTCCCTCATGATTTGATACACCAGTAAAATAAGCTAACATTGAGCTACTTATCCGCTCTATATCCCAATCGGAACCATTCGAAATTGGTTTTGGTGTACCAACATAAATGCAGATAATAAAGTTATTATTGGAACCTAATTTTGCAATGCGCTTCACGTCCGTCTCTGACAGACTTTCATTTTCTGAGAAATTGTTAAATATATCATTGATTTCTACGTAAGCCTCATCAAGATCCTTTACTTTACTATACTGATAATACATGGTTAAAAATGATTTATTAATCATCCAACACAAGAATATAGCAAATACTATGGATGCTGTTAATAAAAAAGTTATTTTAAATCGTATGGAATGCTTCATTATTCTACCTCAAACTTATATCCCATACCCCAAATCGTCTTGATATAGTCTCCTTTATCGCCCATTTTGCTACGTAATTTTTTAACATGTGTATCTATTGTTCTTGCATCACCAAAATAGTCGTAATTCCATACATTATTTAAAATCTTCTCTCTTGATAAGGCAACTCCCTTATTCATTACAAAGTAATATAACAACTCAAATTCTTTTACACTCAAATCTATATTACTATTATCAATTTTTACTTGATGGGCTGCTTTATCAATTACGATTCCACCTACTTCAATAACACCCTCTTCTTGTTGATTGGTTCTACGAAGAATCGCCTCTACTCTAGCTACTAATATTTTCGGACTAAACGGTTTTGATATATATTCATCAACACCAAGTTCAAAGCCTAGTAATTCATCTTTTTCATCGCTTTTCGCCGTCAACATGATAATCGGCACCTTTGAGTATTGTCTTATTTCTTTACAAACTTGCCATCCATCCATCTTCGGCATCATGACATCTAGAATGATTAGAGAAATATCTTTATGCTCAAAAAATATATCAACAGCAGCTTCACCATTTTCTGCTTCAATCACATTATAATTATTGCGTGTTAAAAAGTCTTTTACAATTTTACGCATTCTGCTTTCATCATCAACAACCAATATTTTTAAAGATTCCATTTCGCTTTCACCTCCGTGTTTTTTCATGCTAACAAGATTATAACGGATAGTTATGAAAAAATTGTGAAATTACCAAAAAACAAGTATTTCTTTCATTGTAAATGTCTCTTAATATAACTATTCCCCTATAGAACTAGAAGGAGTAAACAATATTAAATTGCAATACCAATTTTATAAAAGATTATTTACCTTTATACTCATACACCTTTACTGTTTCCATAATAACTTCTGTCTTTGGTGCGTTCGTTTCGCTATCTACTGGAACACTTGCCACTGCATCAAGCACTGAGAATCCATCCATAACCTGTCCAAATACAGTATGTTTTTCATAAAGCCATGGAGTTCCTCCATACGTCAAGTATTGTTCGACTTCCTTTTCACTTAAACTTACACCATATGCTTCTTTAAAATAATCGACCAAGCTTAGCTCATTCTTATAACGTTCTTCAATTAAGGTTTTCATCTCCTGTACAGATGCTGCGTCGGCATCAACAATAAAGAATTGACTTCCATTCGTATTTGCCCCTGAGTTGGCCATACATAATGCCCCACGGAACGGTTGCAATTTGTCTGTAAATTCATCTTCAAACGGCTCATTCCAAATACTTTCACCACCACGTCCAGTTCCTGTAGGGTCACCACCTTGAATCATGAAATTATCGATGATACGATGAAAGCTAACTCCATCATATTTGCCTTCTTTTGCTAAGGTTATAAAATTTTCAACTGCCTTTGGTGCATACTTAGGAAATAATTTTATAGTAATCGTTCCATAATCTTTTATTACAATTTCCGCTACCGTATCCCCTTTTTTTAGTTCTGCAAATTGGGTAATTTTCTTTGCCTCCTCAGACAATGTAGGCTCTTCTTTTGCAACTTCATTTGTATTACTACCAGCACTTGCCTCTGTTGTTGGAGTCGGTGTTATATCATTATTCTCAGCTCCCTTACATCCGATGGATAACATTGCAACCATTGCTAGCGTAATTCCTAATTTTACTGTATTTCTCATTTTCATTATTTCCTTTCGTATCCTATTTTATCTACTATTTTTAGGTTTTTCTTATTCATGCATAAGTACTTGCTCTCTCTTTAAAAGCATCTCTCTTTATGATCTTTTTTACATGTCGCAGATTTTACACAATTATAACATATTTCATTTAAGAGCGGTTTATTATCAAAATAATCTCTCAGATTATGAAGTGTTGTATCAGCAATATTGCTCAGTGCCTCTGCAGTTAAAAATCCTTGATGAGAAGTTACTAAAACATTTGGCATCGAAATCAAACGCGCAAGTGTGTCATCTTGTATAATACTATTTGAAAAATCTTCAAAAAATAAATCTGCCTCTTCTTCATAAACATCAAGACCTGCTGCACCAACTTTTAGATGCTTCACAGCTTCTAACAAACTTTCACTTTCAATTAATGCACCTCGAGAAGTGTTTATAATATAAACACCATCTTTCATGTTAGCGATACTTTCTTTATTGATTAAATGGTACGTATCTTTTGTCAATGGACAGTGAAGTGAAATGATATCGGACTGTTTACACAATTCTTCAAAACTTACGTACGTTACATTCAAATTCTTATTCGGATATGGATCATACGCAATGATATTTACACCAAAACCAGAACACAATTGTATAAATGCTTGACCAATACGGCCAGTTCCAACAACGCCTATGGTCTTACCATGGATATCAAAACCTGCCAATCCTTCAAGATTAAAATTAAATTCTCTTGTTCGGTTAAATGCACGATGTAGCTTTCGATTTAACGTAAGAAGCATTCCCATTGCAAACTCTGCTACAGCATAAGGGGAATAGGCTGGTACACTTACTACATGAATCTTATTGTAAGCAGCCTCAAAATCTACGTTATTATATCCGGCACATCGCATTCCAATTACTCTGATATTAAGAGAATCAAGGACAGTTATCGTATCTTTATCAATGGTATCATTTACAAATGCTACAACTGCATCGCTTCCCTTTGCCATAACTGCTGTTTTACTGTTTAATTTTTCTTCAAAATACTCAATCTCAAAGTCATAATTCCCCTTAAATGCATCAAAATACTTGCGGTCATAGGATTTCGCATCAAAAAAACTTATCTTCTTCATCATAGAACACCTCAATTCTCTAGACTTACATTATAATGTTTTTTCTTTCATTCATAACGTTATTTTAAGTAAAGCAGCTATAATATACGCATCTATCACGTTCAATATAACTATTTTTTCTACTCAATGCGGAATTATTTTTTTCCAAAAATCTACTCTCTTGTTCTGCTAGAGTTCTATTGACATTTCTTTTTCTCTATATTATACTAAGTTTACGTCTGATGAAATCATCTTAATTGTAATTTTTTTGATAATACTTGTCAATACTTACGATTAAGTAATAAACCAGGGGTTGTACTGGTTTCGACGGGGGTTTTGAAATTGTGGAAGCCATTCGTGGACTAGGACCACGTAAAAACTTAGAAATAAATATAAACGCAGACGAAAATTTAGCGTACGCTGCCTAGCGGCAGCTGTCGACCTTAAGCCTCCTGCGGCTTAAGACCTCGGCATCAAATTTGCAGGGCACTTTATTTCCAAAGCTTTGAGGAGATAAAAGAACTTATGAAGCTACTAAAGTCTATAGCCTGTCTCTCGGCGATAGATGGAGGGAATGTTAAAAGATAGACTGTAATGGGAGATGCTACAATGGATGGGCTTTCGGACAGGGGTTCGATTCCCCTCAGCTCCATTCTTTAAGAACTAACTAAAACACGTACATTACTAGTATTCACTGGTATTGTACGTGTTTTATTTTCTTCTATCCCGAATTCTCTTGTTATTTGGAATTTAGTTGTCAGATGTTCTTTGGAACACACCATTAACTACACCATATGTTCTCTCAGAATTAGTTTTTACTTTTTTATTAATCACCTCTTGTAAATCAATACCTAATATTTCTGACAAGCCCATAAGGTAGATAACAACATCAGCAAGTTCTTCTCCAACTGTTCCAGTCTTTTTTTTCCACGCTTCATATGCTTCAGACACTTCACCATATATCAAACAAAACTCAACATTAACATCTTTTATGTTGAATCCTTTATTTATTTTATATGATATATATCTTTCTGCATTTGCTTCATATCCATAACTACTACCTCATTATATGATATTGAATTTTCCATTATTATCTAGTACAATAAATTAAAACCAATGAAATGAGGATTAAAATGGCTCCATATCAATTAGCTTATTTATCTTTTCTTGCTGCAATAATTCTATACACAAACACTGTATCAATCATCAAAAAAGTACATAAAGAAGAAATTACAACAGGCAATACAATAATAGGATGTGTTTGCTTAATAATTATACTAGTAACAATTTATACAATTTGTGATTAATTTACTTAGAATCAATCCTAAACTAACCTTAACTTTATCTCACGAATAATAACTACCTAATCAAACGGATAACGAACTCCCCACATCTCACGCAAACGATCCATAAGTTCCATCATACGAATTGTTTCGTCATGTGGCATCTGTGGACACTCAAGTTCCCCATCGTTGATTGCTTTGATTGCAGCTAACACTTCATATTCGTAACCAGTAATTTGCTCTGGTCGATGAATCGTCTTAATAAGTTCATTTGAGTTATTATATATCTCGATACTTTCATAGTTTGTCATACCCTTAACTACAAAATATCCTTCTGAACCATATACAGTAGCTCTTGCTTCCATTTTACTTAGCATCGAACTATTCAGTGTTGCTATTTTATTGTCTTTATATTGTAAAATGATACTGTGCTGCGAATCCACTCCATGCTCGTTTAAGACTGCTGTTGTTTTGATATCCACGATATCAAGTCCAAATGTCATTGCAGCAAATGTTAGAGGATATATTCCTAAATCAAGAAGCGCCCCGCCGGCTAACTCAGGTCTACTCATAATCGGAGTATTAAACTTTCTAGCACCAAAATCAGCACGCAAGGTATAAACTTCACCAATTGTCCCGTCTGTTATCAAGTTTTTTATTGTTTCCGCCATTGGTACATACCTAGACCACATCGCTTCGGTGACTAATAATTTCTTCTCTTTCGCTAAAGCAATCACTTCATTTGCTTGCTTTGCGTTCGCTGTAAATGCCTTTTCACATAATACATGTTTGCCATGCTCTAAGCAAAGCATAGAAAACTCACCATGAAGGGAATGTGGCGTTGCAATATAAACCAAATCTATATTTGGGTCCTTCACCATTTCCTCATAGGAGCCATAGGCATGTTCAATCTGAAATTCTTTTGCGAATTCTATCGCTTTTTCCATGCTACGAGATGCAATCCCATAAAGATTGGCTTCTTTCATTCCATTGATTGTTTTTGCCATTGATTTTGCAATTCTTCCAGCGCCTAATATTGCTATATTAATCATGGTCAATCACCTTCCCTACCGAAGCTGCATAGACAACAAATTCATTCTCTTGTGAAAATGACGGAGTTGTATCAAGTTCTATTAATTCATCTGCAAGCTCCTGATCGTACGCACCAATTGCACAAGTTCCACAGCCAATCGCTTCACATGCTAAATATAAATTTTGACAAACATGTCCAATATCAATAAGCGCATATTTTTGTGCTTTTGTTGTGTAACGCCATTCTGTCCGATATGGTGTTACTGTCCAAACAAAAGATACCGGTGCATATCCAAAAAACTCTTGTCCCAAAAAGGCTTTTGATAGCTTTTCTTCCATTTCCTTTATTTCTTGTACAAGTTCTAATTTATGTTCAATTGCTAAATAATGATATAATCCAGGTTCAAGTCCTTCAACATTCTTTACAAATAGATAGGTCTCAAATGGATGTCTTGCACCTGCGGAAGGTACCATACGAATGGTTGCTTTTCTTTCTCTACCAATCACCTTTTTTACACCTTGCGTTGACCAAAGCAAGAAAGATAACTCGCCCAATGTTAATTTGGCATCCTCGTACTTTCTTCTACTTTTACGATTTGTTATTATATCCAAAAAATTATTATTTTTTATTACATCTTCAAAATCCGTTGTTAAATCAATCGTCTTTTTTCCATACGCTCCTTTTTCTAATGGAGGCTGTGCTAATCCAGCATTTTGATCGCTGATATCTTCCTCGTCAAATGCTGTATAGGCTTTCATTATTTCCCTTAGCTGTAATATTTTATGATTTAATTTATCATCCATAACGGAATCTCCCTTCCATATACATAATCTTTAGAAGTAAAAAACTACTTATTTTACGTTAGATATTACCAAAAACTCACCTTTTATCAGAATCCAAAAAACTACTGATAATCTATTATAACACAGTTTCGGTTTGTTAATATCAAAAGATTTTAGATTATAATCTATAGAAGGCTTTCTAATTGCCTCAATATGATTACAGCTTCCCCTCTGGTTATGTACTTTTTTGCTTGAAATGATTCGTGTAGTAGAGAAAGATGGATTGCTTTGTTTACATAAGCCACCGCATAAGGGCTCACATCATTAGGTATCTCATAACAAGGCACATCAGTAAGCACTTTCCTGCAACAATACCCATTGATACAGTACGTAATGAACTCCTCTGCACTTACATAATCGTTTGGATGGAACAAGTGATCTTTCACTAAATACTCGTCTAATATATTATTTTGAATCGATACTTCAACCACTCCAGCATACCACTCATGCCCTATCACGTCTGGGTATTTATCATTATACACATTCGTTGGTACAAAGCGTACTACCTTAATGAGAAAATCCAATGCTTCTACTCTTGTAATGAGCTCATCCACCCTTTCTACTTCAGCAGATAATGCACTCTCTTGTACCTCTCCTTCAAATTCCTTTGGTGCTATTGGTAAGGTGATGGATTGTGGAGGTAAAAATGTTACCTCTACTTCTTTAATAAAGTTGGATAAGTTTTGAATATTAGCGAGCTTGCATGCCCTTGCTAGATATTGCGCCATTAAAAATGCACCATAATCATTGCTGTGGGTATAGTCTTTTGGAAAATAATAACGCTTTGCACTTTCTAATCCCTCTTTTAGCACAAACTCCATACTCAATTGATGCAAGTCTAGAACTGTTACATTTAACTCTTTTCCAACCTCTAAGCATGCATTTGCAAAATCTTTCAACAAATCATTATAACTTCCATCCGACTTCCATGTATTCCTAGCAAGTGGAGTTACTATGAGCGGAGTTACTCCTAATTTCTTCATCTCTAACACATAATCCATCAAACGTTTTTTATAACCGCCATATGCGTCTAAATGAGGTAGTTTTTGATCATTATGACCGAATTGCATTATAAAAAAGTCACCTGGGCGAATAAATCTTTTTACAATATCATAGTGACCTTCTCTTACAAAGGATTCTGTTGTAAGACCAGAATGAGCATGATTTGATACTGCAATCCCATTCTCAAAAAATGCAGGAAACATTTGTGCCCAACCAGAATAACTGCATCCAGGATCATATGGATAAGCTGCTCCCTGATCGGTAAGCGTGGAATCACCTACAATAAATATTGTTCTACACTCTACTTCGTGGATTGTAATTTTAGAAACAATCGGTATCGACGCTAAAATAGCTATATCAATTGATGTATCAACACAAACACTTTCCATACCACGTGGTATTATATCACACACATTTACGGTAAATGTATATTCATACGTAGTATTAGCAAGTAAGCAAGGAACCTTAATCATCAATCGTCTTCTTTCACTAAATATCATTAAATCGTGAAGTTCCCTATCGTCCGTAGTTATTGTTACTCTAACCTCGTAATTTCCTGGTTTGGGTACATCCGCTTTAAAAATCAAAGGCAGTGAATCATTTCTTTCAATCATGCATCCATTTTTTCGCTGTTCTATTTTTGTAAGCTCATTGTTTGTTAACCAGTACCAAGGTTCAAATGCAGAATTAAGTTCAGATACTTTAAGTGCTTCAATCTCATTCCGATTTTTTTCTATCACAAAACCATATCCCGTCTCCAGATCATAAAGACGATTCGAAGAAACACGGATACTATCATTCGTTTTATAAGAATCACTAAATACATATTCTTGACTAAACATATAAACACACCTCTCAATTTTCCATAAATCCTAGAATTACGACTTCAACGATGTCACTTCATAAAACATTCATAAACAAAAATACCATATAAGTCATTTTATTAAATCATTAGACAATCGCCTAATTCTTTCGAATAAAAGTAACTTCCATGGTATTTTAACCGTACAATCTTATATTAATTTTTAAGAATCTATATGACTTACTCTCATTCTACCACCCTTTGTATTATGGGGCTTACTTTAGTTCAATAATATTTGTATCATAAGCGTCTAAAACAATTGTCTTTTTACCAAAATCCGTATCAATTTCTGTTTCTTGTACTTCCCCGCTGTTATTAATTACAACCAACGTTTGATTGTTCGGATAATATGCACACTCGGTGTATGGATTACTTGTTATGTAGTTCGCCGATAGGGATATTCCACTTGCATGTAAAATCAAATTATATAGTAATCTTGTATTTTCTAAATTCATTTCATAAGAAGATAAGTAAATACCTTTACCTTTTCCATAAGAATTTATCGTCATGGTCGGTATTCCATTCTCTTCCGCTAAAACCATTGCTAATCCATCCGTTAGATACAAGTTTTCTTTTCCCTTGATGCTAGAATGATTTGGAATAAGTCCTTCGATGTTTTCAATATCATACTTCCATCTTCCGTGACAAACCCTAGCCCCTGTGTCTTTATCAATTCCAAGGATGTGAGCCATTCTAAAATAAGTATCATAGCCATCCACTGCAGACGGTTCATTTACACCAAGGAAGGTGCCACCTTCGTAAACCCATTTTGTAAGGATTTCAACAACTTCATCGTCCTTCCAATGGTCGCCACCACTCCATGCAGAACCTGCATAACCTGCATTGATCACAATATCATAATCGCTTAAAACACCCTGTTTTAAATCTTCAAAACCAATGAATGATACATCCACCGGAAGACCAGAAAGTGCTTCATTGATATGAATCAAATCGTGCATATAAGTTTCATGAAAATGACCAGACAGAGTCCATGATCTTAATTTCCCCCAACTGTGTAATACTGCTACCCTAGCTTTCATCGTATATGGATGACCTAATTTATGGAACTCCTTAATTAAACGGAATTCATCTGCAACTTTTTCAATGTAATCACAAAAATCCGGATACGGCTCTACTAGATGAAGATATCCACCTAAACCAATTCGATCGATTGGCACTCGAAGCAATGCTCTACGTATACTATTCCAAAACTTTTTCGCTTCTAATGTTGGATCTCCACCTTCCATAAATGTAGGTAATCCACCAAGCCCGACAGGAAATAAATATGGATGTAATCGTAATTCATGTGTTTCAACATCGACTCCTGCACATAATCTAGCTTCATATCCTGAAAAAACGCATTTAATTAAGCCATCAAATCCAAATTCTTTAAATCTATCATTATATGGTTCAATACCAACCCAACTGTCATCATAAAATACATAAGCTAATTTATCATACTTATGCGTGATATCAATTAATTTTTTACCAAATGAAATAACAAAATCATTTATAAATTCCATCCAATCAAGCTTCTTTTGATTCGCAACCATATGAGTCACATTCAGCTTGCCTTGGTTAATAAAATCTTCTGCTGTCAATTGATACCCATAGATATCTTTAAACTTATCTAAAGCCAATGGGCTTACTGTAAAGTCATAAGACGCCCAATCTGAAAAAAGATGTCGATTTCTTTCACTGCTACCCCAAATCCATACAAAATTATAAAACATGGATGTAAAACGAACTACCGTTGTATCAGGATGTGTTTTGCACCAATTCTCCATCCAATAAAGTAAATATTCTTGCGTCTCTATATGCATTGGATCAATTTGCATAAGATGCTCTTTCTCCCAATGGTTTGTTGTATGGTTATACATTGAAATTTCTTCCCAAATACGAAAAGCCATAAAACTGACTGTATACTTATGCCATAGACAGATATCTTTTATGATAACGCTCTCTGTCTCTTTTTGATAAATCCAATGTTCTCTTGCTACTTCCGTACCCGTTGTACGGTCATAAACTTGCCAATATTTCATTGATTCTTCGGAATCATTTATCTTAAACTGTTCTTTGAAAAAATCGTCCATCAGCGATATCGTTACTATAGACTCCGATGCAACTCTTGGCGAAGTCATAAGAAATGTCTGCTGAAGCTTATCCATGTTTTCTATTGCCCAGGTATTATGGTCACGAATAATACAAATCGTAGAGTAGATACCATAACCAGCATTTAAAATATCATCTGATAAAACTGTACCATCGCTATCACGAATTACGTCTGCTCCCCATTTTTCTGCCAACTCAAGAGTCAGTTTCTCATAGCCAGATTCACCAGGTAACGTAAAACTTCCTTTTGTCACGTCTTTGGTCATGATTTTTGTCCTCCTAATCCCCTATCAATAAGGCGATACTCAAAATTCTTATGTAACTTTTAAAGGGCACCATCACGATCGAATTTTTCGAAATTCAGTGCAGCCGAAAATAATGCCAATGCTAGTCCCTGTCCCCAACCTTGTATCCAATCTCTTGAAATATTTCTATAACCTTCGCGATCATTCATAACTGCTGTACCACCGGACACATTAAGCACTCTTCCATCGGCACTTACATTAGAAAGAACACCAGCAATTGCTTTGTTAATGTATTTACTGTGTAATGGATTTCCATAGGAAAGCATTCCAGCTGCAATTCCCGCAGAGGCAGAAACTTCTTCATAGGACTCTTCATCATCTAACAACGTTCTCCATAGTCCATGTTCTGTTTGAACTAATTTAAGTGCTGCTAACTGCTCACTTAAAGAACCTGCTACATCCATGTATTTTGGATAGAGGTAACATTCTGGCAGTCTTCTTCCCACTTGTGACATTGTATAAGTAGCCCAAGCATTCGCTCTTCCCCAATAAAAACCGGACATATGATCTTTTGTTATATTGTTATATCCATGGTACCAAAAACCTGTGGATGGATCTTGTAAATATTTAATGTGCCAATAATATTGATTTAAGGCATCATTTATAATATCTTTATCGTCTAATTTAACGCCTACTCGCAGTAGTAAGAATGCTGCCATAAATAAGGTATCTGCCCAGGCCTGCTCTGGAAAATCATTTTTCGCTGATACCGTATGCTGTAGCACATTATCACCAAAGCGTAATGCTCTATTTCTTAAATAATCCACCTTGCTCATTACAATATCCCAGTACGTTTCATCGTTTGTAACTTCATATAATGTGATTAAACAATGCCCCATAGAGCAAGTATTTACTGTCCAATTCGGTAATCCTAGTTCAATGAATTCATCAATTCTATCTTTTAATAAGTTTATGTACTCTTCATTTTTTGTTACCTCATAGGCTTCACATATACCGTAGTAAGCTACCCCGCACGGCCAGTCCCAAACCATGTCCATTTTCATTGTTCTTTTTACGATTTTATCAACAACATCTTCCAGCTCTTTTTTATTAAATGTCAATTTTAACATAGTCTCTCCTATCTACGCGCGAACGCGGCTTTAAAAAAAGGGGGATTGCTACATCCCCCTTATTAATAAATTGTATTATTTCACAAGTTTTGTAGTATTTCCATCTTTATAAGCTTGTAATCTTTCATCAATAATTTCTTGATAACCAGCTTTTAAATATGCATCGCTTAGTTCTTTATATACTGCATCAAATTCTTCTGGTTTACATTTTGTTAAACGTACACTGTATTCTTTGAATAAGCTTAATAATGTTGCAGTGTATTCACTTTCACTTTCTAAAGCTACTGCAAATACTGGATCAGAGTAAGCCCAACCATTGTCTGCAATTTCTTTTAACTCATAGTAGTTATCGATTAAAGCTTGAGTAAAGTCTTGTGGTAATCCCTTTGGTGAAATAGCAGCAATCGATTCTTCAATTGTACCAATTGTCTTAGCCGCATGAACGATACATGTCATATCAATGTTCATGTTATGGTTAAGCATCTCGTCTCCTCTGTAGTCACCATTTACTACTGGAAGACCATTCTCACCGATTGTATAAGTAACACCTTCTACACCATTTTCAAGTGTGAATAATGTATCTTCTTGTGACATCCATTCCATGTACATCCAAGCAGCCTTTAATTGATCTTCATTTGCATAAGAACTAAATCCAACAATCATTCCAAATGGGTTATCAGCACGAATCTGTGGATAATCCATAACACCTTCTTCAACAAACATATAGTTACTAGCAAGAGCAAGTTCTGCTCCAGGATTCTTTTCATAAAATGCAGTTAACCAGTCTACGTTTGCAGACATATAACCACCAAAACTGAAGATTTTTCCATTAATGAAATCAGATTTCTTTTGAAGTTCATCTGCATCTAATTCATACTCAGTGGAGAAATAACCTTTATTGTATTCAGCATTTTGTCTCTTTAACATCTTATAAGTAGGATTCCATGATAAAGAAGCTGTTCCAAGACTTGAGTGCATTGCCCATTCTTCTTCATTCACAGGGAAATCTCTAAATCCAAAGTTTCTTGAGTATGCATCTACTGGAAGAGATAAACCAATTGGAGCTTGATCTGTAAGGCCAGCTGCTTTAATTGCATCAATCGCTTTACAATAATCCGCATAATTTGTAGGAACTTCCATTCCAACCTTGTCTAACCAATCCTTACGTACAAATGTAGCGAAAGAATAAGTTGTATTATAGTAAGGTCTTTCAGATAAAGCAAAGTATGTTTTACCATTAATATCGGTATAACCTAATTGATTATTATCTACCATCTTCTGATAGTATGTTGGAGCAACTTGAGCAAATTCTTCAAGATTTATTTCTTGCATTGCACCATCATTCGCCCATTGTGCTACCTTTGGATAATCATACTCCATTAAGATTGTTGGAGTTTGTTCTCCTGCAATTAACATCTGATATTTCGTCATAACGTCAGTTCTTGGAATTGCTACATATTCCACTTCAATATTATATTTATCACCAAATTCTTTTTGTACCCATTTTGTCCAGTAGTTATCATCTACTGCTGGATATCCCTCTTTGGATCTGTCATAAACAGGAACGGTTATGTGTACTTTACTTTCAAATGGCTTCCATCCATCGATGCCAGCAACTGCAGCTTCTGGTTCTTTTGTAGGTTCATTGCTCGCCCCAGCGGTTGCTCCCGCAGTAGGCTCTTTTGTAACATCACCACTACCTGTAGGTGTTTCCTTTTTGCTACAAGCAGCAAGTGACCCAACTACCATTGCACTAATCATTACTAGTGAAAAAAGTTTCTTAATTTTCCTCATAATACATCCTCCTTTTATACATTGCTTTATAGTGATTCTTGTGAAACAAGAAAGAACTATCTAACTTAACCTTTTACTGCTCCAATCATAGTTCCCTTCACAAAATACTTCTGAGCAAAAGGATAAAGACAAATGATTGGTAAGGTAACAAACATTATTGCAGCTGCCTGTAAAACTTCTGGTGTACTTACAACCTGTGCACCTTCTGCAACGCTAATAGGTTCTGATGATGATAAAATCATATTACTTAATAAATATTGAATGTGTTGCAATGACTTTCTCGTAATGTAGTACTTTGTATCTGCATATGTATTCCATCTACCAACTGCATAAAATAAAGATAATGTTGCAATAATTGCCTTTGAAAGCGGAAGAACTATCTTATGTAGGATTTGGAAATTGCTTGCTCCATCAATAAATGCCGACTCCTCCAAACTATCTGGAATATTTGCTTGCAAGAAACTCTTCATAATCAACATATTGTACGGTGAAAATATCAATGGAAGGATTAATACCCACATTGTATTTAGTAACTTCAAATCTTTCATAAGTAAATACTCTGGTATCAAACCTGCACTAAAATACATAGTAAAGAGTAAGATAAAGGAGAAAAAATTACGTCCTTTTAACCTCTTTTTAGTCAATGGATAGGCCGCACAAATTGTAACAACCATACCAAGTACTGTAAAAATACCAGTTACCAAAATCGTGTACAGCATTGCTCTAGTTAATTGACCATCTCCAAATATAGCTTTGTAAGCTTCTATATTAAAACCTTTTGGAAATAAGTAAACGTTTTTAGATAAAACTTCCGTGTTGCTACTTAGTGATTTTGAGGCAATATGTATGAATGGAATAATACAAGTTGAACAAAGGATAATTATAATTAACATGATTACTATATCGCCAATTTTCACTTTTCCAACACCACGGGATGCTGAGCGGTTACTTTCATTATTTAGTACTTCATTATTTGCTAAACTCATTAAAATCCCTCCTTTATATTAGTCCATCTTCGCCAAGGGCTTTTGCAATTCTATCAGCAAATATAACCAATGCCAAACCTACAAGTGATTGGAACAGACCTACTGCTGTTGCACGACTAAAGTTACCACCACTAAGACCTTTTTCATAAATATATATAGCTAACTGATATTGAAAATCTTTTACCCCAACATTATCAAAGGCGTTAAGACGTTCAAAATTACTATTCATAATTCTTCCTAAGTTCATAATTAATAAGGTGATCGTTGTACCTTTGATACCAGGAAGTGTAATACTTTTCATCTTTTGCCAACGATTTGCACCATCCACCGTGGCAGCTTCGTATAATTCACTACTAATGCTTGTAATCGCAGCGAGGTAAATAATTGTTCCCCATCCCATAGTTTGCCATACACCAATGAGCAAATAGCTTACAGCCCAATGCCATTTTTCTGTAAGGAATGGTATTCCCTGTTCAATAAGGCCTGCTTTTTGTAATAGTATGTTTACAAGACCAGTTTCTGGCTTAAATAAGGTAAATGCCACACTCGCAACGATTACCCAAGATAAGAAATATGGTAAATACAAAATAGTCTGTGTCACTTTCTTAAACCGAGGATAACGTAATTCGTTTAACAACAAAGCCAATATAATTGGCATCGGAAATCCTACTAATAAGTCCAAAAAGTTAAAGGTCAAAGAATTTTTTAATGCCTTTAAGAAATCCGCATCCGTAAATACTTTACGAAACGTTTCAAAACCAACCCACTCACTTCCATCATATCCTTTGGCTGGTTTATAATTCATAAATGCCATTCGAAGTCCAGGATATGCAGAATATTTAAAAACAATAACACACATAATCGGAATCAAAAGTAGTAAATATAGTTGCCAATCTCTTTTTATGTAATACATAAATCCTTTTTTCCTAAAAGAAGGCATCTGCGTCAATGTATCACTGCCATTTTTAGCTTTCAGCATAGGTTTTTTGGGTTTTATGGATACTTTTTCTTCTTTCATCATGCAACTCTCCCTTTCTTTCTGCTCTGCTATTTCATTTGTCTAAATTGTCCTGTAAAGTTGTTTTTTCTTAATGTGTTACAAACATAATACACATTTTTTCGAATCACTTCTAACTATTATGGAAAATAAACTGAGTAAAAACGACTATTTATTTTCTTCATTCTTCCAAAATTTTTCATAACAAATCGTTGAATTGTATGTTTTTTATAGCTTTCTCCTGTATAAAACTACATTTTACACAATATATTAAAATACATTTGCAAATTCAATGGTTGAAATTCGTCTTTAGTTTCTATATAATGGTACTATATAATATGCACAAAATCAAAACAGAAAGGATGGTAAATATGGCAAAACCAACAAAAAGCATAGTGGAGTACCGTCAATACCACCTTCCAATACATTTTCCAGTATTGCTTTTGCATGGAGATCGTTGGAGGATTTCCGATATCAAAAGTGGCCGTTTACACTTTCATAACTGCCTTGAAATTGGAATTTGTCATTCCGAAAGTGGTGTAATGGAGTTTGAAGGTGTACCGGTAAGTTTTAAAGCAGGCGATATCTCTTGCATTCCTAAAAACTTACCTCATACTACATACAGTCATAAAGGGGAGCAAAGCTTATGGTCATATATCTTTGTTGATCCCGTCGAATTATTCCGTGACTTTTTTCACAATTCCATGCATGGAATAGAGATTGAGATCAAATCCAATCATTCGCTTCCTTATTTTATGAACAAAGAAGATTATCCAAAGATTCATTATTTAGTTACTTCAATTATTGATGAATTAGAACAGCAAAAAACAAATTATCAAACAAGTGTTAAAGGTTTACTCTTATCTTTATATATTGAATTTATACGTATTCAAAATGCAGATGAACTTAATACAAGTATAGATTCCTCATCAGACAATGCACTTGTTATTACACCAGCACTTGATTTTATAAATACAAACTACATGCAACAATTCACAATTGATCACTTAGCAAATTTATGTCACCTAAGCGTAACGCACTTTCGAAGAGTTTTTCACTCTATTATGGGGGTAAGTCCCCTTGAATTTATTATGAACACTCGTATTGCGAGAGCTTGTGTTCTACTAAGAAGTACAGAAGATTCCATCCTATCCATTTCTGAACAAGTTGGCTTCCATTCGATATCAAGTTTTAATCGATGTTTTTTAAAAACTATGGAAGTCACTCCTAGAGTATGGAGAAATCAAACAATACAATCCGAAGCGAAACCTGGAAAACAATCCATTTTAGAGTTTCGAGGTTGGGTATAGACATTGTAAAAGGGATTGTTGCAGCTACAACAATCCCTTTTTATTATACGAAATCAGCAATTGCAGTCACCTTATAAAGTTAGATACTAATCCTTTTCAAGTGCCATTCCAAATCTATCACAGATCACTCAAATGGAACGCTCAGTTTAATAAGTTGATAAAATTCATCATCGGTAAGATGATTCTCCATATTCGTAAGAAGCACCACTCGTTTATCTTCTTCTTTATACAGATATTCACGTTGCCACTTGTAAAAGTGTGGTCCATCCCCGATAATACGAATATACCGCATCAATGTCCCAAGCAGATAAGCTGTAAACTTAATATCCGTAAGACACTCGTTTTTATAAAAACCTTCCCATTTATCATGTTCTGCCAAGCACATCGCATTAACCGCATTTTCATAACATTCACGGGAGGAACCAGAGTAATAAAAAGACTGTATATAATTCTCCGCCAAAATTCCTTCGTAAGCCTTGCAAAATGCAACAGCCCCTTGCATACAAGAGTGCATAATTTGGATTTGAAGAAAAATCGAATCTTGAAACAGTTGTTTTTGTCTCCCTTGTAAGGCTTCACTCACTTTAAAACACCTTTCATATAATTCATGAAATGATTGATATCCCTCTTCACACTTTTCTTTATACCAACACACTTGTTTACTAAACTCAATATTACCAGTAGCCCAATGAAGTCCTTTTACGGATGAAATGAAATCCCCCCGGATCCACTGCGTTATAAAATCCCTTGTTATGTAATTTGTAAATTGTTCTCCTGCATGCTCATCCTCATGTTCACCAAAAGCAATGGTTGCCTTTGCATAATCCGTAAACAGATTAGCGATATCTAAAGTAAGTTTTTCCTCTTTGCTCATACTAAAATACTTCGATACATAGTTTATTTTAAAATCATCAACGCCAAGATCCCCACTGCTCCACAACTTTGCTATTGCTTCTAGTTGAAACACATGTGGTTTCACATTGGAACAATTCACAATTAAATATTCTTTGCCATATTTAAATATTTCTTTTAGCTCTTTGCTTATAAACTCCAAGGAATTTGGTTGCATCGTGATATGATTTGCTGCTTGAAGATCATAAAAGGAGGCATGGTAGTAAGCTCCATGAAGTCCATGACTTGTGTCTTCTTCTGGCAATGCCCGAATACGAGGATTGTGATTTCCTTGTCTTCTTGTAACCATTTTCCCATAACCATTATCTGCCCATATGTATATTACATCTTCTGGTAATTGTAAATATCCCTTTTGATATAGCTCCATCACTTCACCGTATAAATTCGTACAACATACAGGATTCTCTAATTCTTCATGTAATAAATCATATTGTAGACGAATAAGTTTTGAGATCAAAGCTCCCCTAGCATCGTCGCTATCATATCTTTTATCACTTTCCCAAAATGGACAATCTCCTTGCCCACGAAATCCAAGATTCCATATAACTTTTTCATCTTTTTGACTGTGAATCGCATCCAGCCATAATGTTTGAAATAGTTCTGGATATTCCGCATAGGATGGATTCTTATCTGGAAATGCTCTTGCAAACATTTCAGCCCCTAGTGGTTCAGCGTGGTGGTGCGTAATCCAAAGTCCCATACCAGACGCTACTTTTGCATATATCTTTGAGTTTTTATCTGTACCAGGAATCACCATATTTCCGCCACAACGTAACAACGCTTCAAACGCCATCTCCCAAGGTGCTTCTTTTGTTTGATTTGCGTCCCATGTATGAATCAGTACTTCATCATTGATAAACCATCCTCTGTATTTTACATAATTCTTCTTTGATATGTATTCATTACATTTAATGTAAACTTCTTTTACTTTTTCAAACTCCTGATCATTCCAAAACCAGAACGGTTGAATTCCTAAATACCGATTACTAAGGTGTATTATCCCATAGATAAATCCAAGTTCATCTTGTGCCTTTAATATAATTTCATCTTCATGAATGATAAGATTGTAGGACTCTTCCTCCATCATTTCCTGCACTAAGTAAATCCTTCCACCATGTTCATCCGTATTCATAAATACCGCGTCCATATCTCTTTTTAACATCTGGATTGCGTATCCAATTGCTTTTGTTGTTATTTCAGTAACTATTTCTGTATTTTTATTGAATTGAAATTGATACTCCACCGCTACCTCCATGTTTTAAAAGTAGTTCAATTTACAGCTCTCTAAACTATTATACACCAATTTAACATAGAAACTGGTTAAAAACTACAAAAATATTGCTAAAATAAACCATCTTTGCTTCTATACAATAATAATTGAATAAATCCCCATACTTCTATTCTATAGAAAACATAAAAAAAGAATGAAAGAAATATCGCAAAACACTGTTTCATCACGTATCTTGAAACAATATTTTGCGATAAAATTTCATTCCATTTTCATAGTTTTTAACAAATTCTAATTTTGGCGATTACCATTCACATCTTAGCGTTTTCCTGATTTATTAGCTCCGCCTTTTGATGTTTTGTTGCTTGCTGAAGCACCAGCTTTGCTAGTTGTTTTACTAGCGCTAGACTTTGCAGTAGCACCTGTTTTCACATTCTTGTTCTGTGCCATCTGTATTTCACCTCCCCAACCATTAATAATATATGTACTATATTTTCTCTTTCGTCTAATTAGAGAAAATTCCTCTACATTGGAAACACTTAAGAAGTTTAACATAAATAAAATAAACGAATCATTATTTTACTATTGATTGGGGGATGGTATCCTCGTCATCTCTAGGATTTTATATTGTTTAAATATGTTATATCTCATTTACCATTATTTGTCAATCCTATTTTTTAGTTAGCTTATAACATCTCTTTCCGATAACAAATAATAGATAAATAAATAAAAAAGAGCTAAAAGGCATGGATCCTTTTAACTCTCTTATTTGAATTTTATTACAATTTACTCTTGTAAGGAAGCTACAATTCCTGGAATTAACTGCTTCTTTCGCGATACAACTCCTTGCAAAGTAATCGAATGCTCTATTTCCTTTGCTTGGAAGGCATTCTCAATCAGCTCTTTTGCATTATTTCCAGTATATATTAATTCTGTTGATTCGTTAATGATATTCGTTAGCATAAAGAAAATCATATCAACACCATGCTCATGCAACGCTTTTTCCAAATGTGGTAAAAGTCTTGTTTTAATGTCAAGAAGTTCAAGTTCATTTAAAGAATTGATCTGCCCAACACCAAAGGTAATATCTCCAGCAGAAAATCGTTTGAAATCTTGATAAAATATTTCTTCTGCTGTCATTGTTTTTAAATTACTTCCAGCTTCAAACATCTCAGATGCATATTTTTCAACTTCGATTCCAGCTATTTTTGCCAATTCATCTGCTGCAGCTTTATCAATCGCTGTACACGTTGGAGAACGGTACATTAGAGTGTCTGATAATATCGCTGAACATAACAATCCCGCAATTGTTTTATCGATTTCAACTCCGTTTTCTTTATACATCATATAGATAATTGTAGATGTACATCCTAGAGGCATATTTCTAAAAAATACTGGTTTCATTGTCTCTATTGTACCCAAACGATGATGATCTATAATTTCTAAGATCTCAGCGTCATCAATACCATCCACTGCCTGAGCTTTTTCATTATGATCAACAAGAATAACTTGTTTTCTTTGCATATTAAGTAAGTTACGTCTTGATATCATTCCTCGGTAATTTCCTTTGCTATCAAGGATCGGGAAATCACGATTTCTTTGCTTTGCCATTACTGTCTTAATTTCATCAATAAAAGCATCGGTGCGGAAAGTAATTAAGTTATCACGGATCATAAAATGCTCAATTGGCATACTTTGGTTAATTAACCTAGCAACCGTATACGTATCATGTGGTGTACTAATAATCGTACACCCTTTATCCTCTGCTAATTTTTTAATTGTCATGGAAACTTTTGCACCTTCACATACGATGATACAACCTGCTTTCATCTCAATTGCACAAAGTTGTGACTCATATCGGTTACCTAAAATTACTAGGTCATGTTCATTTATATAGTTCTCCATCAAATCAGGATTCGCTGCAGCAATCAACACTTTTCCTTGTTGGAATGTTGCATTTTCATCCCCGACAATCATTTTAGCATCCAAGGTTTCTAGAATATTTGCATAGGAGGTTTTAGCTTCAGATAAAATTTTGCTATCATACACTTCCATATAAGAAGTAGTTATGTCACCAATCGTTATAATCCCTACTAATTTATTATTTTCCGTAATCGGTAATGTAACTACCTTTTGCTCACGCATTAATGTCCATGCTTTTTTTAAAGAAATGTGCTTACCAACGCCTGCAGTTTCTCGAATTTCAATATCTTTCACTTGAGTTCCTACATCTTCAATATACTCAGGAACTGCTACGTTAAATCTACTAAGAACAAATTGTGTTTCCGCATTGATTTGTCCTGCTCTTCGTGCCACATGCTCTTGCCCTGTTATCTTTGTTTTCAAATTAGCATATGCAATCGCTGAGCAAATGGAGTCGGTATCTGGATTTTTATGTCCAATTACATAGATTTTTTTAGAATGATTTGTCATCCCTACCCCTTTCTCATATGAACCATGAAACAAGTATTTTTATTTAAAACTTTATCAAGAGTAACTCATATACCAAAGCAGTAAAATTCATTACCATAGAGGTTCTTGATCTTAAATTCTTTCCGAACAGAAAAAGCCTTCGCCTTTAGAGATTCTTAATCTTAAACTCTTTTTCGGGCAGAAAAAGCCTTCGCCTTTTAAAGGTTCTTTATCTTGAATTCTTTTTCGGGCAGAAAAAGCCTTCGCCTTTAGAGATTTTTAATCTTGAATTCTTTTTCGGGCAGAAAAAGCCTTCGCCTTTAGAGATTTTTAATCTTGAATTCTTTTTCTGCTTCCCTCTTCTGATCCTTCTTTGCAATATCCTGTCGTTTATCATAAAGTTTCTTACCTCTTGCTAATCCTATCTCCATTTTAACAAGACTCCCTTTTAAATAAACAGTCAAAGGTACCAAAGTATAGCCTTTTTGTTGCAACTGTCCAACAATCTTGTTGATTTGGTAGCGATGAAGTAAAAGTTTTTTCACTCTAAGAGGATCTTTATTAAATATATTTCCCTTTTCGTAAGGGCTTATATGCATATTATAAATATAAACCTCTCCATTTTCAATTCGTACAAACGCTTCTTTGACACTACATTTTCCCATACGAAGTGATTTTACTTCAGTACCATGAAGCACTAATCCTGCTTCATACGTATCTTCTATGAAATAGTCGAATCTGGCTTTTTTATTATTAGCTATTAACTTTACATTTTCAGCCATTGTCCTATCCCCCTCGCTTATTATTTTTTGCTTTACTAAACTATAATTTGCTTGTCTAAGCCTTTATCTCATCCTCGTCTTCTTCCATAACAGGAATAAAATCAATAGTCCTTAATAATTTACTTGTATCTACTAACTGAACTTTGATTTTTTGACCAAGTTTATACGTATGTTTCGTATGTTCACCAATTAACATATACCTACTTTCATCATAGATATAGTAATCATCATGTAGATCTGCCATACGCACCATACCTTCTACTGTATTTGGCAACTCAACATACATTCCCCAGGATGTAACTCCCGAAACAACACCTTCAAAGATTTCACCAATGAATTTGCTCATATACTGAACCTTCTTTAGTTTTTCAACTTCACGTTCCGCCTCATCTGCACGACGCTCTGTCAAGCTCGATTGTCTTGCAATTTCAGATAATATTCGATCATAATGTTGGATACGTTTTTCACGCAACCCACCTCTTAAATTTTCCTTAATGATTCGGTGGATTTGTAAGTCAGGATATCTACGAATCGGAGAAGTAAAATGGCAGTAATACTTTGTAGCCAATCCAAAGTGTCCATCACATGTTGTAGTATATTTCGCCTGCTTCATCGAACGGAGTGTCAAACGACTAATCAAGGCCTCTTCTGGAGTTCCATCAATCTTAATCAATAATTTTTGTAACTCTTTTGGATGAATTTCATCCTGACCCACTCGCATGGTATAGCCAAAATTATTAATAAAGATGCTTAACTTTTCAATTTTTTCCACATCCGGATTTTCATGACTACGATATACAAACGGAAGTTCTTGCCAGAAAAAATCTTGTGCAACTGTTTCATTTGCAATCAACATAAAATCTTCAATGATTTTTGTTGCTTTATTTCTCTCATAAGGCATAATATCGGTCGGGCGTCCATCTTTACCAACAATGATTTTACTTTCAGGGAAATCAAAGTCAATTGAACCACGTTTTCTACGTTTTTCACGAAGGATATTCGCCAATACTAACATTTCCTCGAACATCGGAACGAACTCTTCGTACTGTTTCATTTCCTCTTCATCATGATCTTCCACTATCTTTTTAACGCTCGTGTATGTCATTCTTTTGTCAACATTAATTACGGTTTCTGCAATTCGATGTCCAATCACATTACCTTTTTCATCAATATCCATGATACAACTAAGTGCCAAACGATCACATCCCGCATTCAAGGAGCAAATTCCGTTACTTAGCTTATGAGGAATCATTGGAATTACACGGTCTACTAAATAAACACTTGTACCTCGCTTAATCGCCTGTTTATCAAGTGGAGAGCCTTCTGTTACGTAATTACTAACATCTGCTATATGAACTCCAAGTTTATATATGTCGCCTTCTTTTGTTAAAGTAATCGCATCGTCTAAGTCCTTAGCATCCTCGCCGTCGATTGTAACCGTCTGTAAATGACGAAGGTCAAGTCTTCCAGCAATATCCTTACTATCGACTTCATCTTTTATATTTTCTACTTGCAGCATTACTTCATCTGGAAAATCAGTTGGTATTCCATTTTCTAAAATAACGGAGGTAACGTCTACCCCTGGATCGTTGATATGTCCAAGAATTTGAACCACTCTACCTTCCGGGTTTTTTGACTGACTTCCATAATCAGTAATTTTCACTAATACTTTATGACCATTTACAGCACCCTTGGTATATTCTTTTGGAATGAAGATATCACTACCAAATTTCTGATTATCCGGCACTACAAAACCAAAACTTTTTCCACGTTGAAAAGTCCCAACTAACTCATTCACATTTCTTTCTAGTACAGCTATAATGCTTCCTTCTCTACGTTTTCCTGTTTGATCTTCCGAGATACAAACTTGCACGCGGTCTTTATTCAGTGCTCCGTTCGTCTCTCTTTCTGGTATAAATATATCCTCTCCGCCTTCGTCTCCTTCTAAGGTAACAAAACCAAATCCTCTACTTGTTCCAGAAAATATGCCTATTTTTATGTTTGCATTTTGTTCTTTGTATTTACCACTTGCATCCACTGTAATTCTACCATCTGCAACTAAAGCATTTAATACAATTTTTAAATCTTCTCTCTCTTCTTTGGGAACTTGAAGGAGACCTGCTAATTCTTTAAATTTCATTGGATGATACGATTTATTTGTTATAACTTCATATAGAAGTTCTTTCTTGCTTTGTAAAATTTCTTTGTCCATCATTCTACCCCATCTTTCTACAATCCGTGCGCTTTATAAATTTAATTCATCTCACTTATATGTAGTATTCCATTTTATTATACATTTACACGAAAAAAGTGCAAGGCCGTGTTTCACAGATTATAAAAAGGACACGCTATGTATGTAAAAAGACTGTCGCAATCAATCTGCGACAGTCTTAGATTCATAAGTTATAATGCATTAAGCAACTTATCTTATAGTCCCCAATGTAAATTTAATACGATTGAAAGAACAAAAAATAAAATTGCAAGAATTTTTGTTATCTTCGTCAATGCACCTTCCATTGAACGACCTTTGTTTTTCCCCCAATAAGTATCTGCAACGCCATTGATTGCGCCAGATAAACCGGCAGATTTACCTTCTTGCATTAATACAACTACTACCAATCCTATACAAATAAGAACGTAAACTACTGTTACAAGCACTCTTAATATTTCCATCACTTACACCTCCTAAAAGTCACATTGTATATTTTACCACATCATATCCTAAAAGACAAGCGAAAAGAACAAGTTACTTCTTTATTAACAATGACTTACCGGTCATTTCTTTTGGCTGTTCCATTCCCATCATTTCAATCATTGTAGGAATAATATCAGCTAAGCATCCACCTTCTCTTAATGTATACGCATCATTGTAATTCACTAAAATAAATGGCACTGGATTTGTTGTATGTGCTGTAAATGGTGAACCATTTGCATAATCAACAAGCTGTTCTGCGTTACCATGATCTGCGCATATAAACATTTGTCCATCTACTTTTAATAAAGCATCATAAGCTTTTCCAACGCAAGCATCCACTGTTTCAATTGCCTTAACTGCTGCATCTTCAATGCCTGTATGGCCAACCATATCAGGGTTTGCAAAGTTAACGATGATAACATCGTACTTATCAGATGTGATCGCTTCTACTAATTTATCAGCAACACTATATGCACTCATCTCTGGCTGTAAGTCATAAGTTGCAACCTTTGGAGAACTAACTAAGATTCTATCTTCTCCTGTGTTTGGAGCTTCTACGCCACCATTGAAGAAAAATGTTACGTGTGCATACTTTTCTGTTTCTGCAATTCTCGCTTGAGTCTTTCCATGTGCCGCTAAATACTCACCAAATGTATTTGTTATAGCTACTTTTTCAAACGCTACAATTTTATTTGGAATGGTAACATCATACTCAGAAAAACATACAAACTTAATAGCTACTCTACCTAGTTTTCTTTCAAATCCATCAAAATCATCGGAACAAAAAGCTCTTGTTATTTCTCTAGCACGATCAGGGCGGAAGTTAAAGAAAATTACGGAATCATTTGTACGGATTGGTGCGATTGCATCACCATCTTCAACCACTACAGTTGGAACAACAAACTCATCGTTAACATTTTCTGCATAAGACAATGCAACGGCTTCCACTGCAGACTCAGTTTTTACACCTTCTCCTAAAGTGAGTGCATTGTATGCTTTTTCTACACGATCCCAACGGTTATCACGATCCATCGCATAATAACGACCAGCAACAGATGCAATTTTACCAACTCCCAATTCCTGCATTTTAGCTTCTAAATCTTCTAAGAAGCCTTTACCTGAAGTAGGTGATGTATCTCTACCATCAAGAAATGCATGAACAAAAACCTTTTTTAAATCATTTCTTTTTGCTAATTCTAACAATCCATATAAATGTGTTATATGACTATGAACACCACCATCGGATAATAAACCGAATAAATGAAGTGCGGAATCATTCTTTTTACAATTTTCAATTGCCTCTAAAAGCGCTTTGTTTTCATAGAAATCGCCATCTTGTATTTCTTTTGTAATTCTTGTTAATTCTTGATATACAATTCTACCAGCACCCATGTTTAAGTGCCCAACTTCTGAATTGCCCATTTGTCCTTCTGGTAGACCAACTGCCATTCCGGAAGCATATCCTTTTACAAATGGATACTCTTTCATTAATTTATCTATGACAGGTGTTTTTGCATGTGAAATTGCATTACCTTCGGTTTTATCATTTAATCCATATCCATCAAGAATCATTAATACTGTTGGTTTTTTACTCATATGCTCTTTCTCCTTTTATGTTATATTAAGCTAAAAGCTTATATTTAACTTATAATTTACAAAGCAGCAATAATACATTATGTTACTACTTTGTAGGTCCTTCTATAATCATATACATGAAAATTTTATTCGTCAAGAAATTTTATTTCCCAGCTTATATGTACACCATTTTCTTTTAAGATGCACAAAAATCTTGGATGAAGTTATTCACCCCATCCAAGATAAACAATTAATAACTTCTTCTTATTACTTGTTATAGTTTACAATCTTTCCAAAATCAGGTTTTAAGCTAGCGCCACCAACCAATCCACCATCAATATCTGCTTGAGCAAATAATTCAGGTGCACTTTCTGCAGAAACACTTCCGCCATATTGTATTCGTATTTCATTCGCAGTTTCTTCATCATAGATTTCTGCTATACATGCTCGTATAGAAGCACATACTTCTTGTGCTTGCTCTGTTGTTGCAACCTTGCCAGTTCCTATTGCCCAGATAGGTTCGTATGCAATAACAGCTTTTTTAGCCTGTTCTGCTGTTACATTATTAAATGCAATCTTAATTTGCTTTCGAACCCAATCAATTGTGATTCCTTGCTCTCTTTGAGTCAAAGTTTCACCACAACATACAATCGGTGTTATTCCATGTTCAAACGCCTTTAATACTTTTTTATTTACAGTTTCATCTGTTTCCGCAAAATATTCACGTCTTTCAGAATGACCTAAAATTACATATTTTACGCCAATATCCGTTAACATATTCGGAGCGATTTCCCCTGTATATGCGCCGCTTTCTTCAAAGTGCATATTTTCCGCTCCAATAAAAATATTGGACCCTTTCGCTGCTTCAATGGCAGTTGTTAAAGAGATAGCTGGTACACAAAAAACAACATCAACCTCCGCATTGTTTACAAGAGGTTTTAATTCTTCAATTAATTTTACAGTTTCACTAGGAGTTTTATTCATCTTCCAGTTTCCTGCAATTATTTTCTTACGCATAACTTATTCTCCTTACGTTGTGACGTTAAACAATAATAATGCTTTTAAATGATCTTGGAATTTCTTAAAACTATTTATTATTTGCTGCACAACCAAGCGTTGTAAACAACGCTGGCGTTGCCTGATAGGCATTTCCTATTTGTCGTTTGCTGCGGCAACGCCTGGTAATTCTTTTCCTTCTAGGAATTCAAGAGATGCTCCACCACCAGTTGAAATGTGAGTCATCTTATCAGCAAAACCTAATTGGTTAACTGCTGCTGCAGAGTCTCCACCACCAATAATTGTTGTACCATCGATGTTAGCCAAAGCTTCTGCTACTGCAATTGTACCGTTTGCAAAGTTAGATAATTCGAATACACCCATTGGTCCATTCCATACTACAGTCTTAGCACTCTTAATTGCATCTGCGTATAATTCTCTTGTCTTTTCTCCGATATCTAAACCTTCTTCGTCTGCAGCGATTTCACCACGTCCTACTGTTCTAAATGGTACATCGTTAGAAAATTCTTTTGCTACAACTGTATCTACAGGAATTAATAACTTAACTCCGTTCTTTTCAGCTTTTTCCATCATTTCTTTTGCGTAATCAAGGTAATCTGCTTCAAGTAAGGAGTTACCTACTTCTTCGCCCATAGCTTTCATGAATGTGTAAGCCATACCACCACCGATGATAAGAGTATCTACTTTATCAAGTAGGTTATTGATTACAGAAATTTTAGAAGAAACCTTAGATCCACCAAGAATTGCAACAAATGGTCTAACAGGATTATTTACTGCATTTCCTAAGAAATCGATTTCTTTTTGCATTAAATAACCAACAACTGCTGTTTCTACATACTCAGTTACACCTACGTTAGAGCAGTGTGCTCTATGAGCTGTACCGAATGCATCATTTACAAATATATCACATAAAGATGCTAATTCTTTGCTAAATGCTTCACCATTTTTTGTTTCTTCTGCTCTATAACGAGTGTTTTCTAATAAAACTACTTCGCCTTCTTTCATTTCAGCAACGGCAGCTTTTGCATTTTCACCAACAACGTTAGCGTCTGCTGCAAATTTTACAGTTTGTCCAAGTAATTTAGATAATGCTTCTGCAACTGGTGCTAAAGATAATTCTGGCTTTGGCTCTCCCTTTGGTTTACCAAGATGGGAACAAAGAATTACTTTTCCACCATCGCTGATTAATTTATTGATTGTTGGGATTGCTGCAACTAAACGTGTATCGTCTGTAATTTTACCATCTTGTAATGGAACATTAAAATCGCAACGAACTAATACTCTTTTGCCTTTTACATTGATATCATCTACTGATTTTTTATTTAACATATAAATCTCCTTTTATTTTAATATATAAAAATAGGTCCGGCCCCATAAGACCGGACCCATTGATGGATCTACTATTATTCTATCAAGAATTATACTAAATCAACTTTCTTGTTATAATCTCTTAATTAAGCTAATTCTGCAAAGTACTTAATAGTTCTAACCATCTGGCTAGTGTATGAATTTTCATTATCATACCAAGATACAACTTTAACTAATGTTTTTCCGCCATCAAGTGGAGTAACTTTAGTTTGAGTAGCATCGAATAAAGAACCTTCAGTGATACCAATGATATCAGAAGATACTAATTCTTCTTCAGTGTATCCAAAAGATGCAGATTGAGCTGCTTTCATAGCTGCATTAACATCAGCTGCAGTAACTTCACCTTTAACTACAGCAACTAATTCTGTTAAAGAACCTGTTGGTGTAGGAACACGTTGAGCTGCACCGTCTAATTTACCAGCTAAAGCAGGAACTACAAGACCGATTGCTTTAGCAGCACCTGTTGAGTTAGGAACAATGTTTTCTGCTGCTGCACGAGCTCTTCTTAAATCTCCCTTTGGATGAGGACCATCTAATGTCATTTGGTCACCAGTATAGGAGTGAATTGTTGTCATGAAACCTTTTTCGATTTCTGCTAATTTATTAAGAGTATCTGCCATTGGCGCTAAACAGTTTGTTGTACAAGAAGCTGCAGAAATGATTGTATCATCTGCTTTTAATGTATCTTCATTTACGCTGTATACGATTGTTGGAAGGTCATCACCAGCTGGAGCTGAAATAACAACTTTCTTAGCACCTGCATCGATATGTGCTTGGGATTTTGCCTTAGATACATAGAATCCAGTACATTCAAGAACTACATCTACTCCAAGTTCTCCCCAAGGAAGATCAGCTGCATTTCTTTCAGCATAAATTTTGATTTCTTTTCCATCAACTACGATAGAAGATTCTTTTGCTTCTACAGTATGTCCATTATATCTACCTTGTGCTGAGTCATACTTTAATAAATGAGCTAACATTTTTGGATTTGTTAAATCGTTGATTGCTACTACTTCATATCCTTCAGCACCAAACATTTGTCTGAATGCAAGACGTCCAATACGTCCAAAACCATTAATTGCTACTTTTACTGCCATGATTAAATTCCTCCTAAATGAATTTTTATAATATACTATCACTTTGGAATGCACCAGTACGGTGACAGATATTAACTATTCTTTGGATTGTTAAGTTTTTATCAAATTTTTCTTTAAACCAAACTTCAAATCCCTTTCTATTTTAACCAATTCAAACTATAATTTCAAGTGTATTTTAGCAATTAAGAAAAAGATTAACAGTTTAGGCACTTTTTTTATATGGATGTATTTATTTTTGTGCATTTTTATTCTGACTTTTTTTACACACTTAGTAAGCAACTGCAATACTTTTCTACTTTAACACAATTGTAACTACATATTTTTTGTATTCATAAAATGTAAACATAATACTATTACTTATAGAGCATTTATGTGTAGAACATTTCTTCATAGACGAATTGTATATATAGCATTTGTATAAATAAGAAATTATATTTGATTTTTCATAGAACATAAGACATACATAAAACATTAGGGGATGTATAAGCACATCCCCTAATTTGCATAAAAATAAATATTTTCTTTTCTTCTCTAGCGTTTGTGCGCTATGCCATAACTATTTAAAGATGAATTAAAAAGTTTGAGGTTGGCATACACTAGCTTTCACACTTTCAATTTCTTGAGCAGTTGCTGGTCTAGCTGGCACATAATAATTTTTGCTTTTTGCAAGTGAATATAATTCATATTGAGAAGTCTCTGTATCGTTTCTCATTTTAATTAGGGTTTGTCTTAGGTCTTGATGTTCCGTTTGTGTAATCATGTCTTCTAAACCTTTTAACCCATTATTAACTGCATTAAGAGCATCTGTAACCATAGCTTTTTCTTGCATGGATATAACCTCCTATTTTAAGAACTGTGTTAATGTCGTTTTGTTTTGAGTCGCACACTGTGATGCTTTTTGGAAAAATTGTTTTACATTTGGATCCGTTGCTTGTTCTGCATAAGAATTATACTTTTCTACATCTGTTTCACTAAATTGAATTAGATGTCTAAGGTTTTGTAATTCCATTTCAGATATACCTTGATTTTGCATACAATACTCCTATCCGCATAATCATGCATTATATTTTTAATCTATATGACACAACTTATTTTCTCTCATTTCAAGATTAATATACACCTAAAGCTCGATTAATTTTTTTTATCCATTTCATACAATATTACTACTTCGAATTGTTGTAATTTTGCATAAATACTTTTAAAATTAAAGCAAGCAAAATCTCTTATCTAGTGTTCTATCATGTAAAGGGTAAGCATTTATGCTTTTATTGCCTTAAATTTAAAAAAGCAAGTCCATATCTCATTTTTAAGATATAAACCTGCTAATAATTAATGAACCGAGCCAAATTTAGAAAATGGCCATATTCTTAAAATCACTTTTCCACCTATTTTATCTTTACTAACTGGACCAACGGCTTCCGATCGACTATCCACACTAATTAGACGATTATCTCCAAGCACAAAATATTCATCATCTCCTAGAAGAATGGATTCTTCAGCAATTCCTCCGGTATCCATAGGATCTTTACCATAGTCTTCTTTTAATTCTTCACCATTAATATATATAATTTGATCCTTAATTTGAATTTCTTCTCCAGGTAAACCAATAACTCGTTTTATATAATATTCTTTCGACTCTCTACCATATGGATAAAAAACAATAATATCAAATCGATTGTAATCTTTAAAATGTTTTGTTACCTTCTCTACAAGTACATTTTCTCCATTGTATAAATTCGGTTCCATAGAAGATCCATCAATAATTGTTCTCTGCAAAACATAATTTGGTATTACATAAGCACACATAAATAGTAATACAATATAAAAACTAATCTCTAACCACATTTTTCTTCTCTTCGGTTCTTTCTTTTCTGGATTAACGTCCTTATTATCTTGTGCATTCTTGTTACTAAAATGTTCTTCCATCTTAATAACTCCTTTCTATTGATGTCTAATCATACCAATATCTCTAAGTGGCCAAACTCTGCACCAAGCACGCCCAATGATACTTTTTTTACTAACCAGACCAACCGACCCATCTCGGCTGTCTTTGCTATGGTTACGATTGTCACCCATGACAAAATATTCACCTTCTCCTATAACGATCTCATCGCTTGCAATGCCAGGATCATTGATAAGATTTTCGTTTCCATAATTCTCAGCTAATGGTTCACCATTGATATAGATCATGTTATCCGCAATGCGAATTGTTTCACCTGGCAAACCTATAATACGTTTTATATAATATAGATCATCAATATCTTCAAATGGTTGAAATACAACAATATCGTAACGCTTTGGTTCTGAAAAGATGTATGTAAGCTTCTCCAGTAACAAATGATTTTCATCCGATAATGTAGTCTCCATCGAGCTTCCATCGACTTCTACTGGCTGCATGACAAATCTTTCAACTAATAATACTACCGTTAACAAAACTACAAAATATAATACGGTTTCAATCGTCTGACGAATTGGACTTTTTTTATCCTCAATTTCTTGTATTTTTCTATCATCACTTATCAAATTATCTTCATGCATAATTGTTAGCCATTACCTTTCATACCATTTTGCACGTAAATAGTAACAAAAAGGGCTGTCACATTGTAACAACCCTTTATTTTTAACTTAAGTATATTATCTATTCTGTTTCGTCACTAACGATCTTTACCTTAGATTTATATAGTTCATCAACCGCGATAGATAAAGGTTTATTGCAAGAGTTATCCACTAATGGTGTAGCTCCATCTATAATCTGTCTTGCTCTTTTTGCAGTTGCAAGAACGATAGAATATCTACTATTAACAACTGGTTGTTCTCCCTGTTCCACCTCACTGTTTACTACTTGCATTAAATCCGTATATGATGGATGTAACATATGGTATTCTCCTTCCTTAACTTAAAAATATATATAATTACACAACATAGTTTTGCTGATTGTAACTCTACGTTTTACGGATATTATGATAAAATAATTCCTGTTGCGTTATTCCCTTCCATGCTCTCCATTTGATTGACACGGTTTGCAATGGTTTCCGGTAATAATGCCGATAATACGATTTGTCCTTGTTCTGTCACCAAAACTGATTTGCACTTTCTACCGCAGGTTGCATCGATACAATTCCCTTGATCTTTTGCATTTTGAACCATACGTTTTACAGGTGCTGCCTCTGGCCTTATAATCGCTACAACCTTCGCTACATTAATTATATTACCAAATCCAATATTGACCAACTTATTCAATCTTATTCACCACTTCTAAAATTCTAATTGTAGTTCTACTACATACTTCTCAGGTGCATTTAACGTTGATTCAGGCTTCATATGTTCTTTATAACATTACTCTATATTTTGAATTTGTTCTCGAATTTTTTCTATTTCTGTTTTTAAATCGATTGCTTTATTTGACACAACTAAATCATTTGCTTTTGATAAAATTGTATTCGCCTCACGATTCATTTCTTGTGCAATAAAATCAAGCTTACGTCCAACATTGCTGCCATCCATAAGTGTTTCTTTCATGCTTTGAATATGCGCTTTTAATCGAACAGTCTCTTCATCTACGCAAATCTTATCCGCAAAAATTGTGATTTCCGTTGCTAAAATACTTTCATCGATTTTGGTATCTCCTAGAAGCTCACTTACTTTATCTGTTAACTTCTTACGGTACTCACCAATAATTTGAGGTTCTCTTTCTTCAATAAATTCAACGAGTGAAACCATATTATCTAGTTTTTGAACAAGATCGCTCTTTAAATGATTGCCTTCGGTAATTCTAGATTCAACAAAACGTTCGGCTGCTTGTTTTAATGTTTGTTCAACAAGTTGCCATAACTCATTCTCATCTACCATCTGTTCTTCAAGGCTTAAAACATCTGGGAATCTAGACAACAAGGAAACTTTAACGTCATTTTCAAGACCAAAATCAGCACACATCTGTTCTAGATGGTCATAATATTCTTTTGCTATCTCTTTGTTGTACTTTACACACGCTTTTCCTTCGGTATAGTCTTCGTATGTAATAAACACATCAACTTTTCCACGATTGATGTATTGTTTTAATACATTACGAATCCCAGTTTCAAAGAAGCTAATCTTCTTTGGCATTTTAATTGATATTTCAAGATATCGATGATTCACTGCCTTTAATTCTACGATAAGTTTTCGTTCTGTCGTATCAATTTCGCATCGGCCAAAACCGGTCATGCTCTTTAACATTTAAACACATTCTTTCCTATAATATGGAGATAACTTTGTTGATGTTATATCTAATTAATTATAATGAAATTACATTTATAAGTCAAGATTAATTAAAATATACCAACTTTTCTTTTGGCTCTTCCGCTTTTTCTATTCTTTGCGCATATAGAATTGGGCCATCCCCTTGGTATTCTTTATAATACTCACATTTAATCTTTGCCGTTACAGTAATCCAAGAACGCATTTTTAAAAATTCAAATGGAAGTGGACCTGCTTTTCCTGCTTTACATAAGAATCCAATAAAAGCAATATCATCAGCACAACAAGTCATTGCAAATCTTCCTGGGACAAAGCTTCCTTTTGGAAACTGATTTGATTTATAAACCATTCCACGGAACTTAATTGTCTTTCCATCATACTTTTTCGGATTGTCCAATGCATCCATATAAAATAATCCAAAATCTTCATCATAGATTTCAATAAGATCAGCATTCAAATCAAAAGGTAATACTTCTTCACCAGCATCGTCTGTAACTCCGTTCTCAGATTCATAAATGATTTGACCTTTACGATTGACTGGTTTTACACTTCGACGTAATGCAATTTTATCAGTATTTTCATCACATCGATTAAAGATAATTGTGTCTGAATACTTAAATTGCCCAACCATGATTGATTTCATGTTATTTAAATAATTATCATACGTAGACGCATCAATTGTAGTTATAATTTGAACCAATTCCCATGATTTTGGCATCTCAAGTTCTAAAAACTCTTCTACGTTCCACATACCATTCCACTCAATCATCACTCTACTTGGGCGATAATGTGCTTGATACTGGGCTAATAATTCTTCTGTGAAATCTTCTTCCTCTTCCACAGTTACAACATCTACATTCATAGCTGCAAGCTTAGCTTCGTCATACTCCTCAATTCCCTCTTCACAAATGATAAGTAACGTTTTATCACCGTTTGTAAAATCAGGATCACTAAAGGTTTCATTTACAAAGCTAGTCTTACCGCTTTCTAAAAATCCATTTACTAAATAAACCGGTATTTCCATTGCATCGGTTCCTTTCCATACTCGTTAAGATAGTTTGATTGACTTTTAAATTAAAGTGGGTGCCAACAACCCTTTTACAAAATTATGAGTTTTTATCTTAGTGCAAATACCTATAAAGCAAACAGAGCTTTGGCACCCGTATCATTATTTTATCTTAAACAAAGTCTCTATTGCATTGGTATCAATCTTACTTCCAATAACGCATAAACGTCCTGTATATTCTGCTGCCCCTTTACGAACTTCATATTCGCCTGGAACTAGATCAAAATACATCCACTCTCCTGTTGTGCACGGTATAATTCCCTTTGCACGAAGAATAAAACCATACTCATCGGAGTTTGATAAAGTTTCTAATATATTTTTCAATTCTTCTTCCTCGTATTTACGTGGTGTTTCAACACCCCAACTTGTAAATACCTCATCTGCATGGTGATGATCATGATGGTCATGTCCACAGCCACAGTCTTCTCCATGTTCATGTTCATGGTGGTCATGATGTCCATGTCCGCAACCACAGCCTTCTCCATGTTCATGCTCATGGTGGTCATGATGTCCATGTCCGCAGCCGCAGCCTTCTCCATGTTCATGCTCATGATGATCGTGATGTCCGTTTCCACAACCACAGCCTTCTCCATGTTCATGCTCATGGTGGTCATGATGTCCATGTCCGCAACCACAGCCTTCTCCATGTTCATGCTCATGGTGGTCATGATGTCCATGTCCGCAACCACAGCCTTCTCCATGTTCATGCTCATGATGATCGTGATGTCCGTGATGATCATGTCCACAAGTTGGGCAAGCAACGGCCTCATCGATTAATTCTTTTAAGGAATTTTTCTTCTCCATTGCATCTAAAATCTGTTTCCCTGTAAGCTTATCCCATGGAGTTGTAATAATTGCTGCATGGTCATTATGTTCCTGCATCTGATGCACACAATCCATTAATTTCTCATCACTAACATCTTGCGTACGACTTAAAATAATAGTTCCTGCATTCTCTACTTGATTGTTGAAAAATTCGCCAAAATTTTTCATGTACATTTTAGATTTCTTAACATCTACAACCGCTGTTGTGCTATTTAATTCAATCTCAACACTTTCTCCAACAGAAAGCACTGCTTTCACAACATCGGATAGCTTTCCTACTCCAGATGGTTCAATGATAACACGGTCTGGCTTATAAGTTTCTAATACTTCCTTTAAGGCTGTACCAAAATCTCCTACCAAAGAACAGCATATACATCCGGAGTTCATTTCTGTTATTTGAACACCAGCTTCTTTTAAAAAGCCACCGTCAATACCAATTTCTCCAAATTCATTTTCAATTAAAACTATCTTCTCATCTGCAAATGCTTCTTTTAAAAGCTTTTTTATTAAAGTGGTCTTTCCAGCACCTAAAAATCCTGAAATAACATCTATTTTAGTCATATATAATACACCCTTTCCATTTAAAAAACTACACTATGGCTGCAAACTATTATACTTCTCTTATACCCGTTTTGCAAGAAAATAAACCCTCACTGAGAAAAAGTCTCTGTATCAAGTTATTCACATTATCGAATATATTACAATAAATGTGAAATTAAACATGAAACAGAGACTTAATCTTAAATTCTAATCCTCTAAATCAGGCATTAAAAGCGTATCATAACCTAACAATTTTAATTCCGATTCAAAATCTTGCGCTTCAGATAAACTCTTTATATCAGCAAGTTGAACCGCATATACTACTCCTTTTTCTACAACACGAAGCGGGTAGCCCATCTCTCCAATTTTATTTACAAATTGTTCTGCATTTTCAAACTCTTGAAATAACGAAAATTGCACAAGATATTTATCATTAATTGCTGATGAATGAAGTTCCTCTATCTTTGGTTCCGTTTCAAGCGTTGATGTCCATTCATTACCAGTCGTTCCTTCATAGATACCTGCTGCAATTGCATCTGCAATTTGATCAAATTTTTGGTCAAATAAACGGTTATCCTCAACGTTGTTAATTGATCCAACCTCTAACATAATCGCTGGCATCGTGCTACTTCTAAGGATTGCCGGATTTTTCGTAGTGACAACTCCTAAATTTTTAAATCCGACTTTTTCAAGATTGCTATTTATCTTTTCCGCAACTTGTTCACTTATGGTTCCCTTTTTATAAATGAAGGATTCAGCACCAGAATAAACAGTAGGATCAATACCATAATTTCGGTGAAATGATACCAATAAGTCACCGCCCAACTCATTTGCAATATACGCTTTTCCTAATGGTGTTGCATACACATCATTAGATCTTGTGTAAGCAACCTCCACTCCTTTATCTTCTAATAGTTTTCCAACTGCCAACGTCAGATCTAAATTATCGTCTTTTTCAATTCTATTTTCAAATACAACTCCTTCGTCGAATCCACCATGACCTGCATCTAAAATTACTTTCATTCTCGGAAATTACCTTTCCAATTGTCTTACTATATACATATGCATAATTTAAGCTCTGGTTCGTAAGAATGAAAGCAAGTTTTTTTAATTCACTTTAAAAAGTGATTCTAACAAATCTTTAAACGTTGCAACATTGGTATCATCATAAATAATCTCACGCACCATCAAAGGATCGTCAGTAATCATATTATCTACCCCTAATAGTTTCATGCGTTCAATTTCTGATCTACTATTCAAAGTCCAAGCGTGCACTTCTTTACCCAAGCTATGAGCAGTACGCACCAAAGTTTCATTGATAAAACTTGATTTTACACTAAAAAAATCGGCGTATTCATTATCGAAAAAATAACCATAGGCAACCGAGAGAATATACCCTGTTTTGATGGAATCATTTAATTCTTTCACTCTGGCTAATGCACTATAATTCGTAGAACTAACGACACACTGTCTTACAAAATTATATTCCTCAATCAATGCAACTACTTTTTCCACTAGATTTTGTTGGTGACTTGTTACTTTTATTTCGATGTTTAATTTAATTTTCCCTTGACATAGTTCTAAAACCTCTGCTAAGGTTGGTACTTTTGTTCCAATAAATTCATTTGAGAACTTCGCTCCTGCATCATAAGTTAGCAGTTCTTCATATGTTACATCCCATATGTTTTTATTCACACCGCAAGTACGTTTTAAATTAGAATCATGGAGCAACACCACGATTCCATCTTTTGTTTCCTGCACATCAATTTCGGCATAATCGGATACGGTGTCAATTGCTGCCTGAATGGACTCTAATGTATTCTCAGGCGCCATCTTTGATGCTCCACGATGCGCGGTAACATAGGTACCAAACATGGATCCAGTTTCAACAAATGCTCCTTTATAAAAACCCGTAACTAAGTAATATACATTAAAGAATATAACAATGACAGTGCATATAGAAAGCAATCGAATATAGCGACCACGTGCAAGTAAAGGTTTTCTCTTGAAAATTCGTATTTCATTACTTTCTTCGTCCATGGATTGAACTATTTTATTTTGTAACTTTTTAATATCACGGCCTAATAGCTCATGTTCCTTTTTGTATGTCACAAACATCTTCGTAATCATTCCAAAATTAGCAATGGACGTAAGGACTGAAAAGAACAACATAGCATAGCCATTGATATGACTTACAAATCGAATGAACACTACTACAACCACTGATTTATCTAACGTTTTATAAACGATCGCACCAGTAATAAATATTACTATGATATAAAAAATCAAATACGCCATAAGTAATATTAAATTAAAAAAGAATAAATATTTCACGATCTGTCGAATATGACCGCGTTCAAGTTTTTTACTTTCTCGGTACGCCTGACGCAAGTCCATATTCTCAAGAACACAAAAATGAATGGCAAATATCCCTCGAAAAGCAACGTAAATGGCTAAGAAAATAAGAAATACAAGCAAGAATACAACACTCTTTACATGCATAATCGATTTCACAATATAGGAAGGCACCCTTGTGCTAACGATAAAGTTATAAATCAAAGGAATTCCTAACACCAGTGCGTCCATCAAACAAAACAATGGTAATACTATATTTTTTCTATTACGAAGCAATTTCCACGTTTTATGAATGCTTGGAAATATAATTTGTGTAACACCTATTTTACGTTCTTGCACACTTGAGAAACAATAAATAATAAGAGAAATATGCTCTACCATTATAAACAATGCTACAAGTGACAAAAAAACGAAACAATAAATGATTGTGAAAGGCGACCTTAAAAAATTGCCTATATTAGCTAAGGTTAAATAACTATATCCTAAAAATTTTAATAACTTCTGTAAAGACCAGCTAAACATAGGCACAACAGCAATTATGAATAAAGACTTATATAAAATTTCGAACAAAATTAAACTTTTAAGGTTGCTCTTAATATATTTATTAGTTTCTACAAAAAAATCTCTCACATATACACCTGCAATTCTGTAAAATAAATTATCTAATCGATGTCGCTAAAATTATCTAGAATTTTTTCTTTTTTTACAGGTTTGGAATCGCCATGTTTCACAAATATCATAGTGAATAGTGATGCCACTGAAAAACTAACCGCATATGGGAATAAAACACGATACGATATTTGTTCCAATAAAAATCCTGACAAAATCGGAGTTATAATTTGTGCTGTCATAGAAATGATATAATATAAACCTGTGTACTTACCGACATCGGAACCTTTGCTCATTTCAACTACCATTGGGTAGGAATTTACATTAATTGCTGCCCAACCGATTCCTGTTAGTGCAAAAACAAAATTAATAAAAGATGAATATTCAAGGAAGAAACACCCCATAAAATATGATAAGGTAATTAATAATATACCTCCAATGATCGTTTTCTTCCTACCAAAACGAGTTGCTATAAAACCTATTGGTATGTAACTTATAATCGCTGCGCCAGTTGCAACTAATAAACAATTCGCAAATCCACCTGCTTGCATGTTCCAAACTTCTTTTGCATATCTTGAAAATGCGGTAGTTACAGCATTATATGCAGTAAACCACAAAAATATAGAAGCTAACAATAAAACTAAGCTTCTTCTTACAGATTTACTCATACCACTTGATAGTTCTTCCTTCGAATCATCCACATGCATTGTACGAGTATTCTCATCCATGTTATACTTCTTCGTTTCCTCTAGAAGTTTGTTTTCTCGTATAAAAACAATTAATACAATTACCGCAAAAACCATAATACCAGCAACTGATAAGTATATACCAAAATAATTCGGATGCTCTTCTTTTGGAGTCAAAAATTTAATAAATAATAAAGTTATGATACCTCCAACTGCACCCATTAAATTAATCACCGCATTTGCTTGGCTTCTTAAAGGTTTTGGTGTTAAATCCGGCATAAGAGCCACTGCTGGCGAACGATACGACCCCATTGCTAGTAATACAATACCTAAAGAAATAATAAATAGTATAATATTCTTTTGTTGATCAGCAACAGGGATAAATAGCATAAAAATAACGGAAACAATAGTACCGCACACAATAAAAGGTGTTCGTTTACCAAATTTCGAGTTTGTCTTATCTGAGAGAGCACCAAAAAGAGGTAATAAAAACAAAGCTAGCACGTTATCTGCCGCCATAATCATACCTGTTTGCGTCTCACCCATATGAAATGTTTCTTTTAAAATAAGCGGAACAATATTATCGTACAATTGCCAAAAAGCACTAATGGATAAAAATGCTAAACCAATAAAAAATGTACGCTTATAATTTAATCGAAGATCGTTCCCCATAAAACCTCCCTGCTATTATAGCACTTTATTTTAATAATACTCTTATGCTCATTCCTCTTAATCCATCATAACTCATGATTAAATTTCTATATAAAATCCAAGCATAAATTAGGATTTCTTTCATAAAAAGGAAGAACGAACAAAAGAGCTTGTTTTTTATTATATCATACATAGTTTCATCTTTCAGTACTTTTTCTTATCTTTTTGAACAAATTCATACTCATTATATAGTGGTACAAAAAAGAAGATACCTTACATAACGCCATATGATGTACTAGCGTATTTCATGCAAGATATCTTCTTAACAAATGAATCTTTTCAAATGATTCTTTTCAAATATAGTAATTACATTTCAAACGTATTATACGAAAACTAATTATTTATTAAGCGAATCTTTATAGCTATTCTCAGCGCTATTTTAATTTTCAATTACGAGTACTTGAAGAGGTGTTGATGTGTTGTATCCGCCGATAATGCATGCTGTATACATTTTATCTGGTTGAATTCTTTGGTAAAAATTAAAATGCTGAATACCGTCTTCTTGACCTTGCTGCATATCTTGCAAGTAAGCATCAGAGGTATTCCTTAAGTTAAGTGGTGTACCAGAAACATAAAAATCATAATCACCGGCCAAAGCTTGCTTAAGCACTGTTACTTCTTTGACATTGACATCTGAAAATACTAAAGTACCATCATTTAATGTAACATCAAATGGTCCATCATCGTAGGTTAAGTTTGCAACACGGAATGTTCCACGATCTTTTGATCTACCTCTACATACATCATCTTGAATTTGTATCACTTGAATTCCTCGTACCGAATTCACGACTGCTAAAGTAACTTTTGAACCTGCCATAAATGGAATAACTGCTGTACAAATCGGTCTTTCCTTGGATGACTGATTATAAACCATAACAGTACCAAATCCATCCATTACACGATCATATGAGCTTATTTTACCAAAGGATAAACTATCTGCGAATGGACGATTTCCGATTACAACAAAAATCGGCTCAAATCCTACAGCTGCATGAAGAATACGAACTTTTACATGATTAATTACAGGACTTTGTTGAGGCATATGATAACAAGAATGACTTGTGTCCTCATCTCTTACATCCATGATGCATCCCGCTTTATTATCATTTCCTAAATGGTTTCTCATACCTCTTCTCATAATATCTTCACACGATTCTTCACGTTCCATCTTATCTTCAATTATAACTTCATGTTTAATTTTATTTCGACTCATCTCTGCTTCTAATCGATTATCGCACATTGCCTTTTGATTCATCATTTCTTTTCGCATTCTTTCATCGTGCATCATCTTTTGGTTCATCATTTCTTTTCGCATTCTTTCATCGTGCATCATCTTTTGGTTCATCATTTCTTTTTGCATTCTTTCATCGTACATCATCTTTTGGTTCATCTTTTCTTTTTGCATTTTCTCATCATGCATCATCCTTTGGTTCATCATCTCATTTTGTACTCTCTCGTCACATGTTGCTTTTTGATTTTGTATTTTTTCTTCCCAAAGCATTTTCTGATTCATCATTTCTTTACGCATACGATCTTCGCATGTTTCATTGTGTTCCATTCTTTCTTTACGAAGTTTTTCTTCATAAAGTTCTTTTTGTTTCATCATTTCTTCACGCATTTTCATTTCGTACATTTTTTGCTGTTTCATCAATTCTTGCTGAAGTTTTTCTTCACACATACCTTCTTGTCTTTGCATTTCCAAGAGTGTATTCTCTTGTCTCATTCTCTCTTCTCGTAATCTATCTTCATTCATTCTTTCTTGGTTCATTCTTTCTTTCCGTAATTCATCTTCACATAAACCTTGCTGTTCCTTCATTTGCTGTCTCATTTTTTCTTCAAACATTCTTTGCTGTTCTGTCATTTGTTGCCTTGTTTTTTCTTCATTCATTCTCTGTTGATTCATCATTTCTTGACGTCTTTGTTCTTCCTGTGCTCTTTGTTGATTCAACATTTCTTGTTGTCTTTGTTCTTCTTGTGCTCTTTGTTGGTTTAACATTTCTTGCCGTCTTTGTTCTTCTTGTGCTCTTTGTTGATTCAACATTTCTTGTCGTCTTTGTTCTTCCTGTGCTCTTTGTTGATTCATTCTTCTTTGTGCTTCCATATTACTTGGCCGTTCTTCTTTTTTGCTAGGTGTAGTAGTTCTATTACGATCGGCAAATGCTTCAATCCTATTATCTTGTAATTCCGCAACATGAAGACTTTCATCACTCTTGAAACCGTTTCTATTATTAGATCTGCTAAATCGTGGCATATTACATCTCTTTTCAGCGCTTTATTACTAACATATGAAAGTATTTATATTTCGTGATTACTAAGAGTAAACAATATAAAAAGGACAATACAAATATTTCATTATAAAATATTTGTATTGTCCTACCATATAATCTATGAAGAATTGCAATATCAAAAAACAACAAACTGTATAGATTAACATGCACCTTAAAGATATAAATATCTTGGAGCTGCTCCTTATTTCACCTTAATGATATACGTTGGAGTTGTTTGATCAATCGTTGCGACCTCAAAAACAACATCACCCAAACTACGCAATACCTCTTCGTTTAAGCTTGTATACTTTTCTCGCTCCAATGCCCCAACATATACATAACTTACATCATACTTTTCAAGTAATTGCTTTGCGTCTTCTGCATTTTGTGCATTATAAATGGCTTCAATATCTGTGGACCTTTCTTCGCAGACCGCAGGGTAAGCACCAGTTTCATCACTTCTCCAGAGCCATTCATGTGTTTTCCACCCCATTACCGTTGGTAAACCAGTTATCACTGAAACTCTTTGATAAAATGTATAACTGTCTCCTTGCGCTTCAAGAACTACTGGAGTCCCCTGAATGTTTTCATTTAACCATTTCGTAGCTAAATAATCATCCATAGATTCCTTTTCCATAAATGCAGATGCATCTAACGTTTTATAATTCTTATACTTAGTCACGTCTCCATACCACGACTTTATCGCATTATTTGCATAACAAACCGTCGTGATAAACAATACTGCTGAAATCAAACCAATGATTTTTCTCTTTAAATTTCTTGCATGTAACATATAACGAATCATTATATATCCCATGCACATACCAAACATAATATACGCTTGGTAAGTTAATTTAAACATTGTATTTGCTCTTTTATAATCTCCCGAATAAATATCTTGCACATATATTACTTCTGGCATTAAGATCAATCCAATTCCACAAAGACCTATTGTTGCAATAAATAAATCAGCAATCGGCAGGGTCTCAATAAACTGATATAGCTTATTTTTTTCAGGAATAAATTTTACATCACTATTTTTTTCGATGGAAGAATCCTGATTCTTATCCTTCTTCGACTTTTTCTTGTTATTATTCTGGATTGGAACACCAGTTAAAAATCCTTCTTTTTCTAAGTCTTTCCAACTGTGAATCAAATAAATTATAATCAGAATAATTGGCAATCCCCATAGTATAAGAAGTTGATATAGAGGAGTTCTTGCAACTGTTAAACGAATCTTTGTTGAGATTTGATTAAAGTTAAGCGTAAAAGGCAATGCAGTTATTTCTCCAATCACTAAAATTACCACTGCATGTAGCGCAGTTAAAATAATTGTTTTCTTTTTAAATTGATAAAGCACCGCATTTGAAAATAAAATTATTGCGCCAGATACTACAAAGTATATTGGAAAATCCCAAAAATTCGTCGTACGGAATAATCCAATGAAGAATCCCAGCAATAAAATAATTGGGTGAAATACTTCTTTAACAATGCCTACTCCCGAAATTGTTATCCCTAGGCGTAGAGAATCCATCTTATCTTTACGATATAATAAAAATGCAAACAACAACGCCAGCACGGTTAAAACAAACATAATATTGATTACATGGGCATGTAAATCGCCTAGAACAAAGGAGTACAACGGAAACTCATGAATCGTTTTGTCACTTGTCTCTGGATTATATCCAATGTACCTCGTTGCATTCGGAAACCAATACGATTTTACCTCTAAACCTTTTAATTTATTTATAAATGGAACAACCCATTTATAAATTGGATAATGCAAGTTACCAGCAAAACAAACAGCTACACCTGCCGTTAAACCTGCGAGGCTAGGAATGAATTTGTGAATTCCACGCTTTTTATTCTCCGTTTGTTGTTTTCCTGTATTACGTTTTCTTAAACTCAAATCATTTACAAATACTTTTGCAACATTATATATAATGGAGTACGGCAAAACAAAGCCAAAGGCTGCAAGTGTCATCATCATGAGATTGTATCCATAAGAAACAAGTACACCTGACAATTTTGTCATATACGTAGCCAAATACTGTCCAACGTAATAGTAATTGATTGCATTTCCAGAAAACCATAAATCTTCTGGAGGCATATACTCTGCTCTCATCATGGTTGTCATAAAGCCATAATCCATAAATTTTTCAGTGCCATATGCCTCTGGCTTAAATCCTCGCATATAACACCACACAAAAAACAATAACAAAAATAAAGCTTCCGAAGTTAGAATTGCTAACACCTTATTATGTGAAATCTCAAAATGTTCGATGAGCTTCTTGCTTTTGTCTTTCGAATGATGCAAACACTGATATACTAGCAATATACTATTTAAAAGCAAACAAACAAAAACACAAATCCATGCATTTTTACTTGTAAAACGAAACACCTTTAAAGAAGATAAAAACCACAACAACCAACCTGTTATTGCAAGTCCAATTGTTTTTGAAAAAAGCCAACCACCATCATGAAATTTCTTAAAAATCATACCAGTCAATGGATAAAAAATGATTCCAAGAGCTAGCAAAGTCAACCACCATCTTATAAATGGTTTCATATCGTCACCTAAAAATATATGAGCAATATAAAATAATACACCAAATAACAAGATTGATGCTATATATTTAATTATAGTAAAAACTTGTTTCTCTTTCATTGTCTGTATCTCCTTAACGCTTCCGTCGCTATTCTAAAACATTTACTTAATACAACGATTTATTTCTTTAAAATCCTTTACCGCTTGCTTCCCAATACGTACAATTTTTTTCATATTAATTGAATTTACGCCACCTTGTCTTGGACGAAATGTGATTGGAAGATACTTTACAGGCAAATTCTTTTTTGCATAAATTACTGAAATAATAACATTGGATAAATTAAAATTTTCTGGTACTAACTTTAAGTTTTCTTTTAAGACATCTGCTTTCATTAATCGGAATGGTGTGTTCGCATCCCTTACAGTCACATGAAAACATATCTTACAAACGTATTTTAAAGTCTTTGTAACAAAAACTCTAGAAATTCCATCCTGTCTGCCCTTACGATGTCCGATTACCATGGCATAATCATTTCTAAGTTTCCAGAATTCATCAAATTCTTGTGGTAATGTTTGTCCATCCGAATCTGTTTGGAATACATAATCCGCACCCTGTTTTATTGCGTAATGATAACCATATAATACCGTTGCCCCATGGCCTCCATTTGGCTTTGTTATTGGTTCAAAATGTTCATATTTTTTAGCAAATTCTTTCATGATAGAATACGTATTATCTTTACTGCCATCATCAATAATTACAAGTTTGCTTCCACCGCCTATTTTTTCTACAACAGGATACCAATCTTTTATTACGTTCTCAATATTTTCTTCCTCATTATATGCAGGTATTACAATATATAATTTATCCATGATTCTCCTCCAATAACTTTATCATATCAAGCAGATAGTTTTATTTCAGTGAGCTATATTTTCATAAGCAATTTTAAAAATTGATCCACTCCAATAAAATATACCCTTCGTCTATTTCGACTTTATTTTATCAAACAAAGCCAAAGCGCTATGAACAACTGCATCCATATTGTAATATTTATACTCTGCAAGTCGACCTAAAAAGTATACATTCTCTTCTTTTTCCATGTCATTTTTATAAAGTGCAAATTGTTCTTTGCATTCTTTCGTTGGAAATGGATAATATGGCTCTCCTTCAGACGTTGGAAACTCCTTCATAATCGTAGTTTTCTTAGAATCTTGCCATGTTAGCTTCTTGAACTCTGTAATTCTTGTATAGTCATAATCATTTGGGTAATTCACTACCGGTGCTTCTTGATAGCTTTCAACATCTTTTGTTTCAAACAAAAAATCTATGCTTCGATATGCAAGTTTTCCATATTTGTAATCATAATAATAATCGGTTGGTCCCGTATAAATCAAAGTTTCGTAAGAGATATCATTAATCACTTCTTTGTAATCTGTATTTAACATAATTTTTATACGTTTGTTTTCTGCCATCTTCTCACACATCTTTGTATAACCATGTTTTGGCATACCTTGATATGTATCACTAAAATATCTTGTATCTCGATTTGCACGTACCGGGATACGGCTTATTACCGAAGTGTCTAGCTCCGCTGGGTCAATCCCCCATTGCTTTTTCGTATAATTTTCAAAAAACTTCTGATAAATGTCTTCTCCAACTTTACTTAACACTACATCCTTACTTGTTTTGATTTCTTCAATATCAACTGCTTTGCTTTTTAAGAATTCCTCAACTTCGTCACAGGATAAGTTTAAATTGTAAAGCTTGTTGATTGTTTCTACCGTAATTGGCATAGGAATAAGGTTTCCATCCACATAAGTAAGAACTCGGTGCCAGAAATCATTCCATTCTGTAAACCTACTCAAATAAGAGTACACTTTTTTACTATTCGTATGAAAAATATGTGGACCATAATTATGAATTAAAATTCCATCCTCGTTATAAGAATCGTAAACATTTCCCCCAATATGATTTCTCTTTTCAATTACAAGAACGTCCTCATTTAGATCATTTGCCACGCGTTCTGCAATTGTTAAACCAGCTAATCCAGCCCCAACTACAACATATTTAAATTTCATACCATACCTTCCTTTCTGTTTGTCTACCTTAACATCTATCATATTTTTTATCTTCGCACAAATATAAAACTCATGCTACCTTCGTAAGATCCTCGTACAATCATTTTATAATGAATGGGCGAGGAATATTTCCGTCGTAACTTCGCCTAGTAAGTCCAGTCGCTAGCGGTACGATTCAATGTGCACTAGTAAATATCCTAAGTGAATTGTTTTTACCTTATATGACGTACTTTTTATAAATCAAAAGATGATACGTATCTACAATTCCACTTGTCCTATCTAGTAATTTATTCGAAGCTTTGTGTCATAAATAATTGCATTAGTTCCATTATCATTGTAAGTAAACGCTACCTGATAGGTATTTGAGATAACTTCCTCATTCACCGCAAAGGAGCTGGAGGATCTCACATCATTATCTACGACAATAAATCGTATGTGATTTTCTTTTACTAGACGATCCAAGTTATCACTACTTGAAGATTCATACATTTCTTTTACAAGCATGTCACGACTCTGCGTATCATAGCCTGCTGACCAGGAGAAATATTGCCAGCCTTGGAAAAGCATTGCACCTCCGAAAACAATATTATTTAATGCATAATTATTTGTTAAAAATATATCTTGTGAAGTCGCATTCTCCTTAATCCATAGTGTAAGTGGATCATTTAAGGATAGCTGCAAACAGTTCTTGTTTTTCTTTAAAACCATAGAATAATCATATACACCTGTTGCAGTTAATAAAATAACTAATACAACACAAGTACAACGGTACCATATGTTTTTCATAGAAAACAATTTTGCAACAATTATCGCTGCAAATATATTCATTAACATAACCGATATCATAATATATTTATGATTAACAGTAACATCTGTCGTTAAAGAAACAGTAAATGCAAAAATTAATGGAAAGGAAAAGGCAAACAACGCATATTTTTCCACACCTTTTACAAGCAAAAATGCTACGACTAAAACGATAGGTAATATACCTAACAAACGCATCAAATAATCCAATGAACCAAATAGGGATTTATTTTCTGCGATAAAGCCAAAGAAAAACTTCGGCGAAACAACCGAGCCCTCAACAAATAAGGATGATTGAAGTAAGGATAATATCGTTGTAATAACTGCCATTATAAGAAATTCTAACCTACGATCAGCTACTATAGCAATGCCAAATAAAACAAGCAAAGCAGCAATCGTTGACGCGCCATTCCAAAACGATATGGAACCTAATAGTAATCCACTACAGATCGCTAATCTAAGATCTTTTATATACCAACCTTCCGGAGTAAAAAAACTCTCTTTTATAAAAAATCTTATTTCCTGCAACCCAGTTTCTAACGTTTTTCTTGATTCTATTGGATGCTTCTTCATCTTTTCTTGTAAGCGACATTTGATACGCTCTGACATTTCATAAAGATGAGGCATAAATAACATTAAAACCAGCAATAAAACAGCAATAGAAAAAGCAAAATGTCTTTGATTACAATAAACATTTAAATTCCACAATCCCCAATCTTCATTGGTGGAATAACTAATAAATTCAGTATTATCCTTTAACGCTTTAAAAATATTCGTTCCCACCGGCTGCTCAGCAATAAATTTGAATAAACTATTGGAACTACGAAATACAAAAAACAAGCAAGAGAGTAAGCCAACCGCTTTTTTCCCTGATATTTTATATGCAAATACGTACAATAAAGAAACCGCACTAAGGAATCCAAGAGCACTTGGTATATTAAACGCGTTATCAATTCTCATTCCTAAGAATTCGAGATTTCCCACTAAAAATTGAAACATAAAATGATACTTCACATCGGTTCCAGCAAAGAATGGATACTGAGTAGGGAAATTATTACCATAGGAAAAAGAGCGTATCATTCCAAGATGAGGAGAGAAATCACTATATACGGTATACCCAACATTTAAAGTCTCTGCCTTAACAAAAAAGGTTTTCCACATTAAAGTATAGGTTAAAATACATACCCCTAGTATTACTATTTTATCAAATGTCGTAATTCTAGCATATATCATCTTTTCTGTTTGCTCGCTTTTTCGTTTCAAGCGACTCATTAGAACCAGCGATACAACTGCAAAGAAAGACATTCCTATAACATTGGCCAAAACAAGTGGGTTTTCTTTGGTTTTAAATAAATAACCAAGCAAATAAACGCACCAGGTTTGTGCAATTGTTCCTACTAAAAAATATGCAGGAAGTACTATAAAATTAGGATTTAACATCATTTGCTTTCTTCCATAACTATACATCCCAACGGTTTTTAACCCTGGAAATGCATAGGAACAAATTACATAGCCTAAAGCAAAGCAAATAACAAGATATAACAATGCAAACAAAGTGTTGTCCTCCTATACCCAAATGTAGTACATTTTATGAATAGCAAATCTGTTGTGTATCTTTTGACAAAATACGTATAAATATACGAATTTATCTCCTTACTTAAGCATCTTAACAATTCGGTAGAAATATTGCATAAGCAAGTCCAATATAACTTCTATATTATACTATATATTGCATAATAATTAAAGGATATTTTAAATCTTAAAGCGTTCCACCATTAAAACTATTCATTTTATTCTTTAAAGATGGAGATGCATCTATTACTTCGAAGTATTCTTCGTCCGTCAATCCCTTCGCTGCGTCATTGGCATTCTTCAACAGATTCGCATCCGTATAGATATCACCTAGCTTAAATTCCAAATCACCACTTTGACGTATTCCAAACATATCTCCAGGCCCCCTGAGTTTTAAGTCTTCGGATGCAATAAAAAATCCATCGTTGGATTTATTCAATATATCCAAACGCTCTCTAGTTTCTTGTTTACTAGAGCCACTAACCAAAATACAATAAGACTGATGTGCTCCACGACCTACTCTGCCTCGTAACTGGTGTAATTGCGCCAAGCCAAAGCGTTCTGCATTTTCTATCATCATTACTGTTGCATTTGGCACATTAACACCAACTTCAACAACCGTCGTAGATACAAGTACTTGTATTTTTCCAACAGAGAAATCTTCCATAATTGCATCTTTTTCCTTTGCCTTCATTTTACCGTGTAAATAGGCAATGTTTGTTCCAAATTGCAATGCCTCTCTCAACTTTTCAGTGTACTCAAGTACGTTCTCAGCCTCCATCGCCTCACTTTCTTCCACCATTGGACAGATGACATAGGCTTGTCTTCCTTCTGCAACTTGTTTGTCAATAAAACGATACGCGGTTGGTCGGTAACCAGTATCCACAACACAATTTTTAATTGGCAATCGATTTGCTGGCATTTCATTTAATACAGATATATCAAGATCTCCATAAAGAATCATTGCCAGTGTTCTTGGTATTGGTGTTGCACTCATAACTAAAACATGTGGTGTATACCCCTTCATCGATAAGTTTTCACGTTGTTTTACACCAAATCGATGTTGCTCATCCGTAATTACCAATGCCAATTTATCATAATCTACCTTTTCTTGAATCAATGCATGAGTCCCAACAATAATATCCACCTTATGTTGCTGAATTTCTTCATATGCCCTTCTTTTTTCAGCAGCCGTCATGGAGCCAACAAGGAGCTGAATGCGTATTCCATACTCCGATAAATTCTCACACAAAGAATCATAATGCTGCTTTGCTAAAACTTCTGTTGGCACCATCAAACATCCTTGGTAGCCATGGATTGCTACGATATAAAGGGCTAATACCGCTAATATCGTTTTACCAGACCCAACATCTCCTTGCACAAGACGATTCATCGTATAAGTCCCTGATAAATCCTGAATAATTTCTTCTAATACTTTTTTTTGTGCACCGGTTAATTCATATGGCAACTTCTGCGTTACCTTCTCACATTCTCTTGCATTTTCTATAACAAAAGTATTTAATGTCTGTACTTTATTTTCTTTTAGATGTTTTAATACTAAGGTAAAATTAAAGAACTCCTCAAATACAAGACGTTTTCTTGCTTCCATCATCGTTTCTCTGCTCTTTGGAAAATGGATTTCTCGAATCGCATGCTTGCGATTGATTAAATCATATTCTTTTCTTACCCTTTTTGGTATATATTCTTCCTCTTCTAAAAGATGAGTTAATGCATAATCAACCGCCTTTGATATTGCATGATTGCTTAATCCGTCCGTTAACGAATAAATCGGCTGCATTATATTTAATAATCTACGATATTCATCTTGTTTATATATTTTAGGCTGCTGGATGATTAGCATCGCATTTTTTCTTACCACTTTCCCGCGAAATATAAATCTACTTCCCAATCGTAAGGAGTTTTTTAAAAAAGGCTGATTAAACCAAGTTAAGGTCATAATTCCCGATGGGTCTTTTACTTTACAGCTTATTATTTGTAAATTCTTTATTTTTTTTATCTCTACCATCGTTGCGATACTTGCCTCAATCGCTACCGTAGAGCCCTCGCTTATGCTCGCAATTGGTATCGGTTGCTCATAGACATCGTATCCTCTAGGATAATGTTCGATCAAATCACAAACGGTATGAATTCCAAGCTTAGCAAAGTTTTGTGCTGTCTTTTCACCAACCCCTTTAATTACGCTAATAGGATCCGTCCATTTCATACTTTGGTACCTCTTTCTCTAAATAATTGCACATTTTATATTCGTCACTGGTAACATTGTACCATATTTTATTATATAGCGGAGCATTTTTTAATGATAGGACGTATTTTCCTATCATGGACATCTTATGCATTGAAATCGAAACAAAAGTCTTTGGGCTTTCTTCAAAATGCTATTTCTATAAAGTATAAAGGGGTTTTGACACCCGAATCCTATAACGTAAAAAAGCGATTTTGATTCTAAAATCAAAATCGCCGGTAACCATATTTTTTATTCTACTGATAGCACATAGTAGTAAATTGGCTGACCGCCCATGTGAACTTCTACATCTACCATTGGATATTTCTCCATAATCTGTTCTGCGATTTCATTCGCAGCATCTTCGTTTGTATCTTGACCATAATAAATACTAATCAACTCAGAATCTTCATCCACAAGTTGTTCAATCAAGTCAATCGTAGTTTCAGAAATATCTTCTCCTACTGAAAGAATTGCTTTATCACCAATCCCCATGATATTTCCTTGTTTAATTTCTTTTCCATCAAGACTAGTATCACGAACTGCATACGTTACTTGACCTGTCTTAACACGATTCATCTCTTCAATCATTCGTTGTTCGTTTTCACTTGTACTCTTATCAAATACATAGTTAATGATTGCAGTAATACCTTGAGGAACCGTTTTTGATGGAATAACTATAATTTCTTTATCTTCTGTTAACGCTTTTGCCTGTTCTGCAGCTAATATAATATTACTATTGTTTGGTAATATAAATATTGTATCTGCATTCACGTGTTCAATTGCAGTTAACATATCTTCTGTACTAGGATTCATTGTCTGACCACCTTCAATTAGGTAATCCACACCAAGTCCATTAAAAATTTCATTAATACCCTCACCGATGGAAACTGCTACAAATCCAACTGCTTTTCTAGGTTCTTGTTTCTTTTCGACTGCAGAATCTGCTTTTTCAGCTTTTTCAGCTTCCATTAGAAGTCGCTCATTGTGCTCTTCTCTCATATTATCAATCTTCATTCTTGATAAAGAACCATAGGTTAATGCTCTTTGTATTGCGAGTCCAGGGTCATTGGTATGTACATGAACCTTGACAATGTCATCGTCAGATACAACCACAATGGAATCACCGATAGACTCTAGATATGCTTTAAAATCATGTTCAGTTTCTATATCGTAGTGTTTTTCAACATTTATAATAAACTCAGTACAATATCCAAATTTAATATCTGCTGTAGCGATATTTTCTTTACTAACTTTATTATTTCCTTCACTCTTTGCAGGGATGATTTCAAAAGATACTTCTTTGCCAAGCATCGCATCATAAGCACCTTTTACAATTTCTAATAGTCCCTGGCCACCGGAATCAACCACTCCAGCTTCCTTAAGCACAGGTAGTAACTCTGGAGTGTACGCAAGTACTTCCTCCATACGTTTTATTACTTCAGCACCAAAGTAAACCAAATCATCTGTTTCCGAAACCAATTCAACAGCACGCTCTGCACCGCCTTTTGCAACGGTAAGAATCGTACCTTCCTTCGGTTTCATTACTGCTTTATATGCTGTTTCTACAGCTTTGCAAAAAGCATTTGCCATAATTGTTACGTCGATCTTATCATAATCTTTTATTTCTTTTGTAAATCCACGGAACAACTGAGATAAAATAACACCAGAGTTTCCTCTTGCTCCTCTTAATGAACCGCTTGAAATCGCTTTGGATAAGTTCTCAATCGTTGGCTCTGCAATGCTACTTACTTCCTTTGCCGCAGAAATGATAGTTAACGTCATATTCGTACCAGTATCACCATCAGGCACTGGAAATACATTCAATTCGTTGATGTATTCTTTTTTCGCTTCGATGCTCTGTGCCCCTGCCATAAACATCTTCTGCAAAAGCAACGCATCTATTGTATTCAAAGTCACTGGTCAGTTCCTCCTTAATTCTAGTCGATGACTCTAACGCCCTCAACAAAAATATTTATTTTTGCGACTTCAATACCCGCAAATTCTTCTACTTTATATTTTACATTACTAATCAAATTTTCTGACACAGCAGATATACTAACTCCATAAGACACAATTATATGAAGATCAATCGTTATCTGATTATTTTCTATAACAACGTTAACACCATGATTTAAACTTTCGCGTCTTAAAAGTTTAGCCAAGCCATCCTTCATGCTGATGGATGCCATACCTACAACACCAAAGCATTCGACTGCAGAAGACCCCGCATATTTGGCAATTACGTCAGTATCAATTGCGATTTCACCCAATGAGGTAAGCATCGTCCCATTCATACATAACCCTCCAATCTAATGAAATATATTATATTATACCCTCTTTTCCTAAAAAAAGAAACATAATTTTATGAAATTACTCATTCTAACATAAAAACAATTAACAATTTATAGGCAAACCTTGCATATACTATAAAAAAGCATTTATTTTAGGAGTTATATATGCGAAGAATGGTTGGTTTTATTTTATTTTGGATTGCTATAGGAATGACTATAATGCTTTTTATAACAAATGGCTTTTTAGCTATATGTATTATAATCCTTCTTCTTATACTTGGATATAATTTATTCTGTAGATGCTAACATTATATTATATGTAGATTATTTGAAATAGATACAATCCTTACTATGATTCACATCATTTCAAATTAGGTTTCACAATCCATTCTACTTAATTAATCACTCTTGTTCCAAAAATAATATTTCAGCAAGCAATATAGCCTGCTGAAATATTAGATTTTGTTCCTTTTAAAGGAATGTCAACTCACTTAATTGGATTGAATTGTGCAAAAGAAAAGGGTGTCAAAGACTTGACACCCGCTTTTCCATCTTTATTAAGCACGTTCAACTTTACCAGATCTTAAGCAAGAAGTACAAACATACATTTTTTGTGTTCCACCGTTAACCTTGATTCTTACGGATTTAATATTAGACTTCCACATCTTTTTTGATCTTCCGGAAACTTGACTTCTAGAATGGCTTACGGACATTCCAAAATGAGCTCCTTTATCACAAACTGCACATTTCGCCACGAAAAAGCACCTCCTTAATTAAATTAGGCCTTGTGACTTATCTTAGGACAAGCCATCAGCTCGTGCACATAAATAGACCAGTATAACTAGTTCCTATCTTTATTTACACTGTGACCTGCAAACAAAACTATTCTATCAGAATTCGAAAAAGAATGCAAGAGTAATTTGTATTACTTTCGTATTTTTTGAAATAATAAAACACGAATTTGCCAAAACAACTTAAAAACGAATTATTCTTCTACTCCATTAAGAATATCATAAGCTTTTTGATCTACATCTTTCTCTGTTTTTTTAAATTTGGTATCTTTTGTGAATCGATCAAATACATCTGGTACCATGTCAATGATCTTAGTAACCATATCTTGATTTTTAACATTAACCAAACGAATATGACCATCTTTAATTACTAAAACTGAACTTGGTGTTATCCTACCACCAATTCCACCACCTGCATTATTTTTACCATTCGTACCATTTGAAAATGCCCCTGCTCCTACACCAAAGCTAACATCAACCAATGGTAAAATAATAGTTCCGTCTTCAAATTTAACTGCATCACCAACAACTGTTTTTGTCGATAAAAAACTATCCATTCCCTTAAATAAACTTTCAACTGTTTGATTGAAACTTGTTTCTGCCATTACAACTCCTCCTTCAATTGTTTTGCATTCTTAATTAATCGTTTGAAATTATCATCTAGAATCAACTTAATAGCTATTATTAGTAATGTAACTAATCTTATTCTTCCTTTTAAAAATAATTCGCCATCCAAAACTTCTTCTTCAAAATTAGGTATAATACTAATCTTATCCCCGTAAAATCCATAACATGTTGCTATTGCTCCTAGCGTTTGTCCTGTGCTACATGGATCGCCAGTACCAAAATGTACAACACCTTGAATTTTCTTTGGAGCAATATGCTTTAATACTCTTCGAATGCTTACAAAAATTTTCTTTATTCCTGATTTATTATGTTCCTCTCTTAAAAACTCAAGTATACGATCTTTTTTGCGAAGCAATTCTATAATTATTTCTTTTATCTTTCGGAACTTTTCTCTTAATTGTTGAAAGAATATTCTAACTTTGTGATACAAAGCTTTTATTTTAAAAAGTATTTTTTTAAAGGAAAATCTCTTTCTTCTTTTTTCTTTATCAGTCTCATCCGGAATTTCACCATTTATCATTGAATGATCGAGTAAATCATCTTCGTTCCATATATTTTTATCTTTTTCGCAATCAGTAGTTTTTTCAGCGCCTTTATAATCCTCATCAAATTCTTTAAGCGCTTCACAATCTTTTTGCTCATCCATTTTTATGAGTACTTCATCGTCTTTTTGCTCATCTACCTTTATGAGTACTTCATTTTCTTTCTGCTCGTCCATTTTTACGAGCGTTTCATCGTCTTTTTGTTCATCCGTTCTTACGAACGTTTCATCGTCTGAAACCTTTTCTTTTAAGACTATTCCTTTGTCCTTATCGTCATCATTTTTAGTATTTACGCCATTATTGACTTTATTTTTAAATACTTCACTGTCATTATCATATCTATCAAAATCTTTATCGCTTTTACGATCCGACCTGTCATGCGCTCTCTCGTTTTCGTACACCGCATCCTCGACACTTGCTTGATTGTCATAAAAAACATGTCCTAAAACACGCAAACGAATCCACAATTTCTCATCAATATAACTCAAACTAACAATGACCAAACGTAGCAACCAGGTTGCCCTAGTATCTAAAAATAATGAATCTCCTTCCTTTTTCCCTAACAATTGATAGCGAATCGGAACCAAAAGCGTTATTAACAAAAGAAGAAGGATGATTCCTACTAATACAGCTAAAACGATACCTATTATCTTCAAAATCAGAAAAATAATATGAAGCATATCAAGCTCCTTTTCAAGGGGCTACTTCTTTGGCCCTCTCTATTTTGCACAATTATTATCTAAAATAATCTCGTACCTTAAAATCACCAGTTTCATTATAAATTTTAACAATCATATCTTTAATTAATAATTTAGCTTCTTCTCTGCCTTTTGCAAGCCCTAGAATATGTATCTTGCAATTTTTATAATGTGGAAAAAGCAATTCATCTGCAGCAATTATGTCAAATAAATTCTCTTCATTTGAGGCAAAGGTAATTACAAAAACGTCATATGCTACTCTTCTATGTTTAATAGCAAACATTGCTCTTCGATGTTTTTTCTTTATGCCTTCCCCCAAATATAAATTCTCACTCCATGTAACCATCGCATATCCCCTAATATAAAACTCACGACTCAAGAAACATATATCATCTAATTATAACACATTATATAATTAAAAATACAGTACTTTTTGAACAGCGTCTTTAGGCAATGTCATTGCCTAGTGCCAAAGTGCATTTTTATACCATTTTCCTAGAATGTAAAACACGTCTCCTAGTCCACAAACTTAGCTTCTTGCTTCTGAAATTAGTTCATTCATCAAACGTATACTCACTAACTTTTCAGATAAATCTCTGCAACTTGCCAATGAATTTTTAATATAATCAGCGACTTCTTTTTTATCTACAAAAAATACAGGCAATTCTTTTAAAACGGAAGCTATCATTGCTCGATTTAAAAGTTTTGGTTGGCTTTGTAAGCTATCACCTAGCTCTTTATATAATGCTTCGAATGCTTCCTTTATATCTTCCTTGTTCGTAGTTTTATTCCCTTCTTGATTCTGTGGATTAAGCTCAACAAAGACACTACTTGAAATCAACTTAGAAGAATAGATCAAACATCCAAATGTTTTGTCTAACATTAGTGCTTCCAGCATTGAAACATGCTGATTTGCAATGATATCTAACGTTCCTTCTAATATTTGTACGTCCATCATGTCTTTTTCAAGTTTGCCTTCTGTTTTCGTAAATAAAGAAAGTAACTCTTCCGGAACCGACTCCTTCTTCTCTGACATAAAGCCCTGATTCACAGCTTTTACAATTCCTAATAACTGAGTTAAACTCTCTGTCGCCGTCGCAGAAGCGTATGGCTGATTTAATACAAGAGTATATAAATAATTTAATACCTGTTGCATTGCATAATAACCTTCAGTATATGTTAGCAACATAGCAACTGCATCTTTTAATTTCACATCCAATTGCTGATACATTGTTTCATCCATTTCATTAAAATCCGCAGCTATAAATGCATCTTTGCATTCTTTTAATGCTATAAAATATTGATCCATACCTTCTGGGGCATCCACTCCGGCTGCAGAACGAATCATGTAAACAAAATTCTCTAAGCTTGTCTTATCTCCACCTTCGTAAATAGAAAGTGCATTATTCAATAAGTCGAAAAATTTTGTCTTTGTCATTCGAACCGGCATTTGAGAAATCATAAGCTTAATACGTTCATTAATTGTAACATTTTCTCGTTCTGAAAATATAAAATTTAAGATATCATTTACTACTAAGTCGTTTTCAACGTCTTCCATTGCATCTTCAAATTTAAGTTCCATGCGATTCATTACATATTCATATAGTGTAAACACATCTGTATATGCTGTTAATACCTTCATATAGCGAGTTATGTCATTGCGAATGGCATCAAGTTTCACAATGGACGCTTCACGAGTCTGTCCATTAAACTCCTTTAGCAAACTTTCCTCTACAACTTCATTAATACCATTTAGCAATTGATATGCTTGTTCATCCAATGAGATATAATCATCCAACAAACCTTCATAAAAATCATAATAATGCATTACAAAATTACTGCTCGCATAGGAATAATATGCAGATGCCATCTCATTCATATATTGTGGTAAATTAACTTCTAAATTCTCACCATTTTTAATTTCATTTTCTAGCTTTTTATTATGTCTCATGTAAATCAAACACCCTTTGCCTTTCATTGATTCGTATTATATCAACTATATCTATAGCTATCCTGTATGTCTACTAATATTTCAGTAGATTTAATTTAAATTTATTTACTACAAAAGAATCAATATAGTAATAAATAAGTAATAAAATTGGTACAATAACAAATATTGTATCGATATAATAACATAAAATCATAAAAATTACCATACAGGTTGGACAATGCATTCTTAACTTTAGCACTTTATATTCACAAAGTCTTTTTGTAATTTAAAAATAGTGCTTATTATAATTAATAAGCACTATGATAAGTAAAACTATATTTAATTATATGCACCAAGCTTATATTTTTTTTAATAACTAGTATAAGCTTACCACGTTTCGTCACTGATTAATCAATTTCAACTGCTTTAATCATATTCGTTACGCTAGACATTCCAGCAGGTACACCAGCGGTTAAAATAACAACGTCGCCAGATTCCGCTAAATTAGCCTCTGTAACTGTAGTGATTGCATCCGTAAGTAATTGATCTGTTGAGTTAACTTCTTTTGTCTTTAATGGACGAACTCCACGATATAATTGCATTTTACGTAAAGTACGATCAAGTGGTGACAACCCAACGATATCAGCACTTGGCTTGTATTTGGATACCAAACGAGCTGTATATCCTGAAAAACTAGAAGCAATGATTAATTTTGCATCTAATCTTTCTGCTGTCGCTACTGCAGAGTAACTAATTGCAGAGGATAAACCATCGATCTTGTTTGATAAATTAGCTTCATCATATTTTCTAAATTGATTGTAATGACCTTCTGTTTCATAAGCAATCTTAGACATTAAACGAACTGCTTCCACTGGGTATTTACCAGCAGCTGTTTCACCAGATAACATAATTGCATCTGTCCCATCATAAATTGCATTGGCAACGTCTGTTACTTCTGCACGAGTTGGACGTGGGTTACGAATCATAGAATCTAACATTTGTGTAGCAGTAATAACTGGCTTAAATGCAGCATTACATTTTTGAATCATTGTCTTTTGAATGTATGGTAATGTTTCTGCATCAACTTCAACACCAAGGTCACCACGTGCAACCATGATACCATCGGATTCTTCTATAATTTCATCAAGGTTTTCAATACCTTCCATATTTTCAATTTTAGCAATGATTGCAATGTCTGAATTACAATCTTTAATGATACTTCTAATTTCACGAATTGCGGCAGCATTACGTACGAAAGAAGCAGCAATGAAATCAACTCCTTGGTTAATACCAAAAATAATATCTGCTCTATCTTGCTCTGTAATTGCTGGTAAGTTTAATCTAGTATTTGGAATATTAACACCTTTACGACTGCTTAATTCTCCACCATTTACAACTTCACAAACAACGTCTGTTTCCCCAACTTCTTTGATCTTTAATTCTATTAATCCATCTGCAATTAAGATTGTTCCACCAACAGCTACATCGTTTGGAAGATCTTTGTAAGTAACACTGATTACTTTACTATTACATTCAACGTCTTTTGTTGTAACTACAACATCTTGTCCCTTTTCAAGAGTATACTCTTCGTTATTCTCAGCTAAGCCAGTTCTAATCTCCGGTCCCTTTGTATCTAAAAGAATAGCAATAGGAAGTCCTACTTCTTCTCTAACTTTTTTGATCTTACGAATCATTTCTCCATGAGCATCATGTGTTCCATGTGAAAAATTAAGTCTTGCGACATCCATTCCATTTAACATCAATTCCTTAATCATTTCTTCCGAAGACGTTGATGGTCCCAAGGTACAAACAATTTTCGTTTTTTTCTGCATCTTAAAAAATCCTCTCTTTAACTTTCCTTTTCTTGATGGTTATGATGCACATGTTCATGGGTATATAAATGATCCATACAGTACTCATAATTACCATCGCATTTTGAACAGAATCTGAATTCTAAATTATCGTCATCTAATTCTGTTCTTCCACATACCGAGCATTTGTGTCTCGTTATTGTAGTCTTTCCACGAAATTGAACTACATTGTCCGGATTGTAAGCATTTTTCACCTGACGTCTGTAACTCGATTTCCTTTTCATTTCTTTTGGAGATATTCTATGATAATTTCTAGTCGCAAAGTAGAATATTAAGAAGTTTGCAACTGCGATAACAACCGCCAATGCATAAATTCCATGTCCTGAAATCATCATATTAATTACGTCATATACAAATACAGCTGCATAAATCCATGCAAGATATTTTATCTTAATTGGAATGACAAAAAACAACAGTAGTTGCATATTCGGATAAACTGTTGCAAAAGCAAAAAACAGGGTTTGATTAATTAAGTCTAGTGAGTTACCAAGTATGTTACCGGAACTTACGTAGATAATAATCGCTGCAACAATCTGTAACAATATACCGCTTATGAAATATAAATTAAAACGAAACGCTCCCCACGCTCTTTCTAAAGAAGTACCAATCATGTAATATAAATATAAGCTGATTAGTAGGAAGAAATCGATTCTTTGTGGTGCAACTAGAAAAGTTACAAGTCTCCAAATCTGTCCTTCTAATACCTTAGAAATATCAAGTGATAGATACATCCGATAGAAGTATGGATTAATCATTGTTATAACTGCACCCAATATATATATTGCTATAATATATTGCATTAAGTTGGAAATTGCGTATTTTCCAAACTTTCGTTGCATCTTATCCAAAAATTTCATAATCGCCCTCCATTTTTCTGCGCGGTAATGCCTTTAATCCTGACATTTATTATATGTATTCTGAGTGCTGTTGTCAAACAAATGATTATAAATATTCTATAATTTCACTGGAAATTTGCAAAAATCAAGTTAAAATTATTTCATTCGACACTCATATTACAAAAACGTCACCTTTTCATTAAATTTATTTTATGTTATAATAGTCTGAATTATTAGCTAGAAAGATAGAAAGGTTAGGAAATTATATGGCACTTGATGGATTTGTCATTTCAAATATGGTACATGAATTATCAAAAAATTTAGTAGGTGGTAGAATCTTAAAAATAAGCCAACCTGAAAAGGATGAACTTATATTAACAATAAAAAATTACGACCAATTTAAGTTATTTATTTCAGCCTCAGCAAGTTTACCACTTATTTATTTAACAAACAATAGTAAAACAAACCCAATGGTTGCACCTAATTTTTGCATGCTATTGCGTAAGCATTTAAACAGCGCAAGAATTATTTCAATAACACAGCCTGAATTCGAGAGAATCATTCAATTTGAAATAGAACACTTAGATGAATTAGGTGATGTGTGTAAAAAATATCTAATCGTTGAAATTATGGGTAAGCATAGCAATATAATTTTTTGTGATCAGGATTATAAAATTGTCGATAGCATTAAACACATCTCCGGATTTGTTAGTTCTGTACGTGAAGTACTTCCTGGAAGAACTTATTTTATACCAAAAACAATTGAAAAACTCAATCCACTTACGATTACAAAAGAAGAATTCTTGAGGTTATTAGAAAAACCACTCAGTATTTCCAAAGCGATTTATCAAGGGCTAACTGGTATAAGTCCACTGCTAGCCACTGAAATCTGCCACCGTGCATCCATTGATGCGGAAGGGGCAACTGCTATTTTATCCGAAGATGTACGTATACATTTATATAATGTTTTTACAAGAGTTATGGAACTTGTAATAAACTGCGATTACTCACCAAATATAGTATTTAAAAATGAAGAGCCGATGGAGTTTTCAAGTCTAGCTCTTACCTGCTATGAAAATATAGATGGTATTACAACGCAGAATTACGATTCTATCTCAACATTACTGGAAGATTATTTTTCATCCAAGAACACAATTACAAGAATTCGTCAAAAATCCGCAGATCTTCGTAAAATTGTAACCAATGCCATTGAGCGCAGTAGCAAAAAATATGACTTACAACAAAAACAATTAAAAGATACTGAAAAAAGAGAGAAATATAAAATATATGGTGAACTTCTTACCACCTACGGATACTCCGCAGAACCAGGTGCAAAATCAATCAAAGTGTTAAATTATTACACGAATGAAGAAATCGAAATTCCTCTAAATCCTGATCTTAGCGCTCTTGAAAATGCAAAACAGTATTTTGAAAAGTATAATAAATTAAAGCGTACCTATGAAGCACTAGCAAAATTCATAATAGAAACAAAGGAAGAGTTAGAACATCTTGAGTCTATAAAAACCTCCTTTGATATCGCTTTGCAAGAAGAAGACTTGGTGGAATTAAAAGAAGAATTGATACAAAGCGGTTATATGAAACGTCATTTTACTACGAGCAAGGGGCCTGGCAATAGAAATAAGCAAAATAAGAAACCTAAAATAACAAGCAAGCCTTTCCATTACCTATCTTCGGATGGTTATCACATTTATGTTGGAAAAAATAATTTTCAAAATGATGAGCTAACTTTTAATTTTGCAAATGGTGGGGATTGGTGGTTTCATGCAAAGGGAATTCCAGGATCACATGTCATTGTAAAATCAAACGGAGATGAGCTACCGGATCGAGTGTTTGAAGAAGCAGGAAGCTTAGCTGCATATTATTCCAAGGGTAGAGATGGTGAAAAAGTTGAAATCGATTATGTTGAACGTAAACATATTAAAAAACCGAGTGGTGCAAAGCCTGGTTTTGTTGTTTATTATACCAATTATTCCTTAATCGCTAACTCTAATATAAGCGCACTAACACTTATTAGCGACTAATTTACACAATTATTTTTGATACGAGCGTCAAATTACTTTTATTATTTTGATGCTTGATTCATGTTTTTCATGCAAAAGAAAGGAATCTGACTTATGATTATAGCTGACTATCATTGTCATTGTTACTTTTCTTCTGATTCCGATAGCAAACCAGAGGATATGGTTAAAATGGCGATTTCTCGAGGACTAACAAAACTTTGTTTTACAGACCACTTGGATTATTTGTACCCTTCAGAAATCGAAAATGATTTTATATTTAACCCAAAAGAGCGACAATTAGAATTGCTACGTATAAAAGAAATGTTTAAAAATGAAATTGAGATTTTAATAGGTGTAGAGCTTGGACTACGAAATGAACCTGATATTAAGTCAGCTGTAAAAGCTTACTATGAGAATATAATTCATGAATTTTCCTATGACTTTATAATTGGATCAACTCATGTTTTAGAAAAAAAAGATCCCTACTATAAGGAATATTGGGAAGGTAAATCAATAAAAGATGGAATTACTGATTACTTTCAATCCATCATTGATAATAGCTCATATTATTCTATGTATCAAGTTTATGGTCACCTTGATTATATCATACGATATTTACCGGTAGAAGAAAAAAACTATCAATATAGCGATTATGCAGACTTAATCGATGTCGCGTTAAAGTCTCTAATCAATCAAGGAAAAGGAATTGAGTGCAATTCAGCAGGGTTAAAATACCAACTAGGTTTTGCACATCCAAAAGTTGAAATATTAAAACGATACAAAGAACTTGGTGGTGAAATATTAACCATAGGTTCAGACGCCCATAAGCCTGAACATTTAGCTTATGATTTCCCAATGGTGAAAGATATGCTTAAAGATATTGGCTATCGCTATTATACAATATTCAAAGACCAAAAGCCTGAGTTTATTAAATTATAATTGTTATAGTTAATCGTATTTATACGAAAACAAACACCCTTTCTATTATTGATAGAAAGGGTGTTTGTTTGTTTGTTTGTTTGTTTGTTTGTTTGTTTGTTTGTTTGTTTGTTTTATACTTGTTTGTTTACTTTGCTTATTTATTTTGCTTGTTTTGTTTGTTTACTTTATTTATCTACTTTGTTGATATCTACGTTCATAATGAACTGTCAATCACTTAATAATCTATTTTATATTTTCAACCAACTGAATCTTCATTCCATTTGGGTCTTTTATAAAAAAGTATCGGACATATGGAGTAGGCTGAATTGGTCCTTCTTCCACTTTAATTTTATTAATTTGAACCAATGCTAATGCATCATCGAGTGATTCCACTTCGAAGCCCCAGGATATATCATTCCCTACGTTTATATCTCTGTTTATACCATCACAAATAAGTTCGATTTCAGTCTCACCTTTTCCTAAAAATACAATTTTTACTTCTGGTCCTGCATTAAATTCTCTCACGACTTCAAGACCAATAATATCTGTATAAAACTTAACGGATTCTTCTAAATTTCTAACATTTAAGGTACTCCAACAAAATCTCATCACATCACCTCATATATATAGCATCTCCAAGACCAGATTTTTTAATTCTGTATCCTGTTGACTGCCATAAAAATTATTTTTCACCATTTTTTTTAAAACGAGTTTTAACGAATATCGCAGCTGCAATAAGAAAAACAACCACAAGTACAATAAGAGTTACACTTGCATATGTATCCACGTACCCAGCGATTTTCTCCCAAGAAGCCCCTGCCACAACTCCTAAATATACTAAAATTGTATTCCATACCAAGCTACCAATGGTTGTATAAACAAAAAATAACCCTACACTCATCTTTGCCATTCCTGCTGGTATTGAGATTAAACTACGTACAATAGGTATACATCTGCAAAATAGCACCGTAATTTTTCCCTTTTTCTGAAACCAGTTAACGGATTTTTCAACATCTTCACTCTTAAAATGAAGAACTTGTCCAATTTTACCGTCCAAGATTTTCTTCATTCTTTCTGGAGACAATATACGCCCAACTCCGTATAATATAATTGCACCAAGCAAGGAACCTAACGTTGATACGATAATAACAATAACCGGTTGCATTGTTGAATAAGTCGTCATAAAACCGCCAAACGTTAAAATAACCTCAGACGGAATTGGTGGAAATACATTCTCCACTGCAATTAAAAACAAAATACCAATATACCCAAACTGATTCATTATATTAATTATAATATCCTGCATACTAAACTCCTTATTTTCCTAGTAATGGTCATTCTTTCATATTATACCCATAGTTTATAATAATGTCTAGCAATAACAAATATTTTAGCAATAAAGTTACATGCTATGAACCATACGAAACATTTAAAGAGCGCCATTTGTATTATAATAACAAAATATGTTCAAAACACATTCTCCGCGCCTGAGCGGTTTGCGTAGCAATATATTTATCTCCGTGAAGTCCGCATTTTGGTGCGTAATGCTTTTTTAAAACATAGGAAGCTTCACTTTAATACTTTGCATTAACATGGTCTTTCCTATAACTAAAAAAAACGCATTAAATTTTCATCTTGGTTGGAAAACCTATCGATTAAAAATTTAATGCATATTCATTCAAAAATATATCAAATATTATCTATTTAAAATTATCTTATTATTTACATGGTTACTTCACTATCACGAATGATTGTTCCACCACCTACAACAATGTCACCATCATAAAATACAACTGCTTGTCCAGGAGTTACCGCTCGTTGTGGCTCAGAAAAATCGCAACGTACCACATCATCTCCAACCATAGTGAGACGACATTTCGCACCTTCATGATTATAACGGATTTTTGCTACAACTTCCAACCCATCTTCAAAAGCTTCCACCGCCATATGATTTAACCGATTTGCATACAAGGTATTTGTAAACACCTCATCGCTTGTACCAATTACAACCTCATTGGATTCCGGACGTATTTCAACAACAAAAGCAGGCTTTCCAAGCGCTATACCAAGTCCTTTTCGCTGACCAACGGTATAATGAATAATTCCTTTATGGCGACCCAAAACTTTACCAGACGTATCTACAAAGTTTCCTTCTTCAATCGGTTTATTTGTTTGCTCACTAATAAAGCTAGCATAGTCATGGTCTGGAATAAAACAGATTTCTTGACTATCTGGCTTATTTGCTACCATTAAACCAATCTCATCTGCAATAGCACGAATTTGATCTTTGGTATATTCTCCAACTGGCATCAATGTCTTTGATAATTGATCCTGTGTTAAATTATATAATGCATACGTCTGATCCTTTGCTGCAGTTGCAGATTTCTTAAGAGCATATCTACCATTTTCCAGCTTAACTACTCTAGCATAATGGCCAGTTGCTATAAAATCGGCTCCGATGTTTAAGGATCTTGTTAAAAGAGACTCCCACTTTACATATCGGTTGCATGCAATGCATGGATTTGGTGTTCTTCCTTGTAGGTATTCATCGATAAAATAATCGATAACGTTTGTCTGAAATTCCTGTTTAAAATTCATAACATAATAAGGAATATCAAGTGCATTTGCCACACGTCTTGCGTCGTCTACGGCACTAAGTCCACAACAACCACCGCTTTCTTCAAGAATAGCTTCTTCTTGATCTTGCCAGATTTGCATCGTTACACCGATTACATCATATCCAGCTTTCTTTAGAAGATAAGCAGCTACTGAGGAATCTACGCCACCAGACATTCCTACTACAACTTTTTCCATTCCAATTTTCCTTTCCAAGAAATTTTAAAAACTAAAATTCCTCTTCTTCTTCTGGATCATCTTCATGAATGTCATTTTTAGGTTTTTCAAGCCCTTCAATTTTTATGCCTTTTTTCTCTGCATAATCCCAAAGTGCTGCATGAATTGCTTCCTCCGCTAATAATGAACAATGCACCTTAGCTGCTGGCAAACCATCAAGTGCATCCATAACCGCCTTGTTTGTTACCTTTAGAGCCTCTTCTATTGTTAGCCCCTTCACTAATTCAGTTGCCATACTGCTTGTTGCTACTGCTGCTCCACAACCAAATGTTTTAAATTTAACTTCGTTAATAATTCCATTATCATCAATGTCAAGATACATTCTCATGATATCTCCACATTTCGCATTACCTACTGTACCTACTCCACTTGCGTTTTCTATTTCACCCATATTTCTTGGGTTCTGAAAGTGATCCATAACCTTTTCACTGTACATATTATATCCTCCAGTCGCTTCAATAAATCAATTTATTTTTTATTTCTCTTCATAAAATCTTCGTACAAAGGAGACATATCTCTTAACTTTGCAACGATTTCCTTCATGCAGTCAATGGTGTAATCAATTTCTTCTTTTGTTGTATTTTCACTAAGTGTTAATCTTAATGAACCATGAGCAATTTCATGAGGCAAACCAATTGCCAATAAAACATGAGATGGATCAAGGGAGCCTGATGTACAAGCGGAACCACTAGAACCACAAATGCCCTTCATATCCAACATAATAAGTAAGGATTCACCCTCTATAAATTGAAAACTAAAGTTTGCATTATTTGGTAAACGATTTCTTCTGTGACCATTTACCCTAGTATAAGGAATTTCTTGTAACGTTCTATCAATAAGATAATCTCTTAATTCAATTTCCTTTTTTGTCTTTTCTTCCATATCACGACAGGCGATTTCAGTAGCTTTAGCAATTCCTACGATTCCTGGTACATTTTCAGTTCCAGCTCTACGCTTTCTCTCCTGTGCTCCACCATGTATAAAAGAGCGAATCTTTGTTCCATTCTTTACGTAAAGGAATCCAATTCCTTTTGGACCATTGATTTTATGTCCACTTGCACTTAACATATCAATGTTTAACTCGTTTACATCAATTGGAAGTTGTCCAAACGCTTGAACAGCATCTGTATGAAATAAAATTCCATTTTCTTTCGCAATTTGACCAATTTCCTTAATTGGTTGAATCGAACCAATCTCATTGTTTGCAAACATAATAGAGATTAAAATTGTAGTTGGACGGATTGCTGCTTTTAACTCATCCAATTTTACAATACCATTCTCATCTACATTAAGGTATGTTATTTCATATCCTAATTTTTCTAAGTATTCACAAGTATGCAATACTGCATGATGTTCAATTTTCGATGTAATAATATGATTTCCTTTTCCTTTATAGCTCTCAGCAACTCCTTTGATAGCCCAGTTGTCTGCTTCTGTACCACCAGCAGTAAAAAAGATTTCGTTCGAATTGCATCCTAGTGCACTTGCAATCGTATCTCTTGCATCTGTTACTGCTTTTTTATTTTGAGCTGCAAAATCATATATGCTAGATGGATTTCCAAATTTTTCATTAAAATATGGAAGCATTGCTTCCACTACTTCTACCTTAGTCTGCGTAGTTGCTGCATTATCCAAATAAATTGTCTTATTCATTGAAGCACCTATACCTTTCCTATATTTTAGGTTCTATATAAAATAGAATATTCTTTTATCATAAATTGTTTTATGATATTATGCAAGTTTATTGTATTGTAATATAATGGTTGAGGGTTTTAAAGGCTCGCTTATACAATATACTTGCCTTGTTTTCTCAAATAACTCATTCTTTAATTTTATTATTTACATATATTACGCGATATAACAGTTTATGCTACAAATATCATTTCCTAGTAGTTTACTAGGATATAAGCATTGTAATCCTATTGATTTTATTTGTCAATCCCTTGTATCAATAAAATCTTTACACCCTTTGTATCAATAATTTTCGTTATTGTGACACATTCACGAAAACTGTACTCATGTATGCCTTAGACTACGAATATACATTAATAATATTTAATTCTATAAGGAGTCCATACATGAGCAAAAATACGATTATTAAGGGTACTATAATTTTGACAATAGCAGGCCTAATCACCCGTATTATTGGCTTCTTCTATAAAATTTTTCTATCACAGGCACTTGGCGCAAAACTCCTTGGCGTATACCAACTTGTTTTTCCTATCTATGGTATTTGCTTTACCATTTACGCCTCAGGAATACAAACAGGTATCTCAAAATTAGTCGCAGAAGAAGTAGGGCATTCCAATTTCAAAGGGGCTAAAAAAATACTAAAAGTAGGAATGGTGTTATCCTTTACCCTTGCTGCTATACTTGCTATTTTCGTTTATAGATATAGCGATTTTATAGCAACTAGAATACTCCTTGAAGCGGATAGTGCATCTTCGCTACGTATACTCGCTCTTGCTTTCCCGTTTTGTGGCATAACCGCTTGTATTAATGGTTATTACTACGGCTTAAAACGTGCTAGTATTCCTGCCTCAACCCAGTTACTAGAGCAAGTAATCCGTGTTGCTGTTGTTTATTATATGGCATATAAACTTGGCAATGATAGTGTAAAAGCAACCTGCGAGTTGGCTGTTTTTGGTCTTGTCATAGGAGAATTGGCATCAAACATCTACAATATTATATCACTATTTGTCATAAAACCAAATAAAAAAGAAATTTTTTTAGATCCTAAAGAAAATGAAATAAAAAAAACCACCAAAAAGCCATTACGACAGCTTTCTGCAATTAGCTTTCCACTTACCATCAATCGATTATTGATTAGCCTTTTACATAGTTTTGAATCCATATTAATTCCTAGTTTATTAAAAAAACACGGACTCTCCAATGCGGAAGCATTAAGTTTATACGGGATACTAACTGGTATGACTATCCCCTTTTTACTTTTTCCATCTACAATAACAAATTCACTGTCTGTACTATTATTGCCAACAATTTCGGAAGCAAATGCTAAAAATAATGAAAAAATGATAGCTCATACGATTAGTGTATCTATAAAATACAGCTTAATGCTGGGTATTTTCAGCACCGGTATTTTTATATTTTTTGGTACACCTCTCGGTATTGCAGTATTTAACGAACCTTCTGCAGGAACTTTCCTAATGATTTTATCCTGGCTATGCCCATTTTTATATGTAAGTACTACAATGGGCAGCATTTTAAATGGCCTCGGTAAAACGCATTTGAATTTTATAAACTCTATTATCGCTTTAACACTCCGTATTTTTATTATGGTGATCCTTATCCCAAAACAAGGTATTACCGGCTATTTGATTAGTCTTTTAATTAGTCAGTTGCTATCTGCTGCACTTGATACAATTTTTATTTATAAAACGGTCCGCTTTCCATTTGATGCTATGAATTCCATACTAAAACCATCCATTATAATAGCTTGTACTACATCATTTTTCTATCAGTTATACCGATTTATGCTTGAGAAAACTCCAATTAACAATCTAATCCTTATTTTACTGAATTGCATTATAATCTGCATATTTTATGTTGTATTCTTAATCATTTTTCAGTCAATTAAAACTGGAGAATGGAAGACATAAGGTACGAATTTTTTCCATCTCTTCTATCCACTAAAATACAAACCGCTACTATAAAAAAATAATTGCTGCCCTCCCCCCACCTCTAGTCGTGGGGGGCTTTAACTATAAGAAGGGCATCGTAAACACGTACTGCTTCCTCACCTCATATTACAAACAATCATCATACACTCTTTTCTCTATTGCGAAAGAACTCTTTAAATGGGACAAGATGCTTACTTTATTTCTTATACAATAACGATAACCCTTCATTACAGTTTTTTACCTTTTGTTACCTACATTGATTCATATACAAAGAAAAATTATTCTTAAAAACAGCGGAAGAAAAGAATTCTTCTCATATTTATGCGTTCAAATACCCATCTGCGACGTCTCCATCGAAATCCCTCAATATGGTTCCTTCCGATAAATGTTGGGTAAAACCAGAAATTATCCCCTCCAATTAACCAGATATAAGCAAACCTATTCAAACAGCGTCTTATCCCACCATGTTGTAAAAAGAACGCTTCTGGTCCCCTTGCAAATTCTGCCCGCTCACTTTGTGTTACTTGAGGAATAAAGTCCGGTGGAGCAGACAACGGTTGAAAGACACCTGGTGGTGGAGTTATCGGTCCTATACCAGGAGGTGGTGGCGGAAATGGGCCTGGACCCGGGCCTGGCATTGGTGGTCTTGGACCCGGACCTGGACCTGGCATTGGTGGTCTTGGACCTGGGCCTGGACCTGGACCTGGGCCTGGCATTGGTGGTCTTGGACCCGGACCTGGACCTGGGCCTGGGCCTGGCATTGGCGGTCTTGGACCTGGACCTGGCATTGGTGGTCTTGGACCTGGGCCTGGACCCGGACCTGGGCGCTGTCCCATGAGAGGATTTGACGTTGGGAACAATTCCTGCAAAATCAAATCATCCATTTGATTATAATCATTAAATTGGCCATCTTTATTCAAAATCATAGTTCCTTTCAATTTTATTCATATAATATCTTATGATAATATTTTTAAATGGTGATGCATCGTACTACCGCCATGTATCATGTGCATCAATAACCACAAGGTCATTTTTATTAAAAACAATGAATGTGTAAGGCACATTTTCCGCAACTGAGTGGTTTGCGTTTAGTTAAAAAAGGCTGTTGCACTAATGCAACAGCCTTTTTTTATATCATACTTTTATTCTTCTTATGATACAATTTTATAATTAAACCTCTTTGTTAAATATACTATTTATTACTTAATGAAATATAGTATAAATTGACATTTGTATCTTTTTTTGTAATGCTATGAGTTCCTGAAGTCAATTCTACTTCAAGCACTCCATTATTAATGGTATATTCCGTTCCATCAATCGTTATTTTAAGATTACATCCAGTATTAAAAATTAACTTTAAAACGGATGGTGAACTTGTTGTAAATGTAACTTTTGTGGAGGATTCCATTTTTAAGCAAGTAGTTAATGTAAGATCATTATATGCAACTGTACCTTTAGACGTTGATAGGCTACCAGCAACTGTGAAATAATCACTTACTAGTCCATTTTCTGTAAAGTTGTGTATATATGAAACTACTTCTGTACCACCATTTTCATTTCCACTACCATCCGTACCGTTTCCGCCATTTTCGTTTCCGCCAGTACTTCCACCGTTTTCATTTCCGCCAGTACCACTTCCGCCATTTTCACTATTCCCACCAGATAATATACTTACAGCAATACTTTCTGTTTTATTGTCCGATGAAAATCTTGCGCCAATTGCACCTCCATCTTTTGAGAATGTACCAAATTGACTCGACAAAGAAACAATTGCTACACCATTCGTATTCAGTGTGCCATCGGCATTTCTCCAAACCTTGTGGAAGTCTGTTCCAACCGTTGGGATTGTTACACTAATAAAATCATTTGCGGTTGTACCTGTAGAAAGCACCTCTCCTCTTGCTGCAGAAGAACCTGTATTCATGGTTTGTAAAGAAGAAACTTTATACCACTTGCTGCTATTATATAATACTAAATATTCTCCACTTAAATTTACATATTTATCAGATGTATTGTTTGTAGTGTAAGAAATCGCATTCGCCACATAAGCTCCACTACAACGATATAAGCTGAAATTATTTTTAGATCCGCCTAAATTGTTATTAAATGCAGTAGCATTGATTACACGAATTGCACTCGGGTTATTGTTATCTGTAAAACCATGATGTAAGTTTTCAATTGCGATACAGTTAATCACAACGTGAGGTGTGCCTACCCCTGAACCACCAAGTTTAAAACCATTTCCATCACAATTTGCATTCGTAGTACCATTTTCTGTCACACCATTTCTCATTGCAATACTATTTTTTATAGTAACAACACCTATTGGACCTGTTTCAGTTTTTGCATACAAATCCCATCCATCATCACTATTGTTATATGATAAACATCCATCAAATACGTTACCATCACCACAAGTTAATTTTGCAGCAAAACCGTCTGCATTTTCATATGTAGCTGGATCACAGTTGTTTTTTGAAGTACAGTTTAAAATCGTATTGTAACTTGGCCAATCACTATAATTAGTTACAGATGAACTGGATCTACTGATTTGTAAACCAGTATCTCGATTGGAATCGAACACACAGTTTTCTATGATATTATGACTACCAGAAAGCATCATACCATTATCAGCTGCACCATAAATAGTAATTCCGCCTACATACCAATAACTCGCATTCAATTGAATACCTCTGTCATTTAATGCAGTATCTGTTGCATATGTTTGTGATGAAAAATCTAATGTTACTTTTGCACCTTTGCTTGCCTTAAGCACTTTATACGCATTGGCATTCCCTGAATTATCAGCGCTTATTGTTATTTGATGATTAAAGGCGTACGTACCCTCTTTTAAAATAATTGCAACCCCGTCTATGCTCCCAGCTTTAGCAATTGCTGTTTCTAAATCCATAGGGCTATCAACTGTACCTGTTGCAGTGGATGTACCTGCTGGTGAAACATAGATTATGTTTGTAAAAGCGGAATCAGCAATATCATTTAAATCCGTCTTTGCTCCTGCAGATTGTGATACGGATGGAGTTTCTGTAATTTCAGGTGATTGTGTTGGTGCTACCGTTACTGTTGGCGTAGCAGTTGGTGCCACTGTAACTGTTGGCGCTACTGTTACAGTCGGAGCAGCAGTTGGTGCCACTGTTGGCGCTACTGTTACTGTCGGAGCAGCAGTTGGTGCTACTGTCACTGTTGGTGTCGCAGTTGGCGCTACACTAGGCGTAACAGAAGGAGTTACAACGATTGAATTTCCACCAACGGATTTTAAATTGCTTGTATAACCTTTAATTGCTTCCATAAGTGCTTTGTTAACATCAGAAGATGTATCATCTACGGCATTATTAAATGTCCATTTAAAATCCCCACCGTTCACTCTTCCAGCATATGTTGTAACTTCTGCCTTCACATTTTCTGGAGCATCCGGAGTATATGTATAGATTACTGATGTATCAGTATCAAAATTATTGTATGTCGTTCCACCACTCACTGTTTTGTAAGTGTTTGGCACCTTCTCATTTCTAGAGGTTGCAAGATAAGCATCAAATTGTGTCGCATCTTCATTTGCATAAACAAGTCTTGTAGCCCCTTCAATGGTATTGTTATAAGCCTTAATCATACCACCAGCCTCACTTGAGAATGTACCAGCACTGCCACCAAAGATATCAGTGCCTTGAAGTGAACTAAGCATTGGATATTTACAATTTCTAAAATAGTTTGCCTCAACAAAAGCTGAAGATCCTTTTGTGACACCAACTCCATATTTTGAGTTACCATCAAAATAGTTATTATAGATATGGATCGTTCCTACACGAATACGTGGGTGACGTGAATCGGAGTGATCAAACCAATTATGATGATATGTAACAAAAAATTCTTGACTATCACTCATACCACACAAGGATGATTTACCAGAGTCAAAGAAATGATTATAAGCAACTGTCACATAATTGGAAAATCCCTTTACATCACAGGAACCATCACCTTTTACCTGATCTGCGTCACTACCTGCAGCACCATATAAAATATCATTGTTATGTACCCAAATATTTTCGTTATTAGTATCAAGGGAGATACCATCGTCTGGGAAAAGCATAAATCCAAGATTTCTTATTTCTACATTGTGTGAATCTCGAATCAACATGCCCCAGCCATAAACAGTGGCATCTTCGCCAACGCCTTCAATTGTTACATTATAGCAACCCTTTACTTGTAAGTACCCGTTGCTATTTAAACCGGTAATATCACTCGCATCAATTTTACCAATAAGGCGAATAATCAAAGGAGTTTTATCATAACCTTTTTGTCTTAAGGTTAAAATGTTTACAAGACCAGTTCCAGTTGTCTTACTACCTTTGGAATTCGTTATTACATCCAATTGTATTGTGTTAACCGTTTGAGCGGTTACATAAAGAACCTGTGCATTACTTGGAACAGTACCATTGTCATTGTACCCACCAGAACCTGTTCCCATTGGTGATTGTTTTGCAAACGCAAAGCCTTCACGCACTTGCTCTGCTACAGAGATTGTTTGTGTAGTAGCATACGTTGTAGCTTCTACCTTGTTGATAATTGGAACAACTTTAATAACATAATTACCTTTTTCTAAACCTAACACGTCCGCTCTACAATACGTAGAGTATTGTCTAATAAGATCATTGTCCAATTGCTTAAAGTCCGCATTTGAAGCATTTGCTAATTTGTAATACACGTTATATCCACTGGCGGTAGATATTGGTGTCCATTCCACATAAGCAGACTCAAGCCATCCTCCTGTTTCAGTTAATATGATCTCATTCGTACTTCTCGCTGTCACGTTACTAGCTGCATTTACATTCACTTGTGAATATAATACCGTTGATGTTGCTAATATTAATGCAACAACTTTTTTGAACCTTTCTTTTGTAGTCCTCATAAAATAAATCTCCTTTGAAATATTATTTCATAGTTAAGTAAGTGTATTTTTATGTGGAATGATTGGTAAGCGCTTACAATTCATCACTTAATTATGCAATTTTTAATATACTCTTCCATTTTTAATGATTCTATAGGATATAATGCCCATTTTATGCCTATTTTTTATAATTAATTAGTAACATTGTATAAATTCACCTCTTTTTATATAGTTTTTTTCTTATTTTAATTTAAAGAACTGATAAAGAGGAACCACCTAGGGGTACAATTACTATAGCTTTTTAATAAAAGAGAAACTTATATGTACATACGATAATAAAAAACCCAAGGGCTGTATTCAGTGGAAGATATACAAAAATAAAGGTATATCAAAACCACCAAATACAGCCCTGCGTTTGCATCTTGTTTTACGACTTTAACATAATTAGGTTATAACGTCCTCAAGGACTATACCAATCATACATGTACCTTAACCATCATACCTTCACGCTTATGGCTCAACTCCCCAAACTAATGATCCACCAATATATCCAGTCATCTGATTCCAATCCACGTATGAGGAATTAGATGAACTAAATGAATAATCTCCTGTTTGAGTGTAGTTTGTCCAATCAGTTTTTGAGAATCTAACCTGAACTTCAATGCTTTGTCCAGCTGCAAGACTTCCTGCCCCTGAAGTAAATCCGATTTCTAAGTAGTAGTCTGCTTCTGCTTTAGCGGACTCCATCTTAACAAATTTACCAGTTACATTCGCACTTCCTGCACTTGACCAATCGCACCAGAAATTTTGTGCCTTTTCACCATCAATTGTGTAATAATAACGTAGCACAACATCAGAAAGCGCGATATCGTTTGTTCCAGTATTCATAAGTTTAATTTTCGGTGCAATACCATTGGTTGAAGCACTTGCATTGCCATTAAACATCTGTACTTTTATATCTCCTGAAACAACAACCGAAGAATCTTTTATGGTTATTGTAAGAGTTGCATCATTACCCGCGCTAAAATCAAATACTAAATTCACCTTACTAACTGCTTGTTTTGCTAGATAGGATTTTAGAATCGTAACGGTATTTCCAGCAACCGTATAATCAACATCTGCAATTAACGCATTCGTACCATTTTTAATTCCAAGCAACGAATGACCATTGAGCGCCAATGCTACTTCTATATCATTTTGATTGCTAAGAACTTTATCAAACTCTGCAGTCGTTGGAGAGATAGAAGCACTTGGTGTTGTATCTGCAACTGTGATTGTTAATACCGGATCTACACCTTGACTAAAGTCAAAAGTTAATCTTGTAGTTCCAATACTTTGTTTTGCTAAATAGCTTTTTAAAATAGTAACAACATCACCAGATACTGTATAATCAGTTCCAGCTACCAAAGCTGTTGTTCCATTCTTGATTCCATGAAATACATTACCATTTAATGTAGTCGTTACTATAACATCTGCTTGATTGCTTGTATATTTATCAAAATTTGCTGTTGTTGGAGTAATCTTAGAATTTGTAGCTGCATTTCCAGGTTCTAATCCATACACCAAAACACCCGCATCATAAACTGGGATATAACTTGTTTTTACCGTAGCTCCAGAGGTTACTCCAGTTAAATCTGCAAAGGAGTAATCATTTGTGCTATCCCAGAAATTCGTATTTTGTGGTCCTGCAATTCTAAATTGAATCTCTTTTCGATATGCAGATAGTCCACCTGGATAAATCTTTGTACCTGTAAAATCTACATTTACATAGTAAATATTATTTGCTTCATCCCAAGGCAATAATTTAGAAACAACGGCACCACTATTATAATTTGTAGTAACTGTAAAACTATCCTTCGTGTAGCCAAGTTTTACAGCTTCTGTGATATCTATAAAGTAATTAAAAGATAATTTATCTCCTACTCTTGCAGGCCAGCCAGAGCGATTGTTAAGCAACGCTTTAATCTCTACAAAATTATTACCGGATGCATTGATTCCTGCTTCAACGAAAAACTCATCATTGGTTTTTTCTTCGATTGCAGTAAAGTTAGCAATAGGTGTCCCACCATACTGTTTATACACTTTTGCTAATGCACCTACAAAACCAGCATTGTAATCACAAGCGATTTCATTGTTCACATAATTTCCGATTTCATCGGTATAGCTATCATCACGTCCTGGTCCACCAACCAATGCACCATAAATTGTATGTCTATGGTCTACAGGTTGAGATTGGCTATCGGTCCATGAACCATGAGCCGTTCTATGGTGAGGATGTTCTGGAGAGTTCGTACCGTAACCTACAACAAAACTTCTACCAGTACTACCAAGCGCATAATCTACCTGCTGTTTTGCAAATGTACGATAAGTAGTTGCTTTTGAATCACTACATCCAGACCAATCAGCATACACACTTGCTAGAAATGCAGTTGTAGTTGCATAGCGAAGAGCGCCCCAAGAATCGAGCCACGCTAATCCCTTTGGTGTATATGAAATACGATTTCCATTGTATCCAGTTGTCCAATAATCCAAGTGCATTTCAACATTCGTCTTATAGATTTCCTTATTCGTTATTCTGGCAAGAAGTACTGCTGCTCCATAATGAACATCATCCCAACTTTGGCCCCATTTATAAGCAAGTGTTGTGGATTGTGGCTCTGTACCCCAATTTCCTACATAACTTTCTGCTTTCGTTAGATATGCATTATCAGAAGTTGCAAGGTATAACCAAGCACCAGCCCAAGACAATTCATCATAAAATCCACTGTAGGATGTGTAAAATCCGTTTGCTGCAGTATAGCCTTTATCGCTCTTTGTAGTTTCTGCGAATGCATATAACTCTTTTGCATGTTGTATACAAGTTGCTGCATAAGCAGGGTCTTTGTCCTTAAAAACCAAACCCGTTGCTGCAAGTGCCGCTGCTGCTTCACCTACAACAGAAGATCCTGGGTTTGCTAAATCCACTTTATAAGATGGTCGCTTCATCTGCATTACTTCTGCAGCTCCCCACCAAGAATGATCTAAATTACCATCACCTACCTGGTAGTAAAACACATTTGCTTCTGGATGACATTTAATTAGATAATCACTTACCCATTTAATTGCATCTAAAATATAATCAATTTGACCACTTTGAACAAATGCTTCCTCTTCTTCGTATACTGCCCAAGCTAGCATTGCAGCTGAGTATGCCATTGGGAGATTAAACTTCACATGATCACCAGCGTCATACCAACCACCAGTCAAATCAAGTCCCACATCTGAACCATCGTTTAAACCAGAATCCCCTCTCCAATTGTCTCTTTGATTTTCTGGCAATTCTCCGGAACGTTGAAATTCATAAAACATAATTGCTTTTTGTAAAGCCTCGCCATAATTATAATTCGTCTCAGCTTTCGTTATTTTACTAGGAAATAATGAAATAATAACGCTAAGTACTAAAAATACACTTAAAATTTTTTTCATAAACTTTCCTTTCTGGTAGATACTTCCACCGAATAAACACAAGACAATTCTCTGATTGAATCAACGTAATACTATACCTTTATTGGCCTGTCTTTACTCCCCCGTTGAACGGATAAGTGCGATATACAGAACAGAAATATATGCAATTCATGTGAGTTTAAGACAGGCCATCCCTATAGTAATTTATTATTTATGCCTTTGGTTTTTAATTATGGCTCCACGCCCCATTCTAGCTTATCTCCGATATAACCTGTGATTTTATTCCAATCAGCATAGCTATTATTCGTTGAATTAAAGGAGTAGTCTCCAGTTTGGGTATAATTTGACCAATTTGTTTTTGAAAAACGAACCTGCACTTCAATGCTCTGACCAGCCGCTAGATCACCAGCTCCACTTGTAAATCCAATCTCTAGATAATAATCTGCCCCTGCTTTTGGCGTACTCATCTTTTCAAACTTACCGGTGACATTGCTACTACCAACGGTTGTCCAATCACACCAGAAGTTTTGATCTATTTCACCATCAATAGTATAATAATACCTTAATTTGACATCCGAAAGCTTTACAACGGTGTCGCCATTATTGTATAATTTAATACGTGGAGCTATGCCGTTTGTAGTAGATGAGGTGTTGCCATTAAACATTTGCACCTGAATGTCACCCAATTCAACTACCGTAGTGTCTACCACAGTAACAGTCAGTACTCGGTCAATACCACCACTAAAATCAAACGTAAGTTGCACCTTACCTACTGGTTGTAATCCCAAATAGTCTTTGGATATGACAACAGTACTGTCTGTTACTGTATAATCCGCACCAGATACCAATGTTGTATTACCATTTAAAATTCCATTTAACGTATATCCATTTAACGTCATATCTACTGTAATATTCGTTTCTTTTCCAGAAGCCTTATCAAATTCTGCTTGTGTTGGGTTGATAGCTGCATTTACAACTGGCTCTGTATTCTCTTCATATAAGATGGAATACAATCCGTTTGCAATTGCGATATCGCATTGTGCCCAGAATCTATGGTAATTAAATTCAGGTGCTGTTCCAGCATTATAAGCATCCAATACCTTTTGGTAATCTGGATCACTTAGATATTTTGAACGAATATCTAGGAATTTAACACCAGCTACCAAAGCATCTCCATTTGGCATAGTGCCATTAAAGGTACTTGGTACATATACTTCTTGTTCAAAAAATCTCTTATAATCCGCTCTTGCTTCAGGCGCTGATAATCCTTTGTCATCTCTGTATAAATTCCACATACGATCAAGTAATTCTTTTGCTAAAACTCTAGCTTCATCATCACCAGATGCTTTCGCATAGTATAATAACGTATTTGCTAGAGATGCAGCAATTCCAAGGTCAGTACCTTTACTTGTTACTGTTACATGTAAGTTTGGATTTCCAGTATATGTGCCTGTCCATGTATCTGGTTGTCCTGTCCAATCAATATTACTTGGAATTGCAAATGTACCATCTGCATTTAAATCTACAACTGTTTTAATCCAAGCAACCCATTTTTCTAATATATTTTTCGCTCTTACATCACCTGACTGATAATAGAGTTCTGCAACACGTTGCATGGACCATGCTTGGAAGCCAAACCAAGTGTTACTTCCTGGATCTGCATACACAGGATTTTCTACATAACCCATTCCATAAAATGTAGATGTTCCTGCTGGCCAAGCTTCATAGCGACCATTGTTAGAGTTACTTGCACCACCAGCAATCGCTCCTTCTGCGGATTGCAACCATTGATAAAATTCTAGCTGACGATCAAGACTCTTCGCCCAATCTGCTTGTCCATTTTGAGAAGCTGGTTTAAAGTCCTGCTCTTTAGATAGAATCCAAGCTGCCATTGGGTTTTGATAACCAAAATGATTATGGCTACTACCAATTTTCCATGCCCATGCAGAGTCAATTCCACCACCCCATGCATAATACCAAGACAATAGATAGTGTGCTGAGTCGTAACCAGTTCCTGCCGCTGTAGAGTTTCCTATTTTTCTAAAATACTTATCAAACATAGAATATCTTAGATAATCACCCATTTTTGTTGCTTTATTGATATAAGTATCAATATTTACCCCATAATCTGCTGCCCATTTTTGCGCCCAATAAGTCGCTTGAACGGCTCTTGCATCTGCATCTGGAGCATTCGTATATTTAAACTGTGCTGCATATGTTTTATCACCTGTAAAAAGATCAAGGAATCCGTTTTCTCCACCAAAATTCATTTCATCCCAACTTGGCTGCGGAATAGTTTCCCATGTAGATTCTTCTTCTCCACGTTGAAACGTGTTGATATAAGATGGCTTTGAGGTTCCATCTCCCCTAGAACCAAAACCATACCAATTATCCACATCAAGTAACCAATGCATACCATAAATTCTGCTCGTTCCATACGTTGAAACCAAATCATTATGAATTGGATCCACACCTACTGCCGCTGTAAAATCTAATACTGCTGGGTATTTACTAGTATCCTGCCATTCTGGAGCATAGGTAGCTGGTTTACTAGCTGTATACTTAGTCATACTAGTTTCCGGCTGGTCTTCCTCCGTAGGTATCAAATACTTTTCCGTAACATCCCATGCTGTTTCAAAACCGGTAAAGTCACCTGTAAATTTACCATACATAGCCTCTAGCCACATATAATAACTTAGGGCTTCACTCGTTGTAACATGTCCATAATCTGGTGCCTCAACAATCAAAGTTTCTACGGAATGATAAGGAATTCCTTGATCACTAAAATATCCGTTGTTCGGATCGTGTAAATCTCCCCACAAATCCAAAAATCTTTGTTGATATGCATCTGTAGCATCTGCCAATGCCGTAACTTGACCCGTCTTTGGTAGTAAACTAAATAAAATAGTGACTACTGCTACTGCCGCCGTAACTTTCCTACGAATGTTTTTCCGCATATAATAACCTCCTTCATAATATGTGAGATACTATTATCTGCACATCTCCCCTCAATTTTTACATACGATCAGATAGCTGCATAAAATACTGCAGAATCCTCCCTTCTTATGCATCAATTACTTTTCTGAAATATATATAAAATAGTATTGAAGGTTCGGTTAAAGCTTCGAAAACACATCGTCGTGTCGTCCATCATTTTTACCTTATGATTTATTTAAAATTGTCCGCTATATAATTACAGTCCTTTCATTTCTAAGAGCTCTCAAATATTTTACTATAATAACCATTTATTAAAATGTACCAACTCAATGATAGTTAGAGAAATATACCTATATAATGATTGATACTATGTATTTAAATTACATTCTATAATCTATGATTAATGATTAAACAAACCAATAATTTGTATGTATTTGTTAAAAACTTGACCTTATTTTTGATATTAACTAAATCTTTCCATGTATTCTTGGTATTTCAATACATTTCAATAGTATCATTTCTGGAATTTAATGTCAATTGTGCAAAGCATCAATAAAATGAAAATTTATTGTTGAAATTATCATATTGCATGACTCATAGTTTTTAATACCACAGAAATAATAAATGCGTTGAACTCTTAAAAATACAAAACCCCTGATATTAACTAGCTTGTAAGAACTATGCCTTCATAGTTCAAAAAACAAGTCATATCAGGGGTGTAAAAAAAACATTAAAATTAACAGCATTTTAACTAAAATACAAAACTTAGATCTAATTCTTTGTTGTTACTCCCAAATCTTGTCTCCAAAAGAATTGATATAAGTTACCAATTCATCGGCCATCTCTTCTGCCTCTGAAATACGGATATGTCCTGGGGTTCCACACCCATTTCTACGATACATAAAGTGTAGTATTTTATCATCCTCTATTTCATTGCATACCTCTTGAATTGCACGATCCCAATTTGCATCATGATATAAAATAGTTGTTGTCAATAGAATAAGTGCATCTGCATATCTTTTTCGAATTTCACCAACAAACTTCTTATAATGCACTCTCCACGCAATCGAATCATCGGAATCATAATTTTCACTCATACAATCCACCGGATGACTATCATTTTGCCCGATTGCAATGATAACTACGTGGGGACGGTAATTCGAAAAATCCCAAGGTTTTATAAAACCAAGGTCAGGATGATATTCTATCTTATCAAAGGTTTCTTCCATTCCAATGTAATTTGGTCCATAAAACCAACCCGTTCCATTGCGAAGCGCTATTCCTCCTTGGGAGATATTATGTATCCTTGCATTCAATTTTCTTGCCGCAATCCAAGCATAAGAATACCAACTATTTGAATATTCACCATTGTGTATCGGATCTGGTTTTCCTGTATAAAAGACAGCCTCCGATACTTCACCTGCAGTAATAGAATCACCATAGACTTCTATTTTACGTTCCGGTAATTCTGGCAACTTTTGAAGCGTTCCATGTAAGTCATTCACAAAACCGTAGAATCGAATCACATGGCACGAATCCATTCTTTTAAACAGCATGAAACTATGCTCTGTATCCTCTAAATCATTTGCAATTGTAATGCATTTTGTTCCTTCGTTTTGTAATAGTATCTTTTCTTGTTTGCCATCCAAGATATATCCCAAATAATTATGCCAACAGCTATGTATATTTTCAACAATGATTTTTAAAGACGTTCCAGTAAACTTTATTGCAACATAGCTACTAGGATATACTAGAATCGGTGCGAGCTTATCCTCAAAATCTATCCTCCCCATGTACTGTAGTAACTCATGATCTGGATAAATAATTTGTTCTTCATGCCCAATAAGAGAGTCCACTATACTCATATTATTCCTCCATGAACCCTAACATTCACTGCTTACAATTCTTCTGCAATGAAGTGTAAGAGTTTCCCTTTAAAATCGCCCCACAAGTTCTGCACTAAAATTCCTGCATGCATTAAGGTCGCCCCATAATACCGTTCCTTCGTTTCTTCTAAGTAATACCATGTATTCTCATCAAGACCTTTTAACTTGATGTTACGACTATGATAATTTGGTTTACGTAGCACTTGAATATAAGTTACCAAACTTTCTTTTTTATCTTTTGAAACGACTTGCCAACAATCATATTCATGATTTTCCTGGTAGGATGCTATTCGGTAATAATCACCTTCCCTCACCAAATCATTATATTTGTGGTACATTTCTACCTGAAATGGAATCATTTCTTTGTCTTCCTTTGGTATTCGCCTTACGTCCAACTCATAACCAAAGGTTCCCGCAAGGGCCACATACCCCCTCGTTTCAAACGGCGTTACTCTTCCTACCGTATGATTCGGACAATCACTCACATGAGCCCCAATGGTTGAGAGTGGATAAATCAGCGCAGTTCCTTCTTGAATCGCCAATCGTTCAATGGCGTCCGTATCATCCGAACACCATATTTGTGGACTATAATATAACATCCCAGGATCAAATCTTGCTCCCCCACTGGAGCAGTTTTCAAGTAAAAGATACGGAAACTCGCTGATTAGACGTTCTTGCAGCTCATAAACACCAAGCACATAGCGATGATATAACTCCCCTTGCTCTTCTGCATTCAATGCAATGCTACCTAAATCGCTAAGAGGACGGTTCATATCCCATTTTACATAACGGATATTGGCACTCCGCAAAATATTTGAAACGGATTCAAATATATAATCTCTTACTTCTTTTCTAGAAATATCAAGGACATATTGGTTTCTACAAAGACCTGGGTTACGCCCTGGAATTTGAATTGCCCAATCTGGATGTGCACGGTATAAATCGGAATCTGGTGATACCATTTCTGGTTCAAACCATATACCAAATTCAAGGCCTTTTTCATTCACTTGTTTCACTAAATGATCCAGACCTCCGCTTAGCTTTTCTTCATTGACAGTCCAGTCACCCAAGGAGCAGTTATCGCTACTTCTTTTGCCAAACCAACCGTCATCCATAACAAGCATTTCAATGCCTAACTTTCCCGCTTCTTCAGCAATTTCAACGAGTTTGTCTGTATTAAAATCAAAATATGTACCTTCCCAGTTATTAATTAATATCGGGCGTTTTTTATTTTTATATGGACTTCGTATCAAGTGATTACGATATAAATCATGGAAGCACCTGGTCATACCACCTAAACCGTCTTCGGTGTACACCATTACGGCTTCTGGCGCTTGAAATTCTTCCCCTGCATTTAGCTTCCAAGAAAATCCTTCTGGGTGTATACCAAGGGTGGTTCGCATATTCTGAAATTGATTCACTTCTACTTGTGCCAAAAAATTACCTGAGTATACAAAATGAAATCCATAGACTTTACCAGCATCTTGAGTTGCATGTTTTGATAGGATTCCCATAAATGGATGCTCTTGATGGCTTGACTCCCCACGAATTGAACCAACGCTCTGCTTCCCAAGTCCAATTGTTCTTCGCTGTATATGTCTCTCTCTTCCCCATGAGCCATGCAAGGTTAACATCTCATATTCTTCATTATCCATATCAAGACATAAAGAGTAAACTTTTTCAATGGCCAAAGAGTGATCTCCATTGTTTTTTAAACGCACACTTCTTGTCATTGCATCAACATTGTGAAATACAGTATAACTTAATACAATCTCTAGTTGTAAAATAGTATCCATACAAGTAATTTCTAATGTCTCACATTCATCTTCTTTGCCAAAGGTAGCTGGAAGTCCTTTTAATTTTGGCTTTCCCTTTATTATCTGATGTGAAACATAGGATAAGGAGCAAGCCAAGTGACCTTCCTTCGTACGTATCCTTATGCTACTTTCTCTAAAATCACCAGTTCCATGGGTTGAATATTCCATGGGAAATGTATCTAGAAACGATAAACGATCTCGATTGTTTGTTGACGGAACATATGGTGCTTCATTCGTACGCATCAGATAAGATAAGTGATAATCATCAAATCGTTTCCCATAATATATATGTCCGAGAAAACCTTCCTCGTCAACAACTCCAATTAAATACATCGTGTTTTGGGTACATAGTCGAAACACTTTTTCCTCTTCAAAATATTGTATCCCCATAATAATACCTCCCTTTATATTTTTATTCATCTACTGTTTGTACCGTATGCGTTCCATTCGTAAGATTGATACATTTAATCACATCTGCTGGATTAAAAGTTACATAGAGTGAATAATAACGATCTATACTACAAGCATATCATTTTATAAAACAAAATCTAATCAATAAGAATCATATAAACTGCAAAAATGAGTATTTTCATATAAGTACTCAAGCGTTACTTCTTTTCCACCCAAAATATCACTCTTGCGTAAGATGATTACCGTTTCATCTTCATCACTTAAGCTGAAAAAATTATCACTCCAAATCACGTCTACATTGGCAATAGATAGCATAACAAAAGGCGCATAACAGTCTGTCTTAAAATAATACATATAGGAATCATCGCTTTCTTTTATCTGCATCCTAATGTTAGGTTTTTGTAATTTTAAATATTTAAATGGAACAAAGTCCATATATTCCGTCGTTCTACTACCATCTGGAAAATAAAACGAAGCTTCAACAAAAACCTCTTCTTCTTTCCCTTGTAGTTCCTTGCAATAATCAAGCTCAGCCACTTTAATAGAGGATTGTTTCTCCACAAATATGTTGTGTGTTTCTTCTTTAAGAACCTCTAAATTCATTGTCTTTAATGCAATACGCGCCGTAACATAAACGCCATTCAAGTTTTCATTTGCAACAAATACTTTTATTCTAGTTTCGTCTCTTACAATGCTTCCAGCAGTTTGCCCATAGAACTTCTTCGCCATATAATGTAGCGCTTTCCATCTACCATAATAATCAATGCTCGACCAAGAAGCTACTGGCCAATTATCGTTTAACTGCCAGTATAACGATCCCATACATCTTCCTCGGTTCCTCCTAAAATGCTCTACTCCACTTTTAATAGCAAGCCCTTGTAAAATCTGACTTATATAAATAAGCTTCTTAAAATCCTTCGGATAACGAAACTGTTCTGAAATATAATATAAAATCGCCCCATTGGCCGCCTCATTTTTCTGATGGCTCTCCATTACTTTTGAGAATATATTAAAATCCTCTTCAACCGCATAGGACTCAATGGTACGAAATTCCGGGAAGGACTGAAAACCAAACTCTGAGCAAAAGCGGAAATAATGCTTTTGGTAATCACTAAATGGCTTTCTTCCATGCCATACTTCCCAATAATGTACATCTCCCCTATTTTCATCATCCGGATGATCAAAGCAGCCACCGGAAGATGGGGAGGATGGCCAATAAAATGTATGTGGATCACATTCTTTCACTGCCTTTGGTAATAAGTATTCAAATTGTATGATGTAGTCCGCTCTTAACTTAGCACTGTGTGATTGAAAATTTCCCCATTGATGCCATGCGGATTCAATTTCATTGTTCCCACACCAAAGACCTAGGGATGCATGGTGACGTAATCTGGTCACATTGTCTTTTACTTCCGCTACAATCGTCTCTGCAAACTCATCGCTAAGGTCATAGATATTGCAAGCAAACATCAAATCTTGCCACACGATAAGACCATATTCGTCACAAAAATCATAAAATGCATCGCTAGGGTAATATCCCCCACCCCAAACACGGATGCAGTTATAATTCGCCCGAATACAAGACGTGATTAAATATTTTATGCGTTCATATGTAATGTCAGAATAAATACAGTCCTCAGGTATGGAGTTTGCACCTTTTGCAAATATCTTTACATCATTTATCACAAAAGCAAATTCACTTCCCCACATATCCTTTTCCTGGCTAATTACAATCGTTCTTAACCCAATGCGATACTTTTTGGTTTCATACACCTTTTGATTACGTTTACAAACAATAGAGACCTCAACTTCATAGAGTGCTTGTTCCCCAAAACCATTTGGCCACCAAAGTTTCGGTTCATCGATAAGTAAAGTTTGTTCTATTTCTTTTGAGTATCTCACTGCTTCTTTTGTACTTCCCATTGCTTCTTTTGTGTTTCTCATAATTTCATCCGTATGATTCCATAGCTTATTCCCTTGTGGATCGTACACTTTTGTCTGTATTACATATTCTTCACCCTTTGATTCAAGCAAATCATACGCTACTACAATTTCTAATCTCACCTTATTATTGTTATGGATTTGAGTAAAGCGAACATCTCCTAATTTTATTTCAGAGTATGCCACCAAAGAAACATCTCGAAATATGCCCATATCCGGTAGCTGAGCACCCCAATCCCACCCAAACATTGAGTGTGCCTTGCGTAAATATTGATTTCCTTTCATTCCACCAGAAGGGATGTATGTAATTTCTTTGCCCTCTTCCCATTGATAAGACTCGATGTAAGTAATCGGTGAACGTATTATTATTTTCAGTTCATTCTTAGCTTGTAAATACTCCTTACATGATATTCGATACGTTCGATGCATGTTATTGGTTGATTCTAAAAATATGTCATTTACGAAAATTTCTGCTAAGGTATCAATTCCATCAAAAACAAATTCAATACACTCTTCGTTTCTTATTGCTTCATCCAAGTCAAAATGCCTTACAAATACATAATCATTTCTTAATTCTTCTTTTACAAGATACTCATTCGTACGATAATAAGGATCTGGTATTACATTATGCTTTAATAAGCCTTTTAATACAGAGCCTGGAATTTCAACGTCATACCAATCTTCCCCAGTAAGTTTTTTAAAATTCCAAGTACCATTTAATGAATGATAAATCACATACACCTCTTTCTAGCAATGTTTTGCTTCCTTGCATTTAGCAATTAAAATGGTGCCCTCTAGAATCTTTTATTGTAATTATCGCGCATATTTATAAACATATTATACCAATTTTGCACAATTAATGTCAATCCCATTTATCTTTTATATTGCATTTATAGTGCATCATTTGCACAAAAAAACCTATAACATAGAAGTGTATTCTTCAGCAACTAATTGCACAAAACAAACTTTCTTGGCTATTAGTACGAAAAAATCACTTATTGAATGTTATAGGTTCAATAATTATAGTATGTAGCAAATCAACAATTTGGTTATTTTACATTTTAATGAATAGTCATCTAATATTTTGGTGCAGGTTTCCAACCATCTTTTCCACCTAACACCTTTTCCTTTGTATACTCCATTACTTCGTCCCCTGTAAGCTGATGAGAAAACTCAACTCGTTCTTCCGTGTTTACTCGTTTTCCATCTGCATTTAAGGTTTGATGCTCCGCATAAAATATTGTAGAATGCGCTTCTGGTTTTCCCCAATCATGCCACCCCTCAGGCTTTATATGTTTATCCATCTTACAATTTATAAACACAGTTTTGGCATAATCTCTCCAAGGTCTTCCTAAATATACACTTTTCTCTGGACAAACTTCCTCTATGTTAAACTTATTATGATCTTTTAAATGACAATCAACAAACACATATCCATATTCCTGGCCTTCTGGTGTCGATGCTGCTGTTACATAACCTGGACGTCTTGATATGATTTCGCATTGTTCAAAATAAGCGGTTGCACTACCAAAAATAAAATCAGTATTACCACTGATATAACAGTCATAATAATATTGTCTTCCATTCACTCTTTCTGATAATTCCTTCGGTCCCTTAAAACCTCCAATTAACTTTTCTTTTGGTGGCAACGGACCTGTAAAAATTGTATCTTGAAACCCATAGAACCAGCAATGATCAAAAAATAATCGATCACCATCTGCATAAAGTGCTAATGCCTGCCCCACTGGTCCAGCAGAATTCTCAAATACCAGATTTCTTGCAGTAAAATCATGAGTATTCACAAGAACGGTATACGAACGAAACGTTCCATAGTTCTCACCATTCTCCATTAGTTTTGCAGCATAATCGCCGTAAGTTATAATAGATTCTCCGTCTCCCTCCCCAACCAAAATTAGATATGGGCGATCTATTATGAGTTTTTCTTCATATCTTCCCTTTTTTATCACAACCGTGATTGTTTCCTTATTCTCTTGCGGAATTGATTGTATCGCATCTGTTATTGTCTGAAATTCAACCTGATTCATACCAGTTATGTACGTTGGTGAAACATATAATTTTTTGTTCATATTAATCCTTCCCGATTTTAATACTATTCATTCTTTTTTGAAAAATTATATAGTTCTTTTGATAAATTTCAATAATTTCCTTAATCCCCATCTTTTCAATGACTTCTACGTAATTGTCAAAATTGCTTATTGGTTCCAAACCAGCAATAAATTGCAGTTGCATCTTATTAACATAATAGTTTATATCTTTGAGCAACTCATTTACGATAGCTGCTTCTTGTTGGGACATAATTATGGATGGCGGATATATCAAAGATGTATCAGCATCTGCCCATACTAGTTCAGCCTCTAACCATTCTTCGGAATGCAATTGATGAATAACTACTTCGCCACTATATTTTGGATACCCTAAATGTGGTATTGTTGTTTGATAATAAAGGCTTCTACCGGATTCTGAATCTGTTACCAAAGCTTCTTCAAGTATTCTTTTTTCACCATTTACAACTTCAAACGTCTCACCTTTAATCCCCCATTGCATTAAAGTTTCACCTTCTTCACTGTAGAAGAAATCAATTAGTTCAACTGCTTTTTCTGGATATTTACAGTTGCTTGTTATAATCGTAATCTCCTGATTAAGGTGAGTAGCCATATCTTCTCTCACTGTATACTTTACTCCATTTTTATCCATTGGCCAAGGAACTGCTGCAAGCTGTGCAGCTTCGTTCTTTTCTTGCAATTTACCAAGATATACCGACCAAGCATTATCCAAACCTTTAAAACTTCCAGTAACATTTCCTATGATATTTTCCCTCATCCAAAAATCAGATGCCGCTAAACTATCTTTTCCGATCAATCCTTCATCATACCAGAGTTTCATGGTATTTAGGTAATCTTTATATTCTTGCTGTATCGGCCCGAATACAACTTTTCCATCTTTAATACAGATGTCATCCAGTATGCCAAATGCAGCCGTAAAGCAGCCAATCCCACTACCGTCAAAAGGTATCTCATCATCTAATCCATTTTTATTTGGGTCACCATTCTTAAATGCAGATAGCACCATATACCATTCATCTATATTCGTTGGCATAGTAAGACCAAGTCTCTCAATCCAATCATAACGAATTATCAATCCGGTCGTTGATTTTCTCGCGATTTCTTCCTTTGTTAACATTGGATTGATTTTAGGAAAATATAAAAGCTTTTCATCTAACGTTAAAACTTCACTAATAATCTCTGGTCTTTTTTCGTAGATTGCCGATAAATTGGGCGCGTATTGTTTGATAAGCTCTGTTAATTCTACTGCTATACCATCCAAGTAAAGGCTATTTACCGAGCCTTTACTTGGATAGGTAGAATATTTCCACTGAATAATATCAGGAAGATTACCAGAGGCTAACATAAGCTTAAAAGAATCATCTTCATTTTCAGATGGAGTGATAAACTCTATCTGTATTCCAGTCTTTCTTTCAATCTCCTTGATTGCCTCCAACTTTGACATTCGCTCTGCATCCCCCCGCATATACCAGGTTAAAGTAATCTTCTCCTCCGATGACTCCTTACCTTTTTTACTTACAGAACAACTTACAAAAAACAACAATCCAATGATTAGTAAGTTTATAGCGATTATTACAGAACGTTTCATGTCTTTTCCTCCAAAGTATCTTATTATTAATTTATTACCATTATGAATTTTCTATTATCTTGCAACATAGTTATCATACGCATTCTGATAAACTGCTATCATATCGTTTATTCCCATTCTCTCAAGATTCGCTAAATAGGAATCAAAGTTAGAGATTGGCTCTTGACCTGTGATAAACTTCCAACGCATCTCAAAGATATAATCGTTAATTTGTGTATTACCATCGGATACCTTGTCTAGTTCTTCTGCAGATAATGTAATTGCTTTCGAATAAACCAAACTAAAATCACCAGAAGACCACACTGCACAAGCATCTACATATTCTTGTACTCTAGAAGCTAAATCAATTTCATACATTCCAAATGTTGGGAAACCTGTACTCATATTACCATACATTTTGTAATTTTGTGGTTTTGAACCATCCGGAAGTTCTACCTGCGCATTACCGAATTCAGTAAGTTTACGATTTCCAGCTGCATCCTTTTCAAACGTCACTCCTTCTTCACCCCAGAGCATTAACTCAGAACCCTCTTCGCTATACATGTAGTCAATTATTGCAGCTACAGCTTCAGGATATTTACAATCTGTTGTGATTAACTGAGTTTCTCTTTGTATTCTGGAGACTTTATCATTACTTATATACACTACACCATTATCCGCTTGAGGATATGGTGCTGCAACTAATGCTGCAGATGGATTCTTTTCTTGAATCAGAGGTAACTTATGCTCCCAAGCATTTGCAAGACCTTTCCAGCTTCCTGCAATGTCACCAGCAATATTTTCATCTGCTACAGAAGATTTTACATGGTTACCTTCTTCATCAAATACATTTACAATTAAGCCTTCACTATGCCACTTATTCATTTCCTCTAAATAGTTCTTATATTGCTGAGTAGTAGCACCATGATTTACTTTACCAGTGTCTGGATCAATATATATATTACTCGAAAATCCAAAACCACCTTCAAAATAACTAAGTCCAGCAGAACTAGCGTCAAAAGGAATTTCATCATTAATTCCGTTTCCATTAGGATCCATACTCTTAAATGCTTTTAATACCTGATACCAATCATCAATCGTTTTAGGTACTTCTAAACCAACGTTATCAAGCCAATCTTGTCGCATTACAATACCTGCAGAACCAACTGCCATTATATCTGTCAATGTTTCAAGTGGATTGATTCTTTGGAAATATAAATATTTTCCATCATTTGTTTTCATATCTCTTGCTACTTCTGGATGATCTTCAAAAATTTTCTTTAAATTAGGCATGTGTTTGTCAATCAAATCATTAAGTTCAATAGAAACGTCTTCTGCATGTAATTTTGGAATACCACCAGCATATGCTTCTGTATTTAAATAACTAATTACATCCGGTAGATCACCACTTGATAGCATTAACAAATATTGTTGATCAATTTCTTCATTGCTACCGTTTGCTACGATAAATTCAATATCTACATTGAATTTATCTTCAATCATTTCGATTGCTTTTAAGTTCTCAAATCGGTTATATGTACTTTGTGTTTTATTACCACGTAAAAACCAGGTGATTTTTTGACCATCTGGCCAGGTTTGTACAAAGCCATCGTCAGATTTTGGTTCTTCCTTATTCCCCTTCTCGTCATTTGTACCTTGAGCAACTGTTTGTTTCTCTCCTTCCACCTCTTTAGGTTCTTTACCACAACCAGTAAAAAGTGATAAAGTCAGCGCAGCTAGCATTGTAGCTGCAATCAACTTCTTTCTCATAAAATACATCCTCCTTTAAAATATAATATCTATGATCTAGTGTTTAATACACCTGACCCCATTACATACCAGTTAAACCAGAACGTTCTACACCTTCCATAAACTTCTTTTGAAGGAAGGAGTATATAATTAAAATAGGTAAAATGACCAAAAAGGTTGCTCCCATCAGCATTGCTTTATTGAATATAAAATCACTAGTTTCTGCAATGGCTTCAGAATTGTTTTCAACGTTCAATAAAGAATATAGTCTTGGTAGTCGACTTGGTAATAACTGTTTTAAAATAGTTCTTATGTAAATGTTTGGTTCAAAATAATCATTCCAATGCCATACAATAGAAAGTACTGTACAAACTAAAACGGATGATTTTGACATTGGAAGCATTATTTTAAAGTAGGTACGTAATGCTCCACATCCATCAATTCTTGCTGCTTCTTCCAATTCGTATGGTAGCCCCGAAAAAAATTGTCGAAACAAGAAAATAAAGAATGCACCATTTAAACCATAACCAAAAAATGTTGGTACTAATAATGGTAAATAGCTATCAAGCCATCCCCACTTTGAATATTGAATATATAGTGGAAATATAATAACTTGAATTGGTACTAACATGGATAAAATTACGATTGCAAACAACGGGCCTCTTGCTCTAAAACGATATCTTGCAAAACCATACCCAACAAAAGAACAGGATAATAAATGACCAATTGTAGCCACTCCTGAAATAAAAATTGAATTTTTAACAAATGCTCCATAATTAAGCTGTTGAAACGCAATCTTATAATTATAAAAATTTAAACTCTCTGGTATCCATTTCACTGTTATATTTACAAGGTCCGCTTCTGACTTTAAGGAATCTACAATCATAGTGATAAATGGATACAAAAAAACAAATGCAAGGCTAAATAAAAGTAGATAATAACATATTTTTAAAATGATTTTTTTAATTTTCCCTACAGAAATTACTGGTATTAACCATGTATATTTCTGTATAAGAAATGGCTTTTGTAACGGTAATTTGTCGGTAGCTGCTTTCATTGAATCACTCCTTATCTCCAATGTTAAATACTCTTTTTTTCATGAATAGAAATACAAAGCCACATAAGATAAAGATAAATATGAAATATACCCACCCCATTGCAGCACCACGTCCAAATTGAGTATTTTTAAATACGGTATCCAAAATATATCCTACAAGTGCATTATCCGATGAAGAAAAGTATGATACCATTGAATATATAAAATTAAGTAAGATTACTGGTGAAATCATAGGTAATGTAATTTTCCAAAACATTTCCCATTCTGTTGCACCATCACATTTCGCCGCTTCATAAAGGGAAGCAGAGATTCCCTGTAGTCCTGCTAAAAATAGCAGTATTTGAACACCAGACTTCCAAAGAATTATTGTAATTCTGTCTAAGAATGATTGTACAACTGATGAAATCATCGGTCCTAACATACTTACGATTCCATCTGGAATAACAATACCAACACCTACGCCTCCAGCTGCATCAATGCCAAGAAGCTGATTCATAACAAATCCACTTCCTAGTAATACTGGTATAAAAAATGCAGTTCTAAAAAATCCTCTTCCGAATACTGGACGATTAATTAATATTGCAATTAATAATGAAAATACTAAAGTGATCGGTGTATTAATAAGAGTATCTTTTACTACCGTTATAAAGATTGGTATAAAATTAATATCCCATAAAAAAATGTGCTTATAATTATCAAAACCAACAAATTTCATAACAAAGCCTTTGATCTGAGTTATCTCGCTAAAACTCAGACGAACAGAAGAAATGATAGCAAGTATAAAAAATAGTACTGTTCCAATCAGCCAAGGAGATAGAAACATAAATGCTTCTAAATTCTTACGCCCTTGCATAGTAAGTCTTTTTTTCTTTTTCATCTGGCATCCTCCTTCACCACAAAATCTCTTGGCTGTATTATAATTCCATCCACTGTAACTTCTTCTTTGTTGTAATTTACATATATCTTTGTTCCATTTGAGTAGCCCGTACAATAAACTTCTTCCATAAGTTCATCATGAAATACGATTTCTTCATTAATAACATTACCTAACGCTTGTTGAATTTTATTGTAGCTCTCTACAATTCGTTCTTCCCATTCTAAGTATTTTGAACTAAAAAGACTGTTATACTCTGTATACATTAACCGTTCTGGTGAATCCCAAGTAAGCTCATAATAAGGGAGGTATCCATATTCAATCCACTTTAAGCATACTTTATCTAAGTCGCTTGAAAGATTACCAGGCTCTCCAGTATAGTCTACATAGCCATGTACAACAATTTGATAAAATGGTACAGATTTGGTAGTCATTTGGTAGCCAGAATCCTTATACGGAATTTTTGTGACACGATCTGCTATAGAAAGAACGTAGGAATTACCGCCACCACTAATTACTGATCCAAAAGTCTCCTTCGTATTGCTTAGCATTTCATTCCAATATGTTTTACATTCAGAGGCAAGTGCTGCATTTTTCTTACCATAATTAAAATACACCATATCTCCAATGCCTTTTAAACTTAACCCAGACAGTGAATCATCTTTTATTTCTTCCATTAATTCTGAATAGTTTTTTTTCACAATCTTTGGACTTAAGAGTCTTATCTTATCCTGTATATCCGTTAAAATCATATGATTATTAAGATAAACCACATCATTTTTCTTTGAATATCCCGAGGATTCTGTTCTTGCCGTTAAAAAGTCAGTTTCTAAGTATAATGATATATCTTCACTTTTCGTATACTTTAAAAGATTCGATAGACCTTTACTGCCTCCAAGCTTACGATTTGCTGGTAAAAATTTGGGCTCTGTTCCATATCCAGAAGCAGTCCATCCAATTAATGTAGCTTCCATTTTACCTGAAATGGATTCTTTCAAATCTTTTAAAATCTGCTTTGCTTGATCAAAGGTAGTTAGTGATTGTAAGGAATCAAAAAGCATACCTTTCTCTTCAATTCCCATAAATAGATCAAGGGCTAAGGTTACCTGATCTGCGTTTTCTTTCTTTGTAAGTTTATTTTCTTTCAAAAGATAATTTCGGTATGCAGTTGCCATGTCTGTATAACTTGAACTTCCCTTTGAAAGAATCGTATAATTTATTTCATAATCATTTTTAAGACGCTCTGCATCATAGATTTTCAAACTTTTTGACGTTACTCTTGGGTCATTAAATCCCCTACGATATATAAAACTTCCATAAATATAGTTCGAAGCTATAATGTTACCGGATGGTACAACCGTAATCTTAGAGCTTTCTTCACCTTCGCCCATATAAGCTACAAAACCTTCTTCGCCAAAGTTTCCACCAAATACCGGAAGCATGACAGTTGGCTCATTTTGATGAAAATATCCATTTAAAATTTCATGCTTTTCAATATCGCCATAGATAACATAACTCTTCGCTGCTTCATTCCAGTGGGATGGATCATCAAATCTCATAATTGCGCCGCTGCCATCTGGGTAAAATAAATATCCCTCTTGTCCATCTGCTGTTCCAGCAAAAAATGGCATAACATCAATCGTTACAAGACTAAAATTAGAATATTCTTCAATTGATTCTGAAGGAATACGAAGTTTAATTCCGTCCCCTGACAATGATATTTCCACATTTAAGCGTATACCAGCAGCCGACAAATCATAGGCAATACTAATTCCCTCCTCTGTACTTTGTGCTTTAGCAGTATAAGGTGTCCCCGCTAAATCATAAGATACGATAACTCCAAAACCTTTTTTTAGTTCTGTTACATTCACCGTAAACAGAGAAGTCATCTTTTCCTTCCACTTCTTATTTACGTTATCCATATTAAACATTTGGTCATTCATGGAAGATGACCAAACCTTACCTGTTTGCTTGTCCGTTAAAAGGAAACTAGAATAATCATTTGAAAACTCTAATTTAAATTTATCGTTTTCAAGATTGCTTACTATCGTCCCACTTTTTTGAGCATCCTTGGCTTTCGTTTCAGCAGAAGCATAATATGAATATGTACTAATCCAGATACACAACAAGCTTATAGCAATAAGACAAAAGCTGTATATCTTAACTCTTTTTGTAATACCTTTTCTCTTTCCCATATTTACCTCTATTCTGCCGCCTTAGCGGCACAAACTTAAAAACTAGAAATCTTGTGCTTTTTGCAGTGTGATAAAGTATTTCTTTCACACTGCATCATTTAATATAACTTATATTTCAACTCTGTAAGCACCTCATTCACAAACCCTAAAAATTGTGAGCTAATTGCAAAAAACAAAGCTACCGCTGCCCATAAAACTGCTACCATAAACAATGAAAGTAAAATCACAAGCAATGTTTTTCCACCTGAAAAATGGTTCATTTCTTTTAAATTTATTATCATAAGAAGTATTATCCACCCAATTAACACGGTATGTACTGTAGTAAAGAAGCCTTCTTGACTACTTTCCATAATTCTTGATAATAGCGTTAAGGGTACTGTAAATAGTACATAAGGTACTAGTGAATACGCTGCCGCTAACATCGCTTCCCTTATCATGGTTTCACCACTTAAAATTGTTGTCATTGCATAAGAAGCAATAACCCATGATATTAAGGGTACAAAAAGTTTTGCACATTCCATCATTAAATTCGCATTTCTCGTACTAATTGTCGAAAGTGGATAATGAGTAAACTCAAGAGAAAAAAGTCGAACCAAAATTCCTAAAACTAGCATTATAATAATTGGATATCCTTTAAAATTATCCCTCTCTTTTTGGATATAAGAGAATGCAGTAATCGGATGAAAAAGTACCATCAATGACATTTTAACCATTCTCATTCCAATCTACCTCCCATCTCAACTCTGCCTGCCAGAATATCTGCTTTCTTCTTTGCTATTATTAATAGTTTCCATATTAAAAATAATATTAAAATAGTAGAAAAAACAATCAATCCAAAATACTGACGGAATAGTTCATGTCGATATTCACTAAAACTCTCTGAGTAGCCCTCTTTATCATCTGCAAGATAGTATTCATCCATTGCTTCATGGTATTTACCTTCTTTATATAGAACCTTTCCAACTCCTTGATGGGCTAATGAATAATTCGAATCGATTGCCAATACTTCTTCCCAATATTCCTTTGCTTCTTCATATCTGCCATCCCCATATAAGGTTACTGCTTTATGAATCATACTGATAAAAGTAGTAGGTTCTTGAATCGTAATCGTATTGCTACTATAGTCTAGAATAAAAAGTCTTCCTTCACTATCATTCGCAATTCCAATGGGAATCTGATAGGTTCCTTTCATTTCACCTATTCCTCCAAATACAGCCAAAAGATTTCCTTCTTGATCGTATTGGTACAACAAACCAGTATTTCTATCCGTAAGTGTTATAATTCCATTATTCATAACTGAAATATCAGAAAACATTGGTCTTATGTAATTTTTATAGTCTACTGTAATCGTAAATCCATATGGTTGTTCCGGATAAGTATTTTTACCAACGGTATTTAATTTCCTAATCTGTGCCGTTTTCTCATTTGCTAAAATACCATATACCATACCATCCGAAGCTATCATAAAATTGGTGTATGCAGCAGGCTCTTGTTTCATGGTTCGTTCAATCTGCGATTGGGTACCAAAGGTTCTTATAAGAAGACGTTTTAAACTAAAAGGTACATCTGCTGCACCAACATAACCTCTAAATTCATTTTGACCATCCATAAGCATCATACTGGTACCTTTTAATACATAGATGTAGCCAGTATGAGACACATAAAGCTTTTCTGGAGCGAATGTAAAACTCTCTTCTAATAATACAGATTCTGGTTTATAAAATACTTCTTTATCCACTCCATTTTCATCTAGGCAAACAACTCGGAAATTACCCGTATCTGCGATCCATATACTTCCATCATTATGAACATAAACACCTTTTGGTTTATTAAATCCCTTATCAAACCCTTGCGTATATTCTCCTAATACCTCACCTTTTCTAGTAACCTTAAGAACACGATTATTCCCCGTATCCGCCAAATAGATAATTCCATTATCATCTATAAAAATATCTTCTGGATGATTTAAAAAACCATAATCCCCTAGGTTCTTTATTGTTCCTACTGTCTCGTATGCATTAGGTATTGATATGAAATTACCATCTTCATCTGAGACAAAAGAAACACCTTCTGCTAATACTTTTTCTGTCCTCAAAAACATACTTGAGAGAAAGACACCAAACACCGCTAAGGCAAATGCTATAACTCTCGTTATTCGTTTCATACGTCTCCTCCATTCTTTAGCTTTTAATTCCCGAATAAGTCATAGTTTGCATAACGCGGCCACGCATTATAACAAATACAATGATCGTAGGAAGTGTAGTTAAAAGTGTAGCTGCTCCTACTGTACCTGCTCTAGCTACTACACCCGCACCACCAGCTAAGGTTTGAAGTGCAAGTGGTAAAGTCTTCATAGCATCCTTATTTATAAAAATAAGTGGTGAAAAGTAGTCATTCCAATTGCTTACGAAAGAAAACACTGCAAGGGTACTCCAAGCCGGTTTTAAAAGTGGCATTGCAATCTTCCAGAATATTTTAAGCTCTGAGCAACCGTCAATTCTTGCTGCTTCTAATATCTCATCTGGCAATTGTTCTGCGAACTGCTTAACTAAGAAAAAGTTATACGCAACCGCTATTTTAGGGATAATTAACGCCAGATAACTATTCACTAACCCAAGTTCATTAACAACGATATAGTTCGGTATTTGCGTAACATGTGTTGAGAACATAAGTGCAGCTACAATAACCGCAAATATAAATTTAGAACCAACTGGTCGAAATTTAACAAGCCCGTAAGCTCCCATACAACACACGACAACACTCAAGAATACAGAAGTAATTGTTGTAAAAAGACTATTAAAGATATATCTTGCAAATGGTACGACCGAAGCATTTAACGAGCTTAATAACTCAGAAAAGTTTGCAACTGTCGGTTTACGTACGATGATCCTAGGTGGATACATAAACAATTCATCAAGAGGCATAAATGCACGACAAATCATCGCCACCATTGGAAGAGCCGTAAAACAAACCAGTAAAGTCATACCAAGAATTAAAAATACTTGAGAAGCTTTCGCTCTTTTTAGTCGAAATTTTGCTCCATCTAAAGTCAACTGTTTCATTTTGCCTAATCCTCCTCTGATTTAAAAATTCGAAAGCACACGCGCCCCAGAACAAAAGTGATTATAAATAATGCCATTGCAACCGCAGATGCATATCCCATGTTCAGTTTGATGAAGGCATAATCATAAAGATGTGCAACGATTGTATGAGCTGAGTAGTTCGGACTTGGCATACCCGCAACGGAGGTGGCAACATCAAATATCGCAAATGAATTTACAATTGAAGTAACTGCACCAAATAATAATTGTGGTTTCATAAGTGGTAATGTAATAAAACGAAGTTCTTGTATTTTACTCTTCATACCATCCACCTTGGCAGCTTCATATAACGCTGGATCAATATTTTGCAAACCTGCCAAGAAAACAAGAAATCCAGTACCCATGCTCATCCAAACGGATATTATTACAATAACCCACTTAACATACGTTGCATCTTTGGTCCATAGAATAGGCTCGACAATCAAACCGATCTTTAATAACAAGTTATTCAGATATCCATACCTATCCCCTGAGAATAGAATCAACCATATTGTTGACATAGCAATTCCACTTGTTAAAGACGGCGCATAAAATGCCAGTGCAAAAAATCCTCTTCCCTTCTTTAACAGTGTGATGATCCATGCCATAAAAAAAGAGGCAAAGTATCCAACCGGACCCGTAATTAGAGCAAATAATAATGTATTTTTCAATGCTGTTAAAAATACGTCGTCTTCTAACAGCAAAAATTTATAATTAGAAAGGCCTACAAATTTAGGAGCTTGAATCATATTGTAATTGGTAAGGCTCATCCCCATAGCGACACCGACGGAAACCATAGTAAATATCGTAAATAATATTAGGAATGGAGCCAAGAAAAGATAACCAGTGATTGTCCTTCGCGTATCTCTCTTACTTCTTATTTTTTTCTTTTTGCTTTTCAATTTCTTTCCCTTCCCTCTCCTATTTAATAATGTCTATCTCATTAAGTCCAAACTCTTCTACCTTGGAGGTGATTTCTTTATTAATGTCTTTTACTGCCTCTTCCATGGCATCTCTAACATTTTCATTATTTACAACTACTCGGTTCCATGCATTGATAATATGTCTACTTGTAAAATATCCACCAGGAACAATGTATTGCTCCTTCGCATTTTCTAGTTGAGATTGAATTACTACTTTATCGTCATTCTTCCATGGAAGTCTATAAAATGCATTGATATTTGCTGTGTTCCAACGTGCGGAAGGTCCAATCAAAGCCTCTAACTGTCTTCCATAATCTACTTGAGTCTCTTCATCCATCCACCACTGAAGGAATTCCCAAGCAGCATCTTGCTTGTCCGACTGACTAAAAATCATATTGGCTGTAAGTGCCATTGTTCCAGTGGATTGATTGATTGTACCATCTTCTTGTTCAATTCCAGGTACTGGCGCTATGCCCCAACGACCATATAATTCAGGGGCGGAGGTAAGAAATTGAATGTAGTTGGAATATCCACCAATTCCGATTGGCATCGCACCAGAACGCATGCGTGAAAAGAAGTTGGATTCTTCATCAATTTCATATTGACTATACATTTCCGTCCATGCTTTAAATGCCTGATAAGCATTTGCTGAATCAAGAGCACTTGCTTTACCATCCTTCGTATAATAACTTCCTCCGTTTTGCATTAGAAGCATTGTGTACCCCCTAAGCGCTGCTGGAGAACTCGAAGAAACCGAAGTATCTACTGGTAATGCAAAGGACATACTATTTTCATATAGTACAGGCAATACATCTTGGTATAACTGCGTCCATGTCTTTGGTAAGGAAAGACCTAACTCTGACATTATATCTTTTCTATAAAACATCACGTTAAAATCCATTGTTTCAGGGAGTGCAAACACTCCGTCCTTAAACTTATACGGTACCAATGCTTCTGGGTAAAATTGTCCTGCCATTTCCTCAAAGCCTTCAAATTTAGTTAAATCAACGGCTGCATCTCGAAATGCAAATTCCGATGGCATATTATATCCTACACTTAATGCTACATCGGGTGCTGTTCCTGAAGTTAAAGAAAGCATCAATACGTTGACACCACCTGTTGAGAGCTGTCCACTTGGTATGACATTAAGATTGACATAGATTCCAGTCTTTGGAGTAAATTGTTCATCTGCCATTTCTTTTAAAATCTCACCCCACTCAGAACCTCGTCCAATCCAGACATCCAGCACGGTATACTCTTCTTCCTCTTCTTTTGCAATGCTTCCAATGGAATCATAATCTTTTATGAACGATAAACCAAAATTCACCGCTGAAACTCCAAATCGCTCTAAGAAATTGGATTGCTCAACTTTAAATTCTTTTTCCGGAGATTGTACCGAAAAATAGTCAATGGAAAGAGGACTTTTCTCAAGACTCGTTATGTAAGTTCCAAGGCTACTTTGAGCAGATTCTAACTCATTTAGGGCCTTTGGAATTCGATCTACATCTTCAACAAAATTTCTAAGAGTATCTACGATTTGGCGATAATTATTTTCGGAAGACGTTTGCCTATTAGAAATACTAGCAAGAATTTTCTCACAGGTTTCAACACTATCAGCCAATGTTTGTAACTCTCCAGAGAGTTCTGGCATTCTACGATATAATTCATATTCATAATTTGGATCTGGATCTGTTCCAGTGATTTTAATAATATCTCTAGTTATGTCTGATAAAGCCGAAATATCATGCATTGTTTTTTCTATTACTGTCGCTAGTGGACCTATTTGCGCAGTTAAAGTTAGCTCATGAACCCCTTTTTCTAAATAAACTAGAAGCGCTTCCCCATCTTTACCAGATAGGACTTCCCCATACCACTCTTTGCTATATGGAAATTCATATTCTAAAAATTCTCTAAAAGGTACACTTCCATCGATTTCAATTTTTCGATAAGCAGGCATACCTGCATCTTTATTCTGTAATACTTTTAGTCCAATCTGATATAGTCCATCTTCTTGCACTTCAAATTCCCACGATACGCTTTGCTCCCCGCGGTTCCAACGTCCACCTCCAAGTGTATTTAACTTCCTTGATGTTAATGAGAATGGAACTGTCTTAGGGTCACTATTGCTTTCTCTACGAATAATAGAGTCATTCCTCCACAATGATTTTTCTGCTTCAAAATATCTCATGGACTCTTTATTTGCTACTTTATATCCCTTTTGTTCATATTGCTGCTGTACTTGTTCATAAGATGGAATCTCTTTTTTACCATTTAGCACAACGCTACGTATAGCGATTGGCTGATCAACATAATCAAGGGTAATGGAATGATTTCCTTCTGTGAAATAGATGTACATTGGCTCTGGATCATAACCTTTGGAGTCATAAATTTCTTGCATCTGCCATTTCAAGACTTCCTTTTGAGCAGGCCACACCTCATCTCCAATGGCATTTACTTTTAATTCTCCATCTTCAACAAAATATCTGTAAAAACTAACATTGGTTGCTTCTTGACATAAAATCTTACCGTCGACTAGTAGTTGTCTTTGAATTTTTCCACCATTTCCATCAACGCCTACATAGTCTATTGCTATAGAATATAAACCCGCCTTGGAAACCTCAAATTTCCAAGTTGCTGAAACATCTTCCGCTAGATAAAGTGCTTCCCCATCAAAGTCAGCGATTCCAGTTCTTACTTCCCCTCTATTACCTGTTTCTGCTTCTTTGGGTGATAAAATAATTTCTGTATCTGCTCCTACATAAGCATTTTGCTTGTAAAATGTACTAAGAGTTGAATACGACATTAAATCTGTATTAACAGAATCCATTGATATCATGTTTTCATTTACTTCACTTAATTCAGTATTGGCATCCACTCCGTGCTCGTTATATGCCAGTCGTTTCCTCCCTTGAACTACAACTATGTACACCAATAAAATAATTAGTATACCAAACATAGTTTTAATTACCATTTTTTTACGTCTCATATTACTACACCTTCACCTCACGTTTTTCTTTTTTGTACAAGGAAAATCTTAATTGGTAATCACAGGAAAAACAATCTGCACTTTCAAAATGCACATATACAATTTCTTATATGCATTTTTTTATATGTAAAATACACAACATTTTTGAATACTACGCCCTTGATTTTAAGCAATATAATGTGATTTTTGCAATTTTCTTTGAACTTTTTATACTTTTATGTTACAATGTATAAAATTGTAATTATGGGTGGGCAGACGGATGAAAAAAAAGCAAACATTATATGTATACTTATTTTCTTATATTTCCTTTTTACTACTTGGAAGTATTTTTATATTTTTTTATCAAAGTTATTTGATTTCTGTAATAAAAGATGATATGGAAAAGAATCAAGCATATGCTTTTGAACAGATAAAAAAATCCATTAATACAGAAACAAGCCAGCTGCTTCGAATGAATTATCAGCTGACTTGTGTAAACCCAAATATGGTTTCTTATTATTTTATGGATGAGTCACCGTTGCGAGATCAAAGTATTATAAATGAATTATCTGATTATGTAAAAATCAATCCTTTTGTTAGTTCAATCGCTTTCATTAAAAAAAATGCCCCCATGGTTTATACCTCCGATGGTATTCTACCTGCGAATGTGTTTTTCTCCTCTATGTATGATTTCGGGGTAATAAAGCCGAACAATTACGTTATGAATTTATCCAATCACACAGTAATGACTGCTAAAACTTCAGCTTCTGATTACATAGCTTTTATATATCCATCCTCTACGTTTAGTAATTTTTCAGACAGCTTAGCTATCTTTTTTGTTGAAAGTAGCAAGCTTACAAATCTTCTTGAAACTTCAGATGATTTTGAAACGGTCCACATATTATTAAATTCTAAGAAACAAAGTATTATACAGTCCCATACAGTGGATGAGCTACCTCAAATAACTCAAATGTCAAAAATTGTACTTGATACAGAAAAAGATAGTATCGATGGAGAATTAACCGGGAATTATACGTGGTTTTTATCCCCCACTGATAATGACTCTTTGTATCTTGCCACATTTTTCACAGGAGAAAGCAATCGCTTACCTATTAATAAGATTCAGACAAATTTTCTTTTCATATTAGTCTCATTTTTAGTGCTAGGCTTTATCATGGTTGTTTATTATATGAAAACTACATATATGCCCCTTAAGAGGCTATCTACTTATGGCCAAAAGCTTGTTGGGAACATTGATAATAATAATGCGGTTGCAACAATTCAGGATGTTATAGAACAACTTTCTTTTCAGAATCAGCACTTGAATCAAGTACTTAAAAATAATCGTTCTTTGCAAGATTCCCTACTCTTTTCTTTACTGAAAGGCAAAATTACTAGTAAAGAAGCATTTGAACAAGCTGGACAATATTTTGATATGCATTTACGCAAACGATTCTATTCTGTAATCGCAATACGTTCTTTTTATTCAGAAAACTCTAGTTTTTCTATTTCCACACTAGAGTCTCTTTTTAAACAATTCGAAGCCTTCGATATTGAATATTATTGTCGTGAATTATTTGATGACAATCAATATGTATGTGTATTTGGAACGAACGAAATAAATGAAGAGAAATATCAAGAAATCTTTGAATCTATTATAGACACTGCAAATACAGAACATAACACCGTATTATCCTTCGCTATTAGTAATCATTATGAAGAAATCAAAATGATTCCAACCGCTTACTTAGAAGCTACTCTAGCAATTCGTGAACTCTTTTTGATAAGTTCAAAGCATATAATTTTATTTAAGGATATACAGCATGTATTTCAAGATATGCAATATCCAAGTAATGAGATGCATCATTTAAGAAATATCATTAATAATTCGAATCCTCAGAGCATTCGAAATGAAATTAGAGATTTTTTAACTCGTATGCGTGATAATGCTTTGCCATCTATTTTTGCTAAACATATCTGTCGCAATATCACTTATTCATTGGTGTCAAGATATCATGACGCATTAATAGATTCAGGGATAGACTTAATAAAAATTTATTATATAAACTCTATTGAGAATTTTAATGATTATTTTGATGATATGCTGTTAATTATCGAAAAAAACACACAAGAAGAAGAAACACAAGAAGAGCTACCTATTTTTGATCGTATTCTCCAATACATTAATGAACACTATGATAATTGTAATTTCTCTGTCCAAGAAACTGCGAATATGCTCCGTATTAATGGCTCCTATATGAGTCAATTATTTAAAAATCAGATGAATATAACAATCCTTGATTATATCACGAACCTACGTATCACCAAAGCAAAACAATTGTTAGAATCTACAACTATGCCAATTGACATGATAGCTGAAGAAGTTGGTTATTATAATACAAATAGTTTTATACGTAGGTATAAGCAAATGACCGGAACTACACCAGGGGAATATAGAAAAAGTAAAAATAGTCTTAGTGAGTAAAATTAAAGAATGTGCAAAGCACATTCTCCACGCTTTAGCGAATTGCGTAGCAATATATATATTGTCCGCAAAGCGATCATCTTGGCACTTAATCCCTTTTTAAATTATGCACGACTCACTTTAGTACTTTGTATCAGCAATGTAATTGCTAAATTAAAAAAAGGTGTTGAAAATAGAATATAACATTTCTACTTTCAACACCTCTTTAATTATTATAGGATTGCGCTTTTAACCCAACGCAACATCTAATGTCATCATAATTGTAAATCCAAGTGCAAATACAATGGTACCTATATTAGAATGTTCACCTTCAGACATTTCAGGTATTAACTCTTCCACAACAACATACATCATCGCACCTGCTGCAAAGCTTAATAAATATGGCAATATAGGTACAATTAATCCTGCTGCTAATATTGTAAGAAATGCACCAATTGGTTCAACGACACCAGAAATAATCCCATATAAAAAAGATTTGCTCTTTTTTACACCCGCGCTTCGCAAAGGCATAGAAATTATGGCTCCTTCTGGAAAGTTTTGGATTGCTATACCAATGGCAAGACTCATAGCTCCCATTGTAGTTATTTGGCTATTGCCTGAAATAAGTCCAGCATAAACTGCTCCAACCGCCATTCCTTCTGGTATATTATGCAGAACAACTGCAAGCACTAACATCGTTGTTTTCTTTAAGTGACTCTTCGGTCCCTCTGTCGTATCACTTACCATGTGTAAATGAGGTATGGCATGATCTAAGGTTAATAAAAACAATATACCAATCCAAAAACCAACTACTGCAGGTACGAACGACCATTTCCCCATGGATTCGGACTGTTCAATTGCTGGAATTATAAGACTCCATATCGAGGCTGCAACCATAACTCCTGCTGCAAATCCTGTCAATGCTCTTTGTAAAGTTGCATTCATTGACTTTTTCATAAAGAATACACAGGCAGCACCTAATGATGTGCCTATAAACGGAATAAGAATTCCTTTTAACACGTCAAAGTTCATATTACTTTTCCTTTCCTAGTTTCTTTCGTATCTAAGTATTTATATTATACTTATATTATTTTATAATTTAAATCGTATGTTTCAAACACTTTAATCATGAACAAACATTGTCTATGATCTTGAGCAAGTCTCTTAATGTTCTTGTTATCCTATACGCCTTCATTATATCGTGAACAAAGGCTCTTCACGATCTTGTTACTCCTGTACGCTTTCATTATATCGTGAACAAAGGCTCATCACGATCTTGTTACTCCTATACGCTTTCATTATATCATAACGATTACTATTTGTCATTATCCCAGCCGATTAGATCTTAAAAGTTTGTATAATTTCACTCAAATTTTCTGCAATTTCTGATTGTTTTACTGCCATTTCTGACACTTGTTCTACCGCTTGTTTTGTTTTATTCATACTATTTAGTATTTCTTCGGAACTATACGACGCACTCTGCATATTATTTGAAATATTATGTATTACACTACTTATTTCTTCCGTAGATGCATTCATTTCCTCAGCCAAAGAAGCAGTTTCTTGAGAGAATGTATTTACAAAAGCTGCATCCTTATCATAGTTCTCTCCAGTACTTACAAGTAAGTCATAATCAATTCTAACTCGTTTATCGATAAACTCTAAAATTTCATGAGAGCTAGATTCTAAATCTGTAAATGCCTCTTGCACATCATTTACAACTACACTAATTTCTTTTACATAGCTACTTGATTGCTCTGCTAGTTTTCTGATTTCTTCTGCAACAACAGCAAAGCCTCTTCCATGTTCCCCTGCTCTTGCTGATTCAATGGATGCATTTAAAGAAAGCAAGTTCGTTTGGGATGCAATGTCTGAAATAGAATTTGCAATCTCAGATATTTTATTTACTATTTTCCCTTTTTCAATGGCTTCTAACACACGTTCTTGTTTTTCTTCATACATTTCATCGGATAATCGTTTGGAAGCAATTCCTTGTTTCTTTATTTCATCTGCTCTTACAATGATCTCACTTGATTTGTTACTACCATCATTCGCATTATTCGCAAGATTTACAATGCCTTGTTCTGTTTGTTCAATTGTAGCTGTAAGTTCTTCCGTCACAGCATTAATCTCCATAACATCTGTAACGATATGTTCTGTGTTTTCTCGGATAACGTGAAAATCACTGTTAAGTTCTTCCATTGTGGCGGACAATTCCTCACTAGATGCAGAAACTTCCTGGGATTGTTCTATGATTTGATATACAATTCCTCGTAAATTATTTTTTGATTTATTCAACGCTTGAATTAATTTACCAAATTCATCATTGCTATTACGATATTCTATTTCAAACCTTAAATCCCCTTCACCAAGTGCCTCTGCAAATGAAAGTCCTTTGCTAATGGATTTTTTTATATAGTTTGAAATTAAAAGTCCAAGGGCTAATGCAAACACTAGACCAACCATGGAGATTGTATACATAAAAGTCACGGCATAATTCGCTATTTTTGTATTATTAGAGCTCGTTACTTCTGCTTGATTTACATTGTGCTGTATTAATAAATTTAACTCATCAAAAATCTTCAAACAGATTGTGTCAATTTCAGGTGCAATTATTTTTGCTTCTGTATATTTTCCACTTACCCCATATTCTATAACCTGATCAATGAGATCGCGATATGTATCTAAATCGTTGATAAAAGCCTCCATTAATTTTCCGTCTTCCGTAGACAAATCATCAATATGAAACGCTTGCAGCATATCAACCATATTACTTTTTAACAATTGAATTTCTGTTGCATTCTCTTTTATAGTTCTATCATTCTCAGATAAAATAATCACATCTAATTTATTATCTATCGTTAATAAATTTTCTTTCATTGTATGTAGCTGATCAATGCTTTGAAGATTTAAATGATACATATTCTCCCCATCTTCTGCTATAGATTCAATCCCCATAGCTCCAAACACCCCGACAATAATAACCAAAAGTGATACCGCTACGAAACCTAAAATTAATTTAATCCTTACTGATGCATTTCTTAAAAGTCGCATATGTTCTACCATCCTACGTTTTTATTTTTCTTATTGTACAAAATAACTCATTGAACTGATGCCCTGTTCTGTTTATAATCTTCCTCCAATTTTATATTATATCAATAATTTAGTAACTATACTATAGTATAATGTTCCTTTTTTATATATAATATTATTCGTTACGACAAAAAGCTCCGTTCTTTCTATGTCTTATGAATTAAAGAATGTACAGAAACCTCTCCCGCTCCCAAGCTATTTGCGTAGTAATATATTCAAATCTGCGAGGTGCGGAATAAAAAAATAGTGTTGCCCAACTACACCACAGATGGAACAACACTAAATATTTTACTGTATTAATTACTTAATCTTTTAATTCTAGTTACCCATATCAAATTACAAACGAGCAAGAGATTTACCAGCTTCCACACACTTCTTAATTCCCTCTTTGTCTGGAGAATTATTTATAATAAGTCCTTCATCACCGACTATGTAAGCTCCTGCACCTCGCATTCTTTCTACCCAATTTCGCATCCATTCTCCATCGCCCCAATCATAAGAACCAAATAATAAGAGATGCTTTCCTGTTACCTTTCCTTCTAAGGAGGAAACGAATGGTTCCATTGAATCATAGTCCAATTCTTCATCTCCCATCGCTGGACAACCTAGGGCAAACACGTTATAGTCCTCTAATTCATCAGGAGAAATCGCAGATACGTCTACTAATTCAGCAATCTTACCTTCTTCTTTTACACCGCTTGCAATGTACTCGGCCATCTCCTTTGTATTTCCTGTACCGCTCCAGTATACAATATATAATTTATCCATGATAAATCCTCCTTTTTCTCGTTTATTCGATATTGCTTAAATTTTATTCTTATCATTATTTTATTTTATTTCAATACCGTACTTTGAATCTAAATTGTGCTCATCCACAAGGTTCACACACACAGGTTAGTTGTTGCTAACTTAAGAATAAAAAAGATTAAGCGTAACGCTCTAAAATACTAATTAATGCATTTGAACTACTACTATGGGAGCGTTCTACCACGATATTTTTACGCTCTGACTCAGCCACCGCACAATATACCATTTTATGTGATGCAGTTGACGTAAATAAAATCACTAAATCTGGGCTTCCAATCTGATTTTTTAGATTACCTACCATTTTTGTAAATACTTTAACCTTACATTTGTACTTTTTACAAATATCCTTATATTGAACTTCCATTCTCTCATGTCCACCAACAATGACAACGCTCATGAATCCACCTTCACTCTTTCTTATTTTTTGGTTAGCTTTAGCTAACTTGTATATAAATTACTATACTACAAAAGTTGCATTGTGACAACTATTGTATTGGTAAATTATTCTCAATTAGTTTCGTATTATTCCCATTAAATACTACAATTCGAATTGTCATGATCTACTTGCTATATTCGAGTTGTCATAATCTTTCTATTTGAGTTGTAACAATCTACTTACATTCTATTTGAGTTATAACATTCTACTTTACTTTCTATCCTATTTCACGCTACTTGCACTAGTTAACTGCCTCATTTATCTTATTTATTTTTTGCCCCATAGACACGTTCTTTAATTTAAAATTATTCAATCCACTGCATTGCCTTCATAATTTCTTTACTACTATCTTTTTCTTCCCATTCTGATGCATAATTCAAGCATGGACATAGATAAGTAATGCCATCTTTTATAATTCTTTTACGATAATGTATATGACCACAAATAGCATATGTTACATGGTACTTACGATATAATTCATGTAGTTTCTTACTTCCAATAAAGGCATTAAAATATTGCCACATCTCATTCGGATTTGTAACTGTAAATTCTTCTATTGGAACCATATGCGTCATAACGATAATACGTTTTGTTTTCACTTTCTGCAACTGTTCTTCTAGTCGTTTAAGAGCTCTTTCATTCGTAGCTTCATTGTCATTCGTCCATTGATTTCTTATTTTATCCTGCCAAGTTCTATCAAGATAGTTCATTCGTTCAAATTCTTCGATTGAAAATTTAGAGGATCCAAAGGAATAATCATACCAACCGATGTCTCCTATCAATGTGGTGTCTTCATCTAACTGTACACTTCCATGTAACAGGCAGTTACTATCATGACAAAATGCATCATATATGTTCTGAGTTGATGTTTTTTCAAAATCCTCACTCCACATATCATGATTTCCAGGTACATAGTATACGGGAATCTTTAATTGCTTCTTAATGGTTGCAACTGATTCTATCGTTTTTTGATATTCATCGCTAATATCTCCGGCGATCAATAATGCCCTTGCGACTGATTTACTCACATGCTCAATTAACTGAGTAACAATCTCGCAATCTTTATTTATATCAATATGGATATCAGAAATTACTGCATATGACATACGATTTTCCTTCTTTCGTTTCATATCCTATTTAGATTAGTTTTTTACTACTTAACATCTTTTTATACTAGATTTTTATTGTAATTATAATTTATGCTCCCTTTAAATTCAATTATACAAATTCTATTTCTTACACTTTATCAATAAAACTCACTTTGACATCTACATTTTCTCACTAACAATTGTAATACTGAACGTTATAAAACTTTTTAAAATCATCTTGTTCATTTATAAAATTTATAACACAAAATTTAGGTAGTGACAAATTTAAAAATAAGGAGTATATTATAGATTATTTAAAATATAAAGATTAATAAATATATACGAAGGAGGCATTTTCTATGAGTAAACTAAATGAATTTATTAATATTTTAACAGGAAATTTCGATAATTCAGAACAATTTAACCATCTACAGAACAAAGGTATTACAAACTTTCCTTTTGCTGAACATGTGAATACTATATGTAATGATAAAATCGTTGCTTTGCCACAAGATTTTGAGGGCGTATTTATGGTTGAAGAAAGTTATTATACAACTGATGGGATTACGCATTCCTCCTCACATCTATTTCTCTTTACCCAAGAGAATGATGGCATAAAATTAACATCCTACGAAATACCAGATGGTTATGATAAATCAAGTTTTACGTATCAGAATTTAGGCATGATAAATTATGAAGAATTAAAGGTATCACTTAAATTTACTCCAGCGATTTATACCTTAAAAGACAATGTATGGGAAGGGGGAAGCATTAGTATGTTTTCTCCTGTTCTAAAATTTACATTGTTTGAACGATTCTCTAATGATATGCTAGAAGTGTCAGAATCCATGGAAGTCAATGGAAAAAGAACATTTGGATACGATGAACCTATTATATATAAAAGAAAAAAATAAAGATATACTAAAACATTAACAAAGAAAAAATGACACTTAAAGATTGATATGCTTCTCTTGTAGTGGACCATTTACAGACAATGGTTCCTTCAAGTAGGAGCATATCATTAAAAATTATATAAGAAATTTATAAGAATTGTCTACTTATTAGTTAAAATCGAATATATTTTAATGTATTCATAACTTATTTCATCACATTATCTCGCCAATTCAAATTCCATACAAATTGGATAATCTCCACGTTCACTCATCTGCAATACTGCATCAATGCCGTAGATTTCCCTCAAAGACTCAGTTGTAATAACATCACTTGGCTTGCCTTCACAGACAACTTTACCTTTTTTAAGCCCAATGATATGATTTGCAAAACGGCATGCATTATTAAGTTCATGTAATACAATCACGATTGTTATTTTCTTCTCTCGATTTAACTTTTGAAGTAAAAGTAATACTTCCAATTGATACGACATATCAAGATAAGTTGTTGGTTCATCTAATAAAATCAAATCCGTTTCTTGCGCTAAGGTCATTGCAATCCAGGCTCTTTGTCGTTGACCTCCAGATAAGCTATCCACTGGTCGATCGGCAAACTCTGTTAACCCAGTTTCTTTCATCGCCCACTCAATCATTTCATTGTCGTGAATGGACAAACCGGCCATGGTTTTTTGGTGGGGAAATCGTCCATATGCAATGAGCTCTTTTACGGTAAGACCGTCTGGGCACACTGGACTTTGAGGTAAAACTGCCATTTCTCTTGCCAGTGCCTTAGGTTTACTCTCTTTTACGTTCTTACCATGTATAAAGATATTCCCTTTTTTCGGTTTTAAGATCCGTGCAATCGTTTTTAATAACGTTGATTTTCCACATCCATTGGCACCAATAATAATCGAGATTTCTCCTTTGGGTATGGATAAATTCATATTCTCTATAATTACTTTATCTTCATAGGCCACAGTCAGGTCTTTAACTTTTATTGCTTCCATTAGTTCTCCTTTAACATCAAATATATAAAATATGGTACTCCAAATATGGATACAATAATTCCAACTGGAATTTCTATTGGAGAAAATAAATTCTTTGCAACTAAGTCTGCTATTAAAATAATATTTACACTAATAAATGCGGATATTATCATATAGTATCTGTGAAATGGACCCACTAATTTTCTTGCCATATGTGGAGCAATCAAACCGATAAACCCAATGTTTCCGGCAAATGCAGTTGCAGTTCCTGCTAATATCACAGAATATAATAGCAATTTACGTCGCATACCTTCTACATGAATACCAATTCCGATTGCGGTTTCATCGTTTAAATGCAATGCATCCAGTATTTTATGATGATATAAGACGAGTAAAAAAATGATTGTAACAATCGGAATTATGACCTTTGCATAATTCCATCCAGACCCCCACAAGCTTCCAGAAGTCCATACCAATACTCTATTATAATCCCCTACACCACCACGAAATGTGAAAAATGTTATAAAAGCATTTAATCCTGTATTCACACCAATACCAATTAAAAGGAGTCGTTTGGGCTTGATTCCATTTCTACTTGCTAACATATAAATAAAAAACGCAGCGACAAATGCTCCAAGAATAGCAAACAGTGGTAAGACATAAATGGATAATTCACCAAGTTCACTATAATAATTCTTAGTCTGATAGGTAATGAATAAAATAGCAGCTACCGCAGCACCAGCATTAATACCAATGATTCCAGAGTCTGCCAAATCATTCTTTGTTACCGTCTGTAAAATACAACCTGCGGTTGATAACGCAATTCCAACAAACATACCAACTAGAATTCTTGGCATACGAATCGTAAAAATTGCTGTATTTTGCATCTTACTTCCATTTCCACCAAGTGTTTTAATAATATCTGAAATTGAAATAGAGTATGTTCCAATGCTTAAGCACAATGCAGCAACGCAAATCAGAATTATGGTTAGAATGCTACAAGAGATAATAAAACGCTTCTTTCTCATTTATCCTCTCTCCTTTCTAGCCATTTTAATAAAAAATGGAATACCAATAAATGCTGTAAAGATACCAATTGGCATTTCATATGGTGCATAAACCAAACGCGCTGCAATGTCTGCATAAGTTAGAATGACTGCGCCCAATAAAAATGCACATGGAATGAGTTTTCGATAATCTTCCCCTAATAGCATACGAACAATTTGAGGTACAAATAAGCCAACGAAGGCTATGTTTTTACCTACCGCAACGGCAACAGCACATAGAGGTATCATAATAATTAATGTATAAAAACGAATCTGGTATGGATTCACACCAAGACCGGTTGCAACATCATCACCCAAACTTAATAGATTTATTTTAGACGATAATAAAATAGTAAGTAATACCCCTGGTATACCAACGATTAAAAGTAATTTTACATCATTCCAAGAAGCAGTACGAAATCCGCCCGAAACCCAAAAAGCGATGAGTTGTGAGCGGTTGGTTAATAATCCTATGATTGTAGTTAAGGATATAAAAAATGTACTCATGGAAGTACCAGCAAGTAATAGCTTTGAAATGGCCATATTACTAGCCTTCTTTAACGTAAATCCAATGACTAATAATCCACTTAAGAAAGCTCCAATGAATGCAGCAATCATTACATTTACCTGAGTGATTGGAAGTTCTATGGCATATAAAATAGCGATTACTAAGATTGCACCTTGGCTAACACCAAGAAGTGAAGGTTCTGCAATCGGGTTTCTTGTTACCCCTTGTATCATTGCACCTGTAACTCCAAGAATACCCCCTGTGATTAACACACAGAGGGCTCTTGGAATCCTTACATCTCGGATTAACATCATTTCAGTCGTTTGAGAATAGTGAAAGATGCTATTATAAATATCAACTAGTTTTATTTTATAAGCTCCAAGGGTAATTGCTAGAAATACACCTACAAGTAGTAAACATAAACTTCCTATAAGAAAAGTGATATGTTTATTTTTTGATTTCATTTAGCATCTCCACGATTTCATCTAATAATAATTCTCTACCAATTGGGCTGTAGCCTTGGTTAAAATAAGGGGAAGCATCAAGTACAATTACATTTCCTTCTTTTACTGCATCTAGATTGTTCCAAATTGGATTACTTTCAAGTTCCGCCAAATCTTCTTTTGTTGCAATTGCAAAAATATAATCTGCCTTTATAGATGCCAAACCTTCATAGCTTACAACAGGCAAACTAATGTCACTTTGTTCTGGCATACCTTCTGGTACATTTAATCCCATATCATCATATAAGACACTACCAAATCCTGCTCCACTAAATACAAAGAATTGACCACCACTTGCTAGAAAAGATAAATAACTCTTGTCTTCACCAACTAAGCTTTTAATCGCATCCCCAGCTGCCTTTGCTTTTTGTTCATAAGATGTGATCCATTCTGTTGCAACGTCTTCTTTTCCAAACACCTCTGCAATTGCCATGATATCATCTTTCCAGTTAAGAGCTTCTAACTGAATCATAACCGTTGGTGCGATTTCTTTTAATTGGTCATACATCTTTTCCTGAACCGTAGAAATGATAATTAAATCTGGTTCTACGTTCATTACTGCTTCGATATCCATAGTATCTTGCATGCTATAACCTAATATTGTAGCTCCTTCTAAAACTTCTTCTAAATAAGAAGGAAACTTTGTGTAGTCATAAGCATCGCTGTTTGCAGTACCAACAACTTTATATCCAAGGATTGATAAAATATCACTATTACCACTTAAATCTACAATTCTTTGAGGATTTGCTGGTATTTCAACTTCACCTTTTACATCCTTTACAATTACCGTTTCAGTATTGCTTTGTGATGTATCTTCTGAATCCTCATTTGTTCCATTTTGATTTGTTTCATCTACCGTCTCATTATTTACAGAACCATTGTCTGCATTATTGTTGTCCTTACTTTTACAACCTGTTAATACCGTTGCTAAGATACAAGTAAGTACAAGCATTGTAATTAATAACTTATTTTTCATTCTAACCTCCGTCCTTCCTTTCGGGAGCTCCAATTAGGAGTAAACAGCACTCTTTGCTATTTTCCCAGTTGAAATATTTCTTCATTCTATATTTTCCCTTGCTGTGTTAGCTTTCGCTAACCAATCGACTGTATTGTACATGAGATTCATTTTCATTACAACAAGCGCACCTAATTTAATTATTTTATCATCTTTTCGAATTATTTCTTGTCTAGTCGACAAAATGTGTTATATAATGTTTTTGATGTCAAAAGCCCTTGTTATATAGAAATGTGTTAGTTCTTCTTCGCATGCATTGAAATCGAAACAGGAGTCTTTTGGCTTTGTAATATTGACATTTCCATGAATGGACACGGATTTTGACACCTGAATCAAAGAAATACATGAAACAATATGGAGGTGACGTATGCTTGTAACAACCATTGAAGAATTTCAAAAGGAAATGTTTCGTAACCTCTCCTTTACTCCATATAAAATGGACAATTATACGCTCTATCATAGTAAAGAATCCCCCGAAAACGGATTTTGTATTCAATTTAATCGACCAGGATATTATCAATTTGGTATTGCAGATTATACAATCCCAAATGATTTTGACATAAGTTTTCAAAACCCTTCTTTAATGCTACGCTTTGGAACGGTATATGAAGGTAGTACTAAATTTCGTTTGGTTAATCAGCCGACTTCTTCTTTTACACCTTCTTCTTTTTTTGTATTAGAAAAAGATATCTGTGGAAAGCAAGTATGGAAAAAGGGCCAACACTTTCATGGTGTAGAAATCACCATTTTCCCCGACTATTTTTATGATATTGTGTTTCCTTCCTTTCCTAATAGTCTAGACTTTAAGCAATTTAAGTTAAATTATACCTACCATTCTTTACCCCTTGAAATAGTGACATTGCTTCAGAAGTTACAAAGTCTTGCATTTAATAATTCATTAACACCACTTTATTTAGAGAGCAAGATACTAGAGTGTATCGCTATTTTATCCAATGAATTAAATCAGTCTTTGGATAATGCCTTTACAAATCAACTTCATTATGGTTCCATCACAATTGGTGAAAATAGAACACTTAATCTATCTTCTTCCGATATACAAGCGATACAAAAGGCTCATGAAATTCTTACAGAGAACCCTTTTTATCCACCTACGATTGAAAGTTTGAGCAAGCAAGTTTTATTAAATCAGCAGAAGTTAAAGGCTGGATTCCGACTTCAATATCGTATGTCCATTGGTGATTATACGAATTCACTTCGTATGGCTACTGCAGCAAACTTATTGCTTACAACGGATCTATCAGTGGAGGAAATCGGATTAAAAATTGGATATCAATATTCAACGAATTTTACTAAAATGTTTAAAAAAACATATGGAATGACTGCACTGCAGTATAGAAAGAAAGGACGAGGTAATCCTTAAAGAGTTTACTTGATGGTTCAAAAAATCGAGAATTTGATAATTGAGATTATTAAGATGAATATTATTTTAATGGATATAAATTTATGACTACCGATGGTCCATTAAAAAACTTATAAAGTTAAGGGGCTGTCTCATCGTATAGAATAATTACTGATGAGATAGCCCCTTAACTTCATATATATAATTTCAAACCAACCAATTTTCCATGGTTAATTCTCATAATCAAATTCGGTATCGTCGTAACGAATTGCAAACAGCGGCAGTTATAATGGCTGCCACAATTGCCTCTGGTATTCCATTGGTAAAAACCATCGCCAATAAAGTCTTATATACTGCACTGATTGCAATATTGTACGCTTGGCCATAAGAATCTCGAAATAAGTAATAGATTAAATGCATAACTAAAACCGTATTTGTCATTGAACCAATAATACCACTAATCCCTAGGGAAAGTACCTTATATTTTCCTTTTAATAATTGATTAAGCCATTTGAAAACATAATAAGGAAATATCCCCACTAAGATTCGTGGAAGAAATGTAATGATAAGTGCAATTAAGCTTCCACTGCTTCTACCGGGCAAAGGTATCAATGGCGAAAATGCAAAGGATAGTACTGTAGGCATAAACGTGTTGTTGTACAAACTTGTTAGTCCAAATACTATACCTAAACTAGCACCTATTTTAGGTCCTAGTAAGATAGAGCCTATGATTACAGGCACATGAATAATAGTAGCCTTTACAAGCGGTAATTGTATATATCCGATTGGTGAGAAATTTAATAGAATGATGATTCCACTAAATAACGCAGTTAGTATAAGCTTTCTTGTGTTGTTTTTTGTATTCATCCGATAACCTCTTTATTTAAATGAACCATTTTGTTTCTCATATATTGTTCTGCGAGACCCTCCAACAATAGATTCGGCTCAACAATCATCTCAACATTGCAATATGCTATAATATTAGCTGAATTTCCACCGGTAATGATAACAGTAGCAGCATCACCTAACTCCTCTTGTATGCGTTTAATCACTCCTTCTATCATAGCTGCAGTTCCAAAGGTCGCACCAGATAACATACACTCTGCAGTGTTTTTTCCAATGACTGACTTGGCTTGAGAAAAAGAAATTGACTGGAGTAAAGATGTTCTAGTTGCAAGTGCTTGCAGTCCTGTTGTGACACCCGGTAAAATCACGCCACCTATAAAAGCTCCGTCATGATTTACAACATTAAATGTGGTAGCCGTTCCAAGATCTATAACAATAAACGGTGGTTTATGCTTTTTTAAAGCTGCAGAGCAGCATAACAAACGGTCTGTGCCTAGGATTCCTGAATATTTTGAGTAATCCATTCCAAAATCTGTTTGAGCGGATGCAAAAAAAGGTTCCGAGGATGTTTGTTTTTTCAGTGCTTCCATAAACAAGTTCGTTTTTTCTGGTACTACCGAAGTTAGCGCTGCGCCCTCAATCTGTGAATTACTCACATTATGCTTTAATAGCATGTTGCTATATAAACGTTCAATGTCGTGCTGATTCGTTAAATTCTGAATTGGAAAGCGATCTAAGGTAATAATTTCTTGATGAAATAATCCATAAGTTAAATTTGTGTTTCCAATGCTAGCTAAAAAAATCATTACTTCTTCTCCTGTAGGATTTCATGAACAATATTTAGAATATCATCAACATCGGCAAGAGCACCTTTTCCTGTATCACCACAAGCCAATCTTGCCTCCTTCGGTTCGATAATTTGATACCCATATTTTTTTAATTTATCAATATTATCCTGAACGATTGGATTTTCATACATTCTTGTATTCATCGCGGGCGCAATTAACATTGGAATATCTCTCATGGACAGTGCATTCGTGGATAACATATCATCACCAATTCCATTTGCTAACTTACCAATGATGTTGGCCGATGCAGGGGCAATTAGAAATAAATCTGCTTTTTGGGAAAGAGAAATGTGCTTTACCTCCCTTGGGTACTCCAATTGAAACATATCAGTATACACTCTGTTTTTTGATAAGGTTTGTAACGTGAGAGGAGTAATAAATTCCATTGCGCTTTTCGTCATAATTACATCTACATTGTAACCAAGCTTTGTTAGTGCATTTGTGATTTCAGCTGCCTTATATGCTGCAATACTACCAGTTACTCCTAAAACTATATTCTTCATTTTTCTATGTTCTCCTTTATTTTCTGTATTACATTGTCCACTATTACCCAAGCAATTTCAGATTTAGTATTTAATCGTTGACTTGTTTGGTCAGCACCAATTAGAAAACCAACATGGTTTTTGTCATCAATATTTTGTAGGTCATTGGCCAATACAAAATCGCATTTATTTTCGTTCATTTGCCTACGAGCTGCAAGAAACAATTGCTTTTCATCCACATCCACAAGCAATTTAAATCCTACTAAAACTATGTTTGGCTGAAGCTTTTTGAACATTCTGATGATTTTAGGCGTTTTTTCTAAACCTATAAATAAATTTTCTATGTCGGAAGATATTTTTTTAGATTCTTCATTGTCTTGATACGATATTAGTGCAGAATGTATCTGCTTAGATATCAATTCTATATTATTTATATTGCTATTGTTTAACTGTAGATTTTTTGCAATATAATGAGCAATATTGCCAGATGATACACTGTACTTTACCGAGTAGTCACTAACAGCCATGGAATGCACCACTGCATCAAAACTACGTTCTTTAAAAAGTTTTTCAATCGTTATTTGAAGACTCTGTACATTATCGATATAGAAAATCTCTGCCTGACTGTTTTGTGGTGTAATGGCATCTTTCGGACAAATATATGTGACTGATACACCTTCCATATCCAAAAAGTTATCAGCTATCATGCTTCCTAAACGTCCCGTTGCCTTATTGCTAATTGTGCGGACCTGATCAATTTTTTCTGATGTGCCACCTGCTGTTATAAGTATGTTCATTTTATTTTTCGATTCCTCTCATATATTTATTAGAACAAAGTTGAATTCATCATATTTCTACATACACTTAATTGCTCTTCTACTAATTTATCCGTTATTCCACTTGATACAGCTAATGTTCTTAATCCTTCAATTAAATACATGATAGTATCCGCCAAACAATCAATGTTCTTTGCTCTTAACTTGTTCTGCTTTTGCCCAAATCTTAAAAGCTCCAGTACTATATTTTTAGTGTTCAGATACTGTTCTAAATAAAAATCTTTTTCAGACTTTTGTTTATGGGCGCAACAATATTCCATCATTGCCCTATATAGACTCTTGTCCATGTTCAGCAATCGTTCTTTTTGCTCGCTAAAAAAATCATCCATTATCTTTTGAAAGTTATTATTCCTATCAATCGTCTTTTTAATTTCCTGAATTTTAAACTGATTACGTCTTTTTACTACTTCTACAAAAATTTCATCTATGGAAGAAAAGTACAGATAGATACCTCCACGACTTATATTGCACTCCTCAATAATATCCTTCATTGTAACTTGGCTGAAGCCTTTTCGTATAAAAACGTTTTTCGCATGTTCTAAAATTAGCTCTCTTTTTTCAGCTGCTTTTGGTGTCATATTCCCCTCCATTAGACAAATATATGAATTGATAAAATGACACGTGTGTCATTAATGTATAGTATGACTTGCGTATTATTTTGTCAAGAAAAAAATTACTAACAGTTTCGTTAAGTCATGAATATGGAAGGTGCATACGAGGGGTTAAACAAAACTATATTTTGCCATAAAAAACTGACCTCCATAAATTAGATTTATTACGTCTAACTTATGGAGGTCTCTTCAGCACACTATTTATATTGAGAAGTTTACCAAAGTTTCCACCTCATATTATACACTTGGAAACACGAATGATATTTCCAATCCATTCGTATACTCCTTGGAAACATCAATTTTGATTTTTAAATTATCTGCTACTTGTTTAACTAGGTATAGTCCCATTCCAGTCGAATTTTTTCTTTGCTCTCCTATTTCTCCAGTAAATCCTTTTTCAAATATATATGGCAAATCATAAGGTTTTACTCCGATTCCATTATCTCGTATGGTTAGTCTTATATCATTCATTGGATCGTTATCCGCTAGGAACATGATAAAGGAAGGATTTTCACCTTGTTTTTTATATTTTATAGCATTACTTATAATCTGTCTTATTATAAACAATAAACCTTTTTTATCTGAAAGAACACTCATATCTTTTATTTCAGTTAAAATCTTCATTTTCTGTTCCTGTAACAAAATATCATACTCTTCGATTACCTCATTACAGATATCTTCCAATGATAATTTTGTGAAAAAATAATCCGAACGTGCTGATTTTAACCTTGCATAATACAGCATTCTTTCTATGTCCTCTTGCATACTTGTTCTAGCATATTCTAATCGGTTATAAACGATTGGTGAAATCTCTTCCTTACGATTATCCAGTACAAACGTCATTAACGCTAAAGGTGTCTTGATTTCATGTGCCCAAGACTCGATATATTCTACATAATCGCTTATGTTTTCTTCTTGCTTCCTAATAATTGCATTTTTATCTTGTAATGTTTCTCCTACTTTTTGAATTAAGGCTTTGTCATCTCCAGAGAAATTAGAAGCTCTGTCACCTTCTAATACTTCTGGATGCTCTAAAATTTCATTGATTGCCTCTTCTTTTCTTTGGTCCTTTTTATAAATGATAGCCCCCATCCCCCAATATAATAGAAAAGAACCGAGTAACATTGTAGGAAATAGATTAATAAAACTCCTTGCATCTACTAACCATAACATCGTACCAAAGATTACATTTAATAAACCTATTGTAAGAAGCCATATTTTATATTTCAGAAAAATTTGTACTACCTTTTTAAGCATCCTCCATATCTCCTATTGCTTCAATATAATAACCTTTTCCTCGTACCGTTGTAATTTTATAATCAATTTCTAGAGAGTTCATTGTCTTTTTTAGTCTTGTTATATTCACCTGAAGAGCATTTTCATCCACAAATTCAGTTGTACCCCATAGCTTTTGAAAAAGTTGTTCTTTTGTGACTACTTTTCCTGAATACGCCAATAAAAGCTCCATGATTTTTCCTTGATTCTCAGGCAACACTAAGGATATTCCTTTCACATACATGGTAAAGGTTTGTACATCAAGGCGTATCCCTTTGTATTCAATAAAATAATCTCGGTCCTCAAAGCGACGTAGCAGATTCGTAATTCTTGCAAGTAAACGTTCCTTGTGACATGGCTTATTTAAATACTCATCTGCTCCAAGTCCTAATGCATGCAATTCATCTTTCAATTGATCTCTACTCGTTAATACAAGAATAGGAACTGTACTTTTTTGCCGAACTTCTTTACAGATTTCAAATCCAGTCACTCCCGGTAAATTCAAGTCAAGTAACACAAGATCTGGTGACTCATTGAGAATTTCTTTCACCGTATGATCAAAATTAGTAATACAATATATTTCATAGTTGGCCTTTTGTAATATTGATACCAATTCCTCCCTCATAAATAATTCATCCTCAACAATCACAATCTTTTTCACAATAACACTCCTAACTATCTTCCCGCGTTTTTTCCATCATAGCCTCAATGCTCTTATCACTGATTCGCTTTACTGATAACATATAACAAAATTCTACCACACATAATAATAGAATCATAGCACAAGAGACTATCATTAATGAACTTATCTCACTGCGCATAGCAGATGTAGTAATGCCTGTGAATAGCGATCTAACTCCAAATATACTTCCAACTGCAGCCACAACTACTGGAAGCGAAAAATACCATGTTATTTGTTGTCTTGCCGACTTACACAACATTTTATAGAATCCTCCAAGACTAATTAATGTCTGATAACGCCTTTTTGTTTTCTGTTGTTGCATTAAGAACTGTACCCCAATCACGGTATTCGCAATAATCAAGAAAATAACTGCTAAATAAATTGTAGTATAACTGGCTGCTACTGAATAAAATAGCTCCCTTCCCATATTTTGCAGATAACTTTCATAATGCAACTGAGTCGTATTAAGTAATGCATTCACCTTAGAGATTGCTTGCATTAAACCATTCTCCTCTACAAACTCCTTCTTTAAGGTAGCATTCCAATAAGAAGATATACTATTAGGATTTACTAGTTGATGAAATAGTTCATCTGAAACTATGAGCGCATAACTAATCGTAATAAATCGATCTGTCACAATGTTATCTTGATAGAGTTTGTCTAGTAATTCATATCTTTCCTGTCCTATCTCTATATATGGTATCTCTCTTAAAGCATTTCCAAGTATCACTGGTGTCTGCCCATAGGCCCAATCTGGATCACTATAAAGCGCAACTTGGTGATCACTAAGCTTAATCGGCTCCTTTCCTGATAATACTAATAACTGATTATAGCTGGAAAGCGAAATTAAATAAGGGTGGTCAAAATACTGTAGGTTGTTTAACAAAATATCCTTATCTGGTACGTCTTTTTGCTTTTCTACCATATGAATCAAGTTCTCCGCTGAAAAATGGAATTCATCACCTTCAGAAAAGTACCTACCTAATTTCATCTCAAACAAACGATCCACGTAATCCTCTAACTGTAGTTTCAGCATTTCAGATTTAATTACTTCTTCCTCATCATCAAACGTATAATCGATTACATGATTATCCTTCGTATTAAAAAAATATCCTACCGATACTCCATATCCAAAACAACACAAGGCCATCATAACTAAAAGGGAAGAAATCGCAAGGGCATTCGGTTTTATAAAAATGGATTCCTGTAACTGTCGAAACGTAAACATCCCCAAACCATTTTTATTCTTTCGACGAATGAGAAGGATTTCAAATAAAATCCCAATGCTTCGAAACAAAAGAAATGTAGCTGCAATTCCCATCACTATAGTGATTCCCATGGCATTGAAATCCTCCCATGCATCCCCTTTAATTGCACGCGTATAGGCAGTTCCTAATAAGCCAACTCCTAAAATTAGTTGAATTATTGTGGCAATCCGATTTCTTTTTCTATGCTTCTCTTGTTGTGACTCTGATAGTAACTCCGTAATCTCTTTTATTGAAAATTTACCACTAAGTATAAGTAATGCAAAACATCGAATTACAAAATATCCCAAGATTGTACCAATCACTGCTGATAGTGAAAATGAAAATTTATGTCCAATAACTCCAAGTCCCACTGTCTTTGCAGTAATTAAGCTAATGATTTCTGATAAAAAAATAGCGATAGGTATTCCGACTGCTAATGAAAGAATACTATTCCATACTTCCTCCGCAAGTAACATTAAATATAACTTGCTTCGTTTCATACCTAACATCAAATACATCCCTAATTCATGACTTCGCCTTTCTAATTGATATTTCCCTGCAAAATACACTAAGAAAAACAAAATGAATAGTGACAACCCATATAATAATGGAATTAATAAGAATAATTTATTTATCGCATCACTTTCCATCTCTCTTAAAAACAATATGACATCTTGCTTTCCTAGAGAAAGAATAACATAAAACGCAATAATTGACACAATCAAAGAAGAGAAAAATAATCCATTCTCTTTTCGATTTCGCTTACTATTCTTCTTAACTAGATTATAGAACATTCGCACTTCCTCCTCCCAGCTGAGCCATTACTAGAAGGACACGTTCGTAGAAATTCTGCCTAGATTCCTCTGGAAATTTTCGTCTAAGTTCATGAAACAGTGTTCCATCTTGAATAAATAGAATACGATTACAATAGCTTGCTGCATTTGCATCATGAGTAACCATTAGAATCGTAGTCTTTTGCTGTATGTTTAAATCACCTAGTTTTTCCATCAATGATTTTGCATTCTTTGAGTCCAGGGCACCTGTAGGTTCATCCGCAAGAACAATTTCAGGACTTAATATTAAGGCTCTTACTGCTGCTACACGTTGCTTTTGACCACCTGACATTTCCGTTGGAAATTTATCTAACACATCTTTAATTTCCATATAGTTCGCGTATTCCTGTACTAGATTCTCACTATTTGTATTTAATTTGTTATGAATTGCTATGGGAAGCAATATATTCTCTCTTGCTGTTAAGTTTTCTAATAATTCAAAATTTTGAAAAAGATATCCTATTTTACTTCCCCTATAGTTAGCTAATTTATTACCTTTAAACTTCTCTATACTTACTCCATTTAAAAGGATACTCCCTTCTGTTGGCTTTGTTGTCGTTGCAATACAATTGAGTAGCGTAGTTTTACCCGAACCACTACTTCCCATGATTCCAATAAATTCACCATGCTCCACTTGAAAACTTATACCGTCTATCGCTTTGGTAACGGAACCTTTTTTCCATAATATTTTTTAAGTCCCTTGACTTCTAATATTTTCTGATTCATTCTAATCTTTCCTCTTTCATAGATAATATTGCATTATTAATAAATCCAATCGATTTCACAAAAATTTATTCTTTCATCATATGATTAAGTTTATTATACAAAATATCGGTCCCATATAAAACTTACAGTTCTTGAAAGGTTTATTAAATTAATTCTATATGAGTAAACTAATTGTACAAAATATTTAAATTACAGTTCTTAAAAGACTTATTTTAGATATAATTAAATGGCACCTCTCTTGTATGTCGATTATAGTATGAATCCTCATTCAATTAAAAATTTTCAATAACTACGGTTATTCTAGATCCTTTCGTATCGTGCCATGTTCTCATTCTCCATCGTTTGTCAAGACAGTAAATATCTTTTTATGTTATAATTTGACATTTTTCACCGCAGCATGTATATTATTGGTAATGATTCTTATTATACATATTTTAAAATCCATAGAGGTTATAATTATTCAATACACTCTATCTCATTGCTATATTAAATAAATCACCTTTATTGTAATGATTTTTATATGTATTTCTGTAGCACATTGGCTTTATAATTTTACTCCCCCTGTTATTACCGTTCGTAAATATGCTTCGTTTCTCTACTTATTACAGTACGAAATTATCTTAGCCTGCTCCCAAAGTCCTGGTTAGAGGCTATTGTACTAAGCTTTTTTTCTATTTTTAAAAAAATAAAAAATTCTATTTGACATACTATGAAAAATATGTATAATAATATCAGTAATCATTACTATTATTATTTTATATCTTATCATAGTTATTGATTGCATTTAAGATATAACTCTACCTTTCACTATTTTGTTTACTTTAGCTACAACATCTATATAACTAAATTATTAAAGAACAAAAGGAGGTATACGGAAAATGAAGCGAGTATTTGGATTATTTGAAGCTGTCTTCGATGTAGTTTATCTCATTGCTGCATTGACCCTTGGCTTCGTTCTTCTATCTACAAAGTCTGATAATACCGCTCGCTTGTTGGCAGGAGTAATGGCTATTGTTTTAGTCTGTGGAGATGCCTTTCACCTTTTGCCACGAATTAAGGTAATTATTACGCATCAAGAGGAACGATTGCGACGTGCACTCGGTATAGGAAAGCAAGTCACCTCAATCACAATGACATTTTTTTATCTGTTTCTTTGGCAGATTGGATTGATGATTTTTCCCCCTATCAGCACTAATTTCTGGACATACTTAGTTTATTTTCTTGCTACTGTTCGGATTCTTCTCTGCTTACTACCACAAAACAAATGGCAGGATCGATATCCTCCAGTAAATTGGGGAATCTGGCGCAATATCCCATTTTTTCTATTGGGTATAGCCGTTGCCGTACTATTCTTTCTACAAAGAAATCAAACCCCGAGTCTTAACTTGATGTGGTTAGCAATTTTACTTAGCTTTGGATTCTATCTACCGGTGGTGCTTTATTCAAATAAGAATCCTAAAATCGGTATGCTTATGCTTCCAAAAACCTGTACCTATTTATGGATGTTGGCTATGTGCCTATCTCTATAACTTAGAAAATCATCTATTATAAAGTGAAAGGAATGAATTGTTATGATATGGACTGGATTGATAATTGGTGCCATCTCTTTTCTGATTATTGGTATCTTCCATCCAATTGTTATCAAATGTGAATACTATTTTTCTGATAGGATATGGCCTATCTTTCTAATTGGAGGCCTAATTTTTTGTGCTTTGTCACTGTTTGTAAATCAGATTGTCATTTCAGCAACTTTGGCAGTGACTGGTTTCACTATGCTTTGGTGTATTGGAGAGCTAAAAGAACAGACCGAGAGGGTCAAGAAAGGCTGGTTTCCCCAAAACCCAAAACGTACTAAAAAATAATTCTGTAGTAAATATCCTTGTGATATCTACATAAAACACGAAAAAGAAAGGAGTTCTTACATGAACGAATACAAGAAATTAACCAACGAGGTTGGCGCTCCTGTCGCCGATAACGAGAATGCCATCACCGCTGGTCCACGCGGACCTGTAGTTATGCAAGATGTATGGATGATGGAAAAAATGGCCCACTTCAACCGCGAGGTAATCCCAGAGCGCCGTATGCATGCGAAAGGCTGGGGAGCTTACGGTAAACTCACTGTGACTCATGACATTTCTAAGTACACCAAGGCAAAGGTTCTACAACCTGGTGCAGAGACTGAATTATTCATTCGTTTCTCTACCGTTGCAGGCGAGCGTGGTGCTGCTGACTGTGAACGTGATATCCGCGGTGTGGCAGTCAAATTCTACACTGAGGAAGGAAACTGGGACTTAGTTGGCAATAACACCCCAACCTTCTTCATACGTGATGTGCATAATTTCTCGGACTTAAACCGTGCCGTAAAACGCGATCCGCGCACTGGTAGACGTTCTGCTCAGAATAACTGGGACTTCTGGACCTTACTTCCTGAATGCTTCCATCAGATTACTGTGGTTATGAGTGACCGTGGAATCCCTGCCTCCTTCCGCAATATGCACTTCTTCGGCGAGCACACCTTCTCCTTCTATAATGAAAAGAACGAGCGCGTATGGTGCAAGTTCCATTTCAAAACAAAACAAGGTATCAAAAACCTCAGCAACGAAGAAGCAGCCAAGATTAACGGTATGGATCGCGAGTTCCATGGAAAGGATCTATATGACGCTATTGAACGTGGCGATTTCCCTAAATGGACCATGTATGTACAGATCATGACTGAGGAACAAGCTAAAAATCACTACGAAAATCCATTCGACATCACCAAAATCTGGCGTCATGCCGAATATCCACTCATCGAAGTTGGTGAACTAGAGTTAAATCGCAATCCAGAAAACTACTTTGCTGAAGTTGAACAGGCGGCATTCACCCCTGCTCACGTAGTTCCTGGTATCGGCTTTAGTCCTGACCGCTTTTTACAGGGTAGATTATTTGCTTATGGTGATGCACAACGTTACCGTTTGGGTGTAAATCACAACCATATCCCTGTTAATCGTGCTAAGGTAGAAGTAAATGAGTATCACCGAGATGGTGCGATGCGTGTAGATGGTAACTACGGTGGTGCACCAGCATATACTCCAAACAGCTACGGTGCTTGGACTGCTCAACCTGAAGTTATGGAGCCACCTCTAGATTTAGAAGGTGCAATGTACCGCTATGATCCAAAGGATGACCCAACAGATGATTGCTTCCGTGCGGGCGGCGATTTGTGGCGAGTACTAACGGAAGACAAGAAAGAAATCCTTATTCAAAATACTGCAGCAGATATCGCTCCTGTTACTGAAAATATCAAATATCGCCATGCGGTTCACTGCTATTTAGCTGACCCTGAGTATGGTGAACGCTTTACAAAGGCTGCTGGATTGGACCTTGATAAGGTTAAGGAACTTTCCAAACTAGACCATAACGGCTTGATTCAGGCAACTCTTTCCTGCGAAGTATAGTCATATTTACAACTATTAAGTAAAAAATAGCGTTGCAGGGAAATTATCCCATGCAACGCTATTTCTTTTACAATAACACTCCCATAACTATTAAGTACATCACCTCATCGATGATGGACTTAATAAGTTTATCCTAAAAATACTAACAACATCTGTTGCAACAGTTTCCCCAATTCCAATTTCCACAGTTCCAATGTCTACAATTATGATGTCTACAATTATGATGTCTACAATTATGATGTCTACAATTATGATGTCTACAATCATGATCTCTATCATGATCTCTACAATCACGATCTCTATCACGATCCCTATCACGATCTCTATCACGATCTCTATCACGATCACGATCTCTATCACGATCTCTATCACGGTCTCTATCACGGTCTCTATCACGATCTCTATCATGATTTCTACAACAATGTCTATGACGACACATAGAATCACTCCTTTCTCATAAATAATTGTGTAAAGGTTAACCTTACAGGATATTATATGCTATAATTCGACTTTTTGTGATAAAATTAGTACAAAAAAATAGTGTTTCATTGCATTCATATGAAACACTATTCTTCTTTCCTAAGCAAACGCCATATTATATTTAATTTATTCTCATTATAAATTTCATTCAGATTTTCTTCCCCTTAAAGGAAGGAAATATGCAACTAGCATAAGTAGAATTCCTACCATCAATAATCCCATAAAGCCAATATTAAATACTGATGGGAATTTATCTGATATATTAAATAAAGTCAATTTTCCTAAATCCAACGCACTAAAAAGTCCAGTATTCTTCCAGAATCCATATGTCATAGAAAACGCAAATGCACCTACAAGGCCACCGATCACAGCAGCGATTGCTTTCCGGATTCCATTGGTACCAGTTGCAGCAACACAGGTTCCTGGACAAGTACCAACGGAACCAAACCCAATTCCAAAAATCAAACCGCCAATCACAACACCTAAATTGGTAGATTTAATGCTCAAATGGCTAATATTAAAAATTCCAAGCCCAATCGCTAAGGATAATAATACGCTGGAATAACCAATACCAAATACGATTATCTTCATTAAAGATAAATCTTCTAATCGTAGCATAGACAAAAGCTTCTTCGGATTGGATGCACCTACTAGATACAAAGCAAATCCAAAAAGACCTCCTAAAATAATTGCTAGTATAAGTTCCATTACTTTGTACCTCCTTTCATGTTATGTCTCATTCCCATAAAAATTGCCGTTGGAATAGCAACCACAAATACTGCTGCCGCGAATAGATAACCACTCACTGATCCTTGCATCATTCCACTCATCATATGTCCACTGGTACATCCATCTGCCATACGCGCACCATACAAAAGTAAAAATCCTCCCACAAAACTTGGTAAATAAAGTTTTATAAAGTTTTGCTTTTGTTTTGGCATTGTTGGTACTATAGGCATTTCAAATTCATTCGACATTAAAGATATTTCATCCGCTACTATTCCATCTTCCAAATGTTTCTTATTACGTTTCTTTGTAAGCATATAAGCAATCGAAGCTCCTACTGGAATTGCTAATACAAATATAAAATCGTAATTTAATGGATTTTTAATATCCTTTGCCAATTTACCTTCACTTTTATCATAATAAGCATTGCTGCTTATGTATCCAGATTCTCTTGTATCATCTTTCTTTATCACATCAGGATCTACCGTAGAGTGAATAATACCAGATAAAACAGAGAACTGTGTAGATACTCCAACTGGTTTTACAATTAATGCTGCGAGAAAGAACACTGTTCCTAAGATTAGCGCCTTTCCAATCCAATTTTTTGATTTCATCTTAATCCCCATTCTTGCGCACGTTCTTTATGCATAACAAGTTTGTGGTGCGCAAGCACAAACTTGTGTGTGAAAGTTGATTTCTATTTTTCACACTCATACCTCTTTGTTTTTAATGAGTTTATTATAACGGTTAAAATAAATTCTATCTGTGACTTAGTTACATTGATTCTAACTGTAGTTTTTTGCTCACTTTATCCCTATATGCAGACATTGTTTCTGCATAAACTTGACAAAAGGAAGATAAAAAAACCTCCCAGTGGTAGTCAAAAAACTATCACTGGGAGGTATCTATTTTATAATTATTATATCAATGAATTAATGGAAAAATAATAATATCATTCACGCAGATACTTATTCCTTCATCGAGTTATCTTTCTTCTTTTTACCAAATATCATAAACATCATTCCACCCATCATGATAGGGCATATAAATGGTGCTATAGTTCCTAATACTGTAGCAACTTCTGGGCTGTATCTTCCTATGAAAGGTAATGATAATATAATGAGTATAGGTACTCCACAACAAATAACCATATGAAGTACATGTTTTAATGAGCTATGCTTACTTGATCCCTTTTTTTCTTCCTTGTCCATATTGCAATGCATTTAACTGCCTCCTTATTATTTCAATTACCTATATTGTAATATAAAGTTATGGAGGTATTATGGAGCTATTTTATAATTTACAACTTATCTTAAAAAGATACAAATAATGCACTAAAAAGTATCAAGACCGATATTATTACAATTTTAATTTTGCGAAAGCGTCTGCGAATGGATTATTTAATGGCTCACTTGCTTCTTTCTTTTGTTGATTTTTACGTCTTTCTGTAAAGGCGGATAATTTCTCTTTATATCCACAAGAGCAGGTAAATATCTGACCTTCCCCTTTTCCTTTTAGACTCATTTTTTTATGGCATACAGGACATCTTGCATTACTAGTTCTCTCTATTGTTTCCCTATGTCCACACTCACGGTCCTGGCATACTAGCATTTTGCTGTTTTTCCCATTTACAGACAACATTCTCTTACCGCATTCTGGACATTTGGTATTCGTTAAATTATCATGACGAAACTTTCCATCACCCTCTTTGATTTCTTCAATAATCTCTTTTGTATAATCGACCATCTCATTCATTAAAACTTGCTTTTTTAGATCCCCTTTTGCTATCTGGGATAATTTCATCTCAAGCTTTGCAGTTAATTCTGGTTTCTTTAGGTCATCTGGTACTAATTCTAATAACTGTTTTCCCTTAGAAGTAATGAAAATATCCTTTCCACGCTTCTCCATTAAAAAGGATTTAAAAAGTTTTTCAATGATATCAGCACGGGTAGCAACAGTTCCTAGTCCACCGGTTTCTCCCAAAGTTTTTACCATATCCTTCTGTTTTTCTTCCATAAAGTTTATAGGATTTTCCATAGCAGATAATAAACTTGCTTCATTAAAAGGTGCTGGAGGTTTTGTTTTGCCCTCCGTGATAGAAAATTGAATATTGTTTAATACTTCATCTTTCTTTAACTTTGGTAAAGATTCTTCTTCTTTTTCCTCATCATTAGAATTTGCATAAACCTCTTTATATCCTAATGACTTTATCACCTTACCTTTTACTGAAAACTCTTCATTTCCCACTTGTATTTTAATGGATACTTCTTCATATTCACAAGGTGGTGATAACACAGCTAAGAACCTTTTTACAACCAAATCATATACTTTTCTCTCATCGGCACTCATATTATCAAGTATTACGTATTGTTCCGTTGGTATGATAGCATGATGGTCGCTAACTTTTTTATCATCTACAAAGGTTGAATTTGTGACAATCGGTTTTCTTGATAAGGTACTTGCTATTTTTTTATAAGGACCTATTGTAACAGCGTCAAGTCGTTCCTTTAGTGTTCCAACGATGTCTGTGCTAAGGTATCTTGAATCTGTCCTTGGATAAGTTAACACTTTATGATTTTCATATAATCGTTGCATAATATTTAAAGTTTCTTTTGCCGAAAAATCAAATCGTACATTTGCATCCCTTTGAAGTTCTGTTAAGTCGTACAACCCAGGAGAATAAGATTTTTTCATCGTAGACTTTACTTCAATAACAGTCCCACTCTTACCTTTTACTAAATTAAGTATTTCGTCAATTCTAGCTTTATCATATGTGATATGGCTACCTGATTTACTATCTTTCCAAGTAATTGTCATTCCATTTATTCTACCAATTAAACCATAATAAGGGACAGGCTTAAAACTTTTTATTTCTTCTTCCCTTTTTGCAATCATTGCGAGAGTAGGTGTTTGAACCCTTCCACAAGAAAGACTTGCATTGTACTTTGCAGTAAGTGCTCTAGTTGCATTCATTCCGACGATCCAGTCTGATTCTGCCCTAGCTACTGCCGCTTGATAAAGATTTTCATACTCTTTTCCATCCTTAAGATGCGCAAACCCTTCTTTGATTGCTTTATCTGTAACAGAAGAAATCCATAACCTCTTTACTGGTTTTTTATTATTCGCCTTTTCAAGTATCCATCTAGCAACTAATTCACCTTCGCGGCCTGCATCGGTAGCGATAATAATTTCTGACACATCTTTCCTGTTTATTTGTGTCTTAACTACGTGATATTGTTTGCCCGTTTGCTTCATCACAACCAATTCAAACTTCTTTGGAAGCATCGGAAGATGCTCCATTTTCCATTCCTTGTACTTTTCATCATAAGCTTCCGGATCTGCTAGAGTAACTAGATGTCCTAGTCCCCATGTAACAATATAACGTTCACCTCCAATTGCTCCATTTAAATTTTTTGTACATTTTAAAACTTTTGCTATATCTCTACCAACTGAGGGTTTCTCAGCGATTACTAATGATTTCATAATTTCACCATTGCATGTGAAAGAAACACATGGTGACCTTTCTAAATTTATTTACATTACACCCATTCTATCTATTTCACGTTTTGGTAGTGTAATCATAATATTATATAACATTAACCTTATTATTACAATCCTCTCTAGGCAGTGAACGTTCATCTAACTTTGTTCCTACCACCATCCAAATTAGTGAGTCGATCTTATTTCGTTTCATATCCGTAAGAACTCAATAATTTTTCAACTTCATCTACATTGGCAAAATACTCATCCGCCAAATCCTCAAACTCTCGAATCGAAGAAGTCTTCAATCTCATCTTATTTGTTTTCAATTAAAATATGCTGTAATAGTACCACTGAACTTTCATCTGTTTGCATTCCAATCATACCATTTTCATATGCTTCATCCTCAACCGATAACATAATATTACCCAAGGCAACCTGTAACATCGATCCCTTCGCTGTCGCGGTAAGTAGATACTCTTTTTCTAACTCAGGTATAAACTTAGCCTTAGCAAGTACCGATTCATTATTTTCTGAATTACATACAATGCGCAATTCATTATCCGCAATCTGTACTCCATAGGATCGTAAATTACCTTGTGCACGTAGTAAGAAATCGAATTTCTTTCCTTGTTTCATGGCAAATTTAAGCGTACAACTATAATCTCTCCAATAATAGTCACCAGTAAATATTCTCTCTGACCTCGATAATTCTACGCCTTCTGCCGTGCAGTTAATACCATCTATGTTCCCTTGATAATGTGTAAATCCACTTAACTCTTTTTGTACCGTACTGTGTAACGAATAATTTTCTAAGTATAATGTAGAAAAATCAATGGATAAGTTTGGCTTTCCTTGTATCGCAAATTCACCAACATATAAAATAACTTGCTCCCCAAAGTAAAGGTCCTCTAATTCTGTTGAAACAATTTCTATTCCAACTTCTTTGATTCTCGCACTTGGTATCGTTGGAATTTGACCTTCTAAAGAAATCCACTCAGAAGGATTCCCTTCTCTACTAAGGTCCACGCTAGCAAAACGATGATTTTCACCGGAAACTGTATCATAACAATATAGATACGCCATTAACTTTTGACCTGTCACATTTTTAAGCTGACAAGAAACGAGATCACCTGTGTATGCAATTGGAGAAAAACATGGTTGATATCTTGCGTCATGTAAATCTTCTGGTTCGTAATAAGTCTTTTGATAAATATATACTTGATTGCCTGGATGTATATTGTTGATTCTAGCTTTTAAACAACGTTCTCCACGATAAGCATCTTCATTCGTTGTTACTACACTTAACTCCGCATTTTTATAATTGCCCTTGATACGGAAACCGTGAATGGCATCGGTGAATTCAAAATGAGAAATACGTTTTCCCTCTTTTTCTAAGCCTTCCCAAATTCCTTTAAAAGGTTCTGGCATCTCTTCTCCCGCTAATTCATATCCAATCTTGCAGAATAATAATGTGTTCTCAGAAAGGGTTGAAATATTTAAACTTCCAATAACACTAGACGCTATCATAATATCCTGAATTGGAGTAATTAAGTGCTTAGGAATTCCATCACTTTCATTTTCTTCATAGGTACCGCAAATCACACCTAAAATAGAACCTACATTTCCAGCATTGCAGTCGGTATCAAATCCTAGTAAATTAACCAATTCCATGGTCTTTAAGTAGTTGCCTTCTCCATATAAAAGAGCAATCGCAATGATGCCTGCATTCGGAATGATATGGCAAATTCCTTTATAACAATCAATCCAATATTTATCTCGTAAACATTGATATGCCTCATCGCTAGACTTGCCTGCTTCATAGTAAGCCATCATTTCTTTTACTACTTTATAGTAATTTCCATCCTTTGAAATAAAGGTTAGGGCTTCTTCCATAATTTCTTTGATATCTCTTTTTATATAAGCAATCGCAATGCATGCTGCAATAAACCTAGCACCTGCTACGCCATCAAAATCGTGAGTTACTCTAGCACTTGCCTCTGCTAACTGGCATGCTAGTTCTGGATTTCCTGGTGCAACAAAACCAAAGCCATCAATGAAGATTTGACCACCAATCTGTTCCGCCATCTCCATACCGTTTACTTTTGCGCTTCCAGACTCAGGAGCTTCCAATCCAGCAAATAAATTCTTAAATGCAGTATGTTCCGTTGATAGCTCTCCACCCCACCAGAAAAATCCATGTTCTTTTGCAATATAATTTAGGCAAGTATATCCCATTTCTCTAGCAGTTAAGTTTTTATAATGTTCTAACCCACGGATAAAAAAGATTGGACCATTGCTATCATCATCGGCTGCAAAGTCTTTATAGTCTACAACATAATCTTTCATTTCTTTGCCATAAAACATTTCTATCTTTTCTCTTTGCCATCCTTCGATTGGCGCGCCCATTCGAATACCAATTACTTTACCAAGCCAACCGGCATAGGTTTTCTTTATATAATCTTTTTGAATCATGCTTTATACCTTCTTTCTACGATAGTTTTATTTACCATACTCTATTTCTATACATTGTCACTCCGTGACTAGTTTTCTTAATACGTTATGTTCCTATATGAATCGTTCCTATGCTAATCCCTCATGTCCATTTCTAGAATCCTATTTTCCTAGAGTACACAAAATTAACCGATATATAAGTAGAGGGAGCGCAAAGCGCCCCCTATTCTAACCCCTAACTCTTTCTATAGCCTTTAAGTTCTTTGTCTCAATTTAAGTTCTTTATTCATAATTAAGTTCTATATTTTAATTTTTAAACTCTTTATTTCAACTCAAGTATTTATACCATCTTAAGTATTAATACCATCTTAAGTATTTATACCATCTCATTTATTTATATCATCTTAAGTATTTATACCATTTCAAACAATTAAGGTTCTTTATAAAGCTCAATATTTTAAAAACTTAAATACTTTCCTTCACCCTCATCTCGAAATCTAACACGCTAGTTCTTTATCTAATGTAAAGATTGCTTCCGCTAAATACTCTACAAATTTTTCTCGGTCAACATCCAATAACACTGTTGTATTTGGTTTTCTCATATCAAACCAAACTCGTTTATCCGTTACCGACATTCCTGCGGTTAATTCACCATTTAGTTCAATGTCTACAAAGTAGTCTTTGGCAACAAAGATTTCAGGATGTAGTAAATACATCACAGGGCAAGCATCAAAAATTGGACTACGATCTATTCCCAAACGTTTTGAGAACTGCGAATAAAACTCTAACAAGTCATATACAAAGTTAGATACACGGCCTTTTCCTTTAAATTGCTCTATTTCAGTATGAAGAATGCTTGCTGCAAGACTTACTTCTGTTCCTGCCTGTATGAGAGGAATGCCTGAATGAAATACCATGTGCGCAGCATGAGGGTCAATCCAGAAATTAAACTCAGCCGCTGCGGTAGAGTTACCAGAAGTTGCACTACCACCCATCATAGCAATGCATTCAATACGCTCCTTCACTTCAGGATACATTTTTAATAGTAGTGCAATATTGGTCAGTGGCCCTAAAGCAACTATTGTTACTTTCTCCGATTCCATTAATATCTTATCTCGAAGAAACTCTACACCATTTTGCTTTACAAAATCCATTGTGATTTCTTCAATGATTGGGCCATCCATACCAGTATCTCCATGGGCTTCTGGAGCAGGCGCGATCTCTTTAATTAATGGTGACGCCATCCCCTTTGCCACTGGAATGTTTTTATTTACAACAGTAAGAACTTTTAAGGCATTCTCACTTACTTTTTCTAAGGTTTGATTTCCACCAACACAGGTAATACCAAGTACTTTTAATTGGTCACTGTTCGCAAGTGCAAGCATAATTGCCATTGCATCGTCATGCCCTGGATCACAATCAATTAAAATTGGTCTCATTTATTTTTCTCCTTTTGTCTTACGAATGGAATATGCTATGATTCCGATGAATACAGCAACATATGGTAAGGTAGTAATAAGTTCGGATGGCATATTTTGCAATTGAAGAACGTTACCAATTGCACTAAACAGACCAAACAAGAACGACGTAATCACCGTTGGAATAACCATAGATTTACCCATAGCACAAGCAGCAATAGCAATCCAACCACGGCCTGCAATCATATCTCTTGTAAACATTGATAAATATCCCATGGACATGAACGCACCACCGAAACCAGCTAAAATACCACTAAGACACAATGCTATAAATTGCACTCTACGCACATTGATACCAACACTTGCAGCTGCTTCTGGGTTTTCACCAACGGCTTTGATATGGGTACCAAGCTTTGTTTTATTTAACATTACATAAATTACGACAATTGCTATTAGCCCTACATATACTAAAACATTATGTCCAGAAAAGATTTCTCCTATGACTGGAATGTCTTTGATAATTGGAAGATCAATGGTTGGTAATTGTTTGCTTGCTAAAGAAGCAGAGTTACCTTTTTGACCGGTAAACAAATACAATACATAAACGGTAAAACTACTAGCAAATAAGTTTAGGGCGATACCCGCCATAATAATCTTCGTTCCTAAAAACAAACTTAAATATGCCATAAAGGCACTAAACAACATACCAACTAAAAGTGCTGCGAGTAATCCTATGAAGGCACTTTTTGTATAAGCAGAAGCTAATACTCCTGCAAGCGATGCAGTTAGCATCGTTCCTTCCATAGCGATATTGCTTACGCCAGCTTTACTTGAGATTACATTTCCAAGGGAGGCAAATAAAATTGGAGTCGTTACACGAAGAATTGCATATGCAAACGCAGGTGTTAAAAATAAAGCCAGAAAACTATCCATTGATACTTCCTCCTTCTACTGCTTTTTTACGTTTAAAACGTTTTACTAAAAAGTCTGCAGTGATTAATAAAACAAGAGACATCTCAACAATTGCAATCATTTCAACTGGAACGTCAGTGCTTCTTGCCATAATGTCGGAACCTGTTCTTAAATAACTAAGTCCAAAGGCTGCAACAAATGCACCAATTGGATGGTTCTTACCTAACATAGCTACTAAACAGCCGTCAAAACCATAGCCTGGTAGTGCAGACCAAGTAAAACGTTCGTACATACTCATAAGGTGAACACTGGAACCCATACCTGCAATAAAACCAGACATAAAATGAACGATCATTGTAAGTGCAAAGAAGCTCATACCAGAGTATTTCGCAAATTCCTTATTGATACCAGTCATTTTAATCATATAACCAAGCTTTGTTTTCTTATAGATAAACCAAATCACTAAGGTAACAATGATTAATAAAATAAATCCAGTGGTTACTCTTGTCTTTGGAATTAATACGTCTAATCTTGCAGTATCTTTAAACGCTTCAGAGGCTACCCCTGTCACTGCCATATCTTTTAAATATGTTTTTAAAATATAAAAGCCAATACCATATAAAATCGTATTTAACATTAAGGAAGTAACTAGTTCGTCCGCACCGTATTTTGCTTTGAAAAAGCCTGAAATACATGCAATCAAGCCGCCAAATATGGAAGCTCCTAAAATAACAATCATGGAGTGTGCAAAGGAATTCCCCAAACTTCTAGTGGCTAATACCGTTGCTACAATACCTGAAATATAGAAAATACCTTCTCCTCCCATGTTAAACAAACCACTTCGGAATAAAAGTGAAGCAGAGATACCTGCAAATGCAAGTGGTACCATCAACTCTAGCACATTACCAAAGTATCTCATATTGGTGAGTGGAGCAGAGATTAATTTGGTGAATGCAAGCAATGGTTCTTCACTCGTTGCAAATAATACGACCAAGGTAATAAGTAGGGCAATTACAATGGCTGTAGTAATTTGAACGATTTCATATTTTACTTTATTACTAAGCTTCTTCATACATTACCCTCTCTATTTCTTCTTTCTTTTGTCTCTTGATACCAAGCATATATAAGCCCAATTCTGTTTCTGTCAAATTCGTTAAATCGTTAAAGAAACCAACGATTTGACCTTCATACATAACAATTAATTTATCACTAACTGCAAGTGCCTCACCTAAATCTGCGCTTAAGAGAACAATTGCTTTGTTGCTGTTTCTAAGTTCAATTAACTTTTCATGAATAAAGCTTGCAGATCCTACATCCACACCACGTGTTGGCTGTTCTGCAATTAGTAATTCAGGGTTTGCATAACATTCCCTAGCAACAACTACTTTTTGAATATTACCACCAGATAAAGATTCGATTTCCGTTTCTTTCGATTGACAAACTACGCTATATTCTTTGATTAAAGAATCACTGAGTTCATCGATGGCTTTATGATTCATCCAGAACTTGTGATTGAATTCTTTCGCATCATAAAAACTAGAAATCACGTTTTCCTTAATACTAGCACTACCTGCAATTCCTTGTCTCATACGATCTTCTGGAATATAAGCAACTTTTACGGCATCACGAATTTCTTTTACCTTTTTTCCAAGCAAAGAAACTCCGTTAACATCGATACTACCGTTTGTTGGTTGCTTATAACCAAACAATACTTCCACAAGCTCAGACTGGCCATTTCCCTCTACACCTACAACGCCAAGGATTTCACCTGATTTTGCAATCAGATTAATGTCATCAAGAACATTGATTTTACCATCTTGTAACGTTACCCCATTCATTTTTAAGGTAATTTCTTTGTTCGCCACAACTTTTTTAATATGACTATACTCATATTCGATACGTCTTCCAATCATAAGTTCAGAGATACTTTCTAAACTTACATCTTCCGTATTATGTGTTGAAATAAGTTCCCCTTTACGGATGACTGAAATACGGTCACTGATCTCTTTTACTTCATTTAACTTGTGTGAAATAAAGATAATCGTATGTCCACTTTCTTTAAACTTCTTTAATTCAACAAATAACTGCTCTGTTTCTTGTGGCGTTAAAACTGCTGTTGGCTCATCTAAAATAAGCACCTTCGCACCTTTATATAATAGCTTCAGAATCTCAACTTTTTGCTTCATTCCGACACTTAAATTTTCAACTTTTTCATCCATGGATAATTGGAAATTATATTGTTTTGCTAACTCTTCTGCTTTTTTCTTGCTCTTTCTAGAGTCAATAAAACGAAATCTTGTTGGTTCATCTCCTAATACAATGTTTTGAAGCACAGTAAAAGAAGGAACTAACATAAAATGCTGATGCACCATTCCAATTCCGATTCCAATGGAATCTAACGGAGATTGAAAGGAAATCTCTTTTCCGTCATATATGATTTGTCCACTTGTTGGTTTTTGAAGACCAAAAATAATCTTCATTAATGTTGATTTGCCTGCCCCATTTTCACCTACAATAGCATGGATTTCCCCCTTACGAAAGCCGATGGAAATGTTTTTGTTTGCGACAACACCATTGTCATAGACCTTCGCAATGTCCTTTAGTTCTAATATATACTCATGACTCATTCGTTACCCTCCATAAGCGATCACGCCCAGCGTAGTGTCATTTGCGTCAATACGCTCAAAAAAGGTCTGCCTACTATCTCATAAGCAGACCTTTTAAGTCTTATCTTTATACGTTCTTTTATTGAACTTATTTCTATTGTTGAACTTATTTTTCTTTCGTGTAACGTTCTTTATCTTTAAGAATCGTTTACATTATGATACGTTCTTTGTCTTTAAGAATCCTTCATCCATTATAAAACGTTCTTTTCACGAAGCACGTATTCCTTTTTTAACGCTCTTATGGTTGAACGCTTTCTCTTAATTCAACAATTGCCTTGTCTTCCATTTTAAATGCGGTAGACACTGTAACTTCTCCAGCTTTTAACGCTGCTTCTGCTGCTTCTACTGCCTTGTTTACATCTTCTGTTACCGCTGCTTCATAGAACTCGTTCTTTACGATACCAACACCGTCTTCTTTTACACCGAATTGTTCGTGAGTTCCCCAAGCTAGAGTACCTTCTTTTGCTTCTTTCACAGCTCTAAGGATTGTTTGATCGATTGTTTTATAACCAGAAGTTATAATTTTTTCAGCTTTTGCACGATCGGATTCTGCATAAAGTTTCGCTTGATCGCTATCTACACCAATCGCATATTTATTTAATTCGTTTGCTGCATCAATAACACCATTACCGGAGTTACCTGCGCAAGCAAAGATGATATCAACTCCAGATTTGTATTGATTTAACGCAATTTCTTTTGCAGTTGCAACGTCTGTGAAATCCCCTACGTAAGATACGGAAACTTTAATATCAGGGTTTACATATTTTGCACCTTCGATATAACCAACCATGAAATCATTGATTCCTGGGATGTCCATACCACCGATGAAACCAATTTTTGCATTTTCATCTGCTAATGCCATATCAGAAGAAGTTGTTGCTGCTGCAACTACACCACAAAGAAAACCGATTTCGTTTGTAGAATAGAACATGGAGTATACATTTTCTAAACCAGATCCTTCTTCAATATCAAAGTTAATAAATTTTTGTTCTGGATATTGTTCTGCTACTTTGTTCATGTATGGAGTGATTTGCCAGTTGCAGCTAAGAATTACGTCGTAACCAGCTTCTGCTGCATCTATAAAGTAAGACTCCCATTTGGATTCGTCATTACCAATTTCGATTATTTTTGTACTTACACCTTCCACTTGGTCTTTTACTAAGTTCATTCCTTCTACAGCTAAATCATAGAAAGATTGATCACCTTGAAATGGAATTAATAATGCTACTGAATAATCATCTGATTTGCCTTCCTTGCTTGAACATCCAGTCAACATACCTAAAGTTAAAATAAATGTTGTTAATAATAAAACTAATTTTTTCATTGTTCCTCCTAAAGCTCTCTTCTATCTAGTTGCTAAATAAATCACCTATGGATACTCCTATAATGAAGTTCTGTTTTAGACCTCCTACGTCTATAAACAATCCATGAAGTAAATCGCTTTAGCATCCTATTTTTTCCTATGCTTTGTGGTTAAATTAACTACATTTTTATACTACGTTACCTTTCGACAAAAGTCAACATATTAAGCATTAGTAATTATTATTTTATTTATTAAAATTATTAATTAATAATATATTATTTCTAATCTTGACAGCAAAACGCACAAATTAAATTATAAAATGTAAATTTAACTTTCATAACTTCCTACTACATTGAAGCTTTGGTTCCGTCTATTCCTCTATCATTTGCATTAACTCTAAAATAATCCCGTCAGGATCTTTAAAATATAGAGCTTTACTCTTACCAAAACCACAATCCGTGAAGTCAAAATATTGCGGCTCTGATAAACACTCTACCCCTTGTTTTATGAGTTTTTGGTATTCCTCATCAATATCCAAAACCTTAAAACAAATCTCAGAAATTGAAGTCCTGTGTAAATCGCTGTTTGTCTTATCAACTTCATCACCAACGAACTGAATTAATTCAACTGGCGGTGCCATCTTATTATCATTTCCATTCAGGTAAGCAACTCTAACTTTACAGTTTTCTCTGCCAAACAACAAATCAGTTTCTTTTCCTTGCATCACTAATTCGCCTTGGAATGATAATCCTAAAATGTCTCGATAAAAAGCTATGGATCTATCCATATCACTGACGGTAATGCCAACGTGCATGATTTCATTTAACATAATATTCCTCCTGTTCTACACCGTTTCTATACCGTTTGTATTTCTTGCCTGAGTTATTATAACACAACTTTGCAAAGTTTTTGATTCTATTTTTACGATTGATTTGCAGTTAATCTCAACGATGATTCTGGAAAAACATTGAAAAAGACTTTCTTTTTTTGTATAATCTCAATACACTATGCAATGTACAAAAGAAAGGAAACGAGAATGGGTTTAAAGAAAAACAAAGAAGAAAAGACAATCCATTATAGCAAGAATTCAAAATTACCTGCAATTTTAGTGATTGCAATCGTTGTTCTATCTATAATTCTTGGTATTACTATGGGTTCAAAATGGCAGCAGACAAAGGCAAATAAAAAAAATCACCATACACAAATCACCTCAGATGCATTGCATCAAGAAATTGAACAAATTGGTGAATTAGCAACGGTTAGTTATTATTATACGAATATGGGAAAATTCGAGGATGCACTAAAGTTCTTCGTGCATGACGTGCCATTTACTACAAAATCATTTATTCTATCTTATGATGGCAATATTAAGGCCGGAATTGATCTCTCAGCGATTGAGGTTGCTGTATCTGACACTGTAATTACAGTAAGCCTTCCATCCGCTCACATTACCAGCCACGATGTAGATATGGATTCTGTAATTTTCTATGACGAAAAAAATAGCATCTTTAACGGCTTATCTGCAGAAGATGTTACCGAGTTTCTTGGAAAGCAACAAAAACTTATGGAAGAAAAAGCAATAAATAATGGCTTGCTTACGAAAGCAGAGGAAAACACCGAACAGGTATTGAAAACCTTATTGAATAATTTTATTAAAATTAATGATGAAAATGACACACCATATGAACTTCGTTTTATAGCAAAAAAACCAACTGTAACAAAAGAACCAGTTGTAACGAAAGAACCAGCTGTAACGGAACAAAATTAATTAAAATGGTGCTACGAAAACATTTGATACATAACTCTAAACATTAAAATCAGTTTACCAAAAGTAGTAACAGAGTCAGCAATCCCTATAAAGGATACTGCTAACTCTGTATGCTATACCTTTTACTTCCCACTCCATAACAACTCTGCAATTAACGGTTTGATTCTAGGTACAATTTCCTCACATGAAACCTTTTCTTGGATTGCCTTATCTCTTGTTACTAATTCAATACAGTTTTCCTGTAAATTACGTGGACTAACAATCACACGAACTGGTATTCCAAGTAAATCTGCATCGGAGAACATAACACCAGGACGAACTTGTCGATCATCATAAAGAACTTCGATATTTTCTTTTTGTAATAATTTATATAAGTCATCCGCACTCGCCTTTGTCTCGGCATCGTCAGAACGTATGCAACACAGATGAACTTGCCATGGTGCAATTGACATTGGCCAAATTGGTCCATATTCATCATGATGCGCTTCACATACGGATGCCGCCAAACGACCAACACCTATTCCATAACAGCCCATAATTGGGTATTGCAAGTTTCCATTTTGGTCCACATATTGCATTCCCATTGATTTTGTGTATTTTGATCCAAGTTGAAAGATGTTCCCCACTTCAATACCTCTTGAAATTGTTATTGTATTTTTCCCACATTGAGGACAAATTCCTTCTTCTTTTATTTTAGTAAAATCATGATATTCAATTGCACCACAGTCTCTTTCCAAATTAAGACCTGTATAATGGTACTCTTTTTGGTTTGCACCGCAACATAGATTATCAATGCCTCTTAGCGAATGATCAAATAAAACCGTTGCCTGTCCTTCCATTTTAACTGGTCCAATATAGCCGGCAATAATACCACTTTCTTCTGTTATCGTTGCTGGATGGATTTCTTCTTGTAAATAATTACGAAGTTTAGTTTCATTTACATCTAGGTCACCTCGAACAAATACAATTACATAATCATCCGACAAATTCTTTTGAAACACCACAGCTTTACAAGAATGCGTTACAGGATAACCTAAATATGCACACACCTCATCAATGGTTGATAACTTTGGTGTAAAAATTAATTCCAATTCAGCTTTTGGCAATATGTTATTATTATGAACGATGCTTTCTGCTGTCTCCATATTAGCACGATAATCACAGTATTTACAAATTGCTAACGAGTCTTCTCCAATCGGAGTTAATAACATATATTCATGAGATACCTTTCCTCCCATCATACCTGAGTCACTTTCAACTGCAATTACTTCTGGAACTCCAACTCTTTCAAAAATTCTTTCATATGCTTTGTAACATTGGTCATAATATTGCTCTAAATCCTCTTGGGAAGTATGGAAAGAATAGGCATCTTTCATCGTGAATTCACGAACACGAATTAAACCTCCTCTTGGGCGAGCCTCATCTCTAAATTTGGTTTGAATTTGATATATCATGAATGGATATTTTGCATAAGAATTACCATACTCTCGAACCAATTGCACTGCTGCTTCCTCATGGGTCATACCTAAAACCATTGGCGTATCGTTTCTATCTTTAAAACGGCAAAGTTCACTTCCAATTGCATCAAATCTGCCCGACTCCTTCCACAGCTCACCTGGCATAACAACCGGAAATAACACTTCTTGACCATCTATCGCGTCCATTTCTTCTCGTATGATTTGCTCTATTTTTCTTGTAATTCTTTTTAACACAGGATTTTGAGAGTAGATTCCACTTGCAACATATTTCATATAGCCTCCTCTCATCATTAGCGCATGGCTATCAATTACACAATCCCCTGGCCTTTCTTTAAATCTTTCTCCAACTAATTTATCTAACTTCATGTTTTCTCCTTTCTTCTCCGAATCAAAGTAAGTTTATTACTTTAATTTTGATATTGCTTCACTGTTAATCATCCAACCAATTGCTGTCTTTTAAAAGAACTTAGAATGTCAAATGCACATTCTTATGCTAACGCACTATAACGAAGTGGTTAACTTCCTTAGCGCATCATTCGCATCCTTAGCCGAGCGATTTTATGTTACAGGACACAATATCCTATAACATAAAAAAGCCCCAAGCTGTATATCAGCTTAGGGCGAATATATAATCCGTGGTACCACCTAAATTCAGAGTCTCCTCTGCTCTCACTCAATACGGGTCATTCAACCGATATTGCTCCCGAATAACGGTGGGTTACCGATGAAGCCTACTAAATCGTAATTGTTCGGTTCACTGCTCCAAGACTGGTTCCCTATTTTCTCTTTAAAGTCTCACACCAACCGACTTCTCTCTGACAAATCAAAAATAAGTACTATCTCTTATCTCAGCATTTATATATAAAGTTTATAATATAATGATAAAATAGCACAATTGTTTTTTATTGTAAAGTACATTTAAATATTTCCACTCATCTTTTGTTTCTATTTAACACTTTCACAAATACATTCATGTAGATTCATTTTCGACTGTAAGTATACACTATTTTTTAATGATAGGAATTTGTAACTCAGTTAGCCATTCCTTCGGATCTTCCTTATTCCAGATGCCATCAATGTAACTCTCTCTCGGTGAATCCGCTACTGTATATTGATTTTTATCGATCCATTCAAATATAAATGCATACGCTTTTGATAAATCAGTATATGGTCCTTTATGCATAACAGACACAGCGAAAACGGAATCGATTTTTTTGAAAGTTATATCATCAAAATCTTCTTCCAATGTTTCAACAGCTTCACAAAACTCTACACGAATGTCTTTTTCTTTGTATTCACCATCAAGATAACTAATAAAACAATACTCCGGTTTTGAACATTTTAGGTGCGGATATTTCTCCATAACTTTTTTCCCGATTGCTGGTATCACTTCAAAATAAGCATTATAATTTGGAATGACCATTTTCTTTGCATACACGATACACTCCGGCAATTCTTTTACATTTGCAACATAATCCATAAAATAATCCTCCTGATATTGTAAGATAAATTCAAGATGGGATAGCTGTGTACTCAAATCGGATAACTGATCAACGATTTCCACTTTTCTTTTTTGAAGGATATATTGCATATTCGTGCCGGCCATAACAAGCTTTATCTCCTCCATGGATAAACCAATTTGCCGAAGTGAATGAATCTTATGCAAGAGAACTAGTTGCTTTGACGTATAAAAACGATATCCTGTAAAATCATCTACCACCTCTGGCTTTAGTAATCCAATTTCATCATAATAGCGCAATGCTTTTACCGTTGTTTTGCTCATTTTTGAAAAATCACCGATGCGATACATTTGCTCACTCCCTTCTTGTAAATTCATCTTAAATCCTCCCCTAACAGGAGAGTCAAGAGTAATTTATATTTCTTTTCTTTTTCTGCTGTAATTCAAAACAAACAAACTTGTTGCTATGAAAAACACAACGATTAAATAAATGAATGAAACCCTTAGGCTTAGTTCCACACCATCAATTTTATATATGATTCCATATAACTCCTTATAATAGTCAAGATTTTCTTGAGGAACATTTCCAAACACAACATCAAGTGGTTCTTGCATTAATAGCGATCGAAACAGTACAGCAACGTGTCCAAATGGCAAGCCTTGAACTGCGTATTGCACTCCCTTTGGTAAAATTCCTACTGGAACATAAACACCAGTAATAAATCCAATGATTGTTCCAATCACAATACTTGCAGCGGTAAAAGAACTAATGGTATTGAAAAATGAAACAATAAGTCCATTAATAGTTGCAGTCATCATATTTACCAAAATAATAAGTAAAACACATATTCCGTATTGTTTTATTGAAAATCCATGTTGTACGTCAGCATATATGTAAATACTATATATTATAAAAGCTATCATGCTCATAAGAGTCCCTATAATACAGGAGCTAAGGACTGCTGCAATTGGATATTTGGTAATGTGAATTGGGGAGCTTTTGAAATCTTTCATGATTTTTCTTTCTTTATCTGCCACAACATTTCCAATCGCACCCAATGAACTTGTCACAGGAATAATAGATAAAAGTCCAGAAATGATCCAACAATTCACTAACCACTTAATATCCTCATAATTGGAAAACTTTTGAACAAACTCTTTAATTGTACTTATCTGTAACTCTGCTAGAAATAAAATATAGAGTCCAATCACAATAAACACGGATAGCAAGGAAAAAAAGACTGCTGTTTTATCTCGAAAATAGAGCATTAAATTTCTTTTTATTAAAGTTATCATTCTACCTCCTCCTGAGCTCCTATAATGTTCAAAAAGACAGCATCCATATTGCCTTTTATTACTTCAAAACTATCTACTTTTTCAGAAACTTCATTCAGGATTTTAATCGCATCTTCCTTATCCTTGATTGCAATTTTTAGAATGTCAGATTTTTTAACATAATCACGATTATGTATTTTAAAATAATCTTCGATTTCGTTATTATTCGTATATAGTATTAAATGATCTTTTGTATATTTATTTTTTAAGTACGCAGGAGTTCCATATTCAATAATTCGACCTTCTTTTATAACCATAACTTCATCCGCATTCGCTGCCTCATCCATGTAATGAGTTGTCAAAAATACTGTCATCCCTAATTCTTTTTGCATACTAGAAATGGATTCCCATATGGAGTTTCTTGTCTTTGGATCGAGTCCTGTTGTTGGCTCATCAAGAAATAAAAGCTTAGGAGCATGAATAATTGCTCTCGCAATGTCCGCTCTTCTTTTTTGTCCTCCTGATAATTTGCCATAGCATCTATTTAAAATATCTGATACACCTGTCACTTTAGATACATAATCAATGCGCTGATTTAATTCTTCCTTGGTCATTTTGTAAAAGCTACCTCTTTGAACCAGATTTTCCTTTATCGTTAAATAGTCATCCAAAACGCTGTTTTGAAATACAACTCCGATATGTTTACGTATCTGATTGTCTTCTGTACCAAGTTTAAAACCATTGATTTTTATATCTCCATGCTCACATTTGATCAGCGTACATAATGTATCTATTGTTGTGGATTTTCCGGCACCATTTGGTCCTAAAAATGCAAATGAGCTTCCTTCTTTCACTTGAAACGAGATTCCTTTTACTGCTTGTACATTACCATAATTTTTGTAAAAATCTTTTACCTCTATTATATTGCTCATTTTTCAATTTACCTCACTGTTTTGCTCATTTTCCCATATAGTGTTAAACGATGCTATAGATATTAAAGAATGGACTTAAGCATAAGAATACAGCTCCAATAAAATGTACCAACAATACTGTTTTTCATATCTTATGCCTTTATTATTATTCATTCGAAGTGTTTACAATTATATCATTCAATTATGCCATTGTAAATATTTACTAATAAGCACAAAAAGAGGATGTACATTCATGTCACAAACCACAATTTAGTTTTTCGTTACCTGCGTATAGCTTTACTGCATTTTAAACCCTTATCCGAATACTTCCGATATCCGTTTTCATCTCTGTAAGGATCTATAATCCTTTCCTCTCATAAGATCGTATGGCATTTGGATTACTGTTTAACCTTGTAGCTAAGTAGTTTTACATGAGCTTAGAACATTAGATCATTCATATTAGTACAAATCAGATTCATTGATAACCAAATTATACTATGTTACTATGAAAGAAGACTGCAGACTTCTTAGCGTGACAAGTTAATGAAAGAAAATGGGGGATATTACATATGAATCTTTATAAAAAATTCAAAGAACTTAATCTCGACACCTCTTGCCTTGGTCTTATCCCTGGCAGTGAAACAAGTGAGTATTTCTGTACTCCATTGGGTGCTAAGGTAATTGGTTGGGAAGGTGTGGATGGTATTCATTATTGCATGGTACGTGGATTTAAAGACATGGTATTTTCAGTAAATCCAATGGATTGTTGTCATCCATATGTTCATCCCATCGCATCTACATTTAAAGATTTTCTGAGATTATTACTTACATGTGGTAATGTAACTAAATTAGAACAAATTCATCACTTAGATGCAGAAGAATTTATTCAAATTTCTTCAAATGATGCAAAAACTTTAGAACAATCTTCGGTATTAGAAGAAATACAGCGTCACTTCCAGCTTTCACCATTAGAACACCCTTATGAATATGTAAAAGCAATACAAGAGAAGTTTGATTATTCTACCTTACGATATTCCAAAGAATATTATGAAATTATCGAGGAAGACACCATCTCCCCCGATGAGTGGAAGGTATATTATGATGGAAACTTTTGGGGGCAGGGGAATAATAAAGGAGCAGGTGAAGAAATACCAATAGGTAAATCCTTTTCCTGGGAATCTGAAACTTGGCATATCCCGTCTATCTATTCTTGTAGCAAAGGAATAGTGATAGATCTCTGTATTCAAATAAACCCCAGCTCCATTCAGAAGTTCCTCGATAAATGGCAAGACGTAATACAAAGTGATGAAATATCAGAAGAGCTATCAGAACTGATGAATTCTGAAAATCCTTTATCCGCTAATGCTGATTTCTCCATTATTCTGAATGGAAAAACTATTCACTATAAAAATTTATGTGCCGCCTATTGGAACCCTTGTTTAGAAGATGGTACAGTAAATGATCCAGAAGCTGAAATGTTATGTGAACATTATGAATGTGACAAATCATATGGATGGGCGTTTATACGTGCTTCATTTCCTTGGGCTACCAAGAGTGAAGCGCAAATACATTCTTTATCAATATGCCTAGAACAAAATCCAATTTTTTTTCCTGGCCCTCATTTCTCAACAAAAGAGAAAAACATAGGGTTTGTTCACCCACTTAATAAAAAAACTCACACTTTAACAGTACTTTCTTGTACCTCAAAGCAATTACCAGCCAGTAGCTTTTCAAAGGATGGATACGAATATCCGTGTCATTTTCATGAATTAACTTATAGAATAGATCCTGAATTAGAAAAGAGTTCCTATATGATAAGAGACTGTAATTGGGGTGACTCTCCAAGACCACTTGTAAGGAATAAGGATGAATTTCGTCCGGACTTATACTGTGGCGTTGCAATTATTGGGGGTTCCAATGAAGTGAGCGTAAATTCTAGCTCGCATAAATTACATCCTTCCCCAAAAAAACATACCACTTGTTCATCCCTTTACTTCAAGGCGGTAGAGAATGTAGAATGGAGAATTTCGTTACTAGGAAAAACTAGAGCTGATATAGAAATTGATTTAATTTATTAAAAAGAGTAAAAGTGTACTTCATATACTCTCGCGTTAAAAAAATAGCAGGAATTAATCCTGCTATTGTTATTTTGATGTCTATTGTTATTGCTTAAATTTATCGATTTTCACTTAAAACCAGTTTCTTATATTTCCACCCAATATTGATTTTTCTTATCCTGATTCATATAAATCTCAATAGACTCTCCTTTTGAAATGGTGGGAGCACTCCACAACAAATTGCTTCTTCCAGTGTGTTGCTTTCCCTCATATTCATAACAAAACTTAACACGAAACGGAGATTCTTTCCCCCAATGAACGCTAGATAACTCTCTTACACTTGTTACTATCCCTGTTACTCTTGTACCTTTTGATTTTAGCTGGCTTCGTTTTTGCAACCTACGTAATGGAATATAAAAGAGTCCGATTCCAATCAACAAAATCACAACTCCAAGTATAGGAAAAACAATAGCTGGATTTCCTTGTGATGCTGGATCTGTCGGTAATATCTCAATATAGTTAAGATAACCAGCGATAATAAAGAATGGACCTAAGAATAAGAAAACAACTCCAATAAATTGCATTAAAGATATAGGCTTTTTCATTGTTTACTCCTTTATAATAAGTCATTAGCAATGTTTATAATTATATCATCCATTGATATCAATGTAAATATTTACTAAACCTTATAAATTATAGATCATTTTACTAAATGCTAATTACTCACAACAAGAATATTACAAAAAGACCGATCGGTAATGATATATCAGGCTTATATAAAACCATGTACAATAAAAAACACTCTGCAACGTGTTATCTTCCAATCGGAATCAATAAAGAAGCTTAAGATAATCCATGAGGATTGTTTTTTAGAACTATGTGTAGTCATTCATATTTATCTCTTATCTTCCGTATACTCCATTCTTATAATTAATAAGACAACTGCCAACGCAAAGATTAGGTAGCTCCATTGCTCACGTAGCGTGATTAGACGACTTCCCTTCGTCAGAATAACCCCATACGTTTTGTATAGTGACTCTCCTATAGCAACTGCTCCATCGGTATACACGGATAAAAATAATTGACGTATGATGCTAGTTAACTGCATCGGTGGAAAATAAAACAATATGTTCCGCAAGTACTCTGGATACATCGTATATGGGAGGTACGCCGCTGCTAAAAATCCACACATCATTCCATATAAATTTCCAAAGGTTGAAAATGAAGCGGTATCTTTCATGAATTTCATAATACATAACAGTAGTCCTGAATTCATGCAAGAAGAAAAGAATATTGTACCAATACTCTTTATCAATGCTATCATTGATATTCGGTTTCCATAAGATATAATAAAATAGATTTCTGCACCACCTAAGGTTATTATGGTGTAGATAAAGGATATAAAAACGCTACTAATCCAATAAGCAACTTCTAATTGAAACTTTGTTACTGGTGCTACTAAAAAATCTCTTTGGACTCCTGAGGCTGCATCTGCTACACTTAATTGCATCAATCCAAAGCAAGTGGTTGTATTTAAAACAATTAATAAACCGCTGACCATCAAGCGGTCTGTAAATTCCTTAACATAGATAAGCTCTAAACCAGTATCCTCAACCGATTGCATGATAAAATCCCTTAAGAAAATTACATACAATCCCATTACAATTCCAATAGAAATAAAACATAACAATACGGTGGTCTTATTTTTTAGAAAGAGAGCTAAATTCCGACCTACTAGAATCTTCAACCGTCTCATAATCTTAAATCCTCACTTAACAAATCGATATAAATATCCTGTATCGTTAGGCTCCCTCGACTTCGATATTCTTTTAATACCCAATCCTTTTTTCCACAAACTAAAATGTGTCCTTGGCTAATCATACAAATGTGGTCGGCATTCATTGTCTCTTCTATGTAATGTGTAGAAAAAAATATAGTCATATTTAGTAAGCTATTAAGTTTCCGTAATGCATCCCACACCTGTTTCCTAGCAATCGGGTCAAGCCCAATCGTTGGTTCATCTAATAACAAAAGCTTGGGTTTTGACATCAATGCCCTTCCAATTTGGCAAATTCGTTTTTGTCCCCCAGAACAAGTTCCATATCTCTTATGTATCAATTTTTCTAAGGACAATAAGGATACCACTTCATCAATGCGTTTTTTTACTTGTTGCTTTCTTTCATAATATAAACTTCCACGATAATATAAGTTTTCATATACGCTAAACGCATTGTCTAAGACATCCTCTTGAAAAACAACTCCAATCTGCCGCTTGATTTGCTCCTGTTGTTTCTCCATAGAGTATCCTTCTATCAAAATCTTTCCACTAGTAGGTGGCAACAAGGTAGAAAGCATATTCATAGTCGTGCTCTTCCCAGCCCCGTTTGGACCAAGAAATGCAGAAATTTGACCTTGCAATACAGTAAAACTCATCTCTGATACCGCTTTTGCTTTCCCATACTGTTTACTTACATTATCAACCTCAATACAAGACTTCATATTAGTACCACATAAAGTTGTCAGTTATAATAATCTATTCGAAAACTGAGGTGGTATGACTTAACTTTATTCAGATTAGGTTCTTCTTATCTAATACAATTTATTTTTAACGTGTGACAATCTTATAAATGGGGTACAACATAACTTTTGATAGTATTATTTTAGTGAAATATTAATATATTATATTATCAATATATTAGGTGAATCAATGAATCATAAACTTAAAAAGCAATCCATCCTTATATTAATCTTATCCGTTATATTTCTTATAGAAACTATTTTTTATTTACATAAAGAAGTCACGTCTTCAACTTTTAATATTAATTCAACTACCAAATCAGAAATTACTGATGAATTAGTCATTGCTTTATTTCGAAATAATATAATAACAGATAGTAATACCTTCTATGATCATTATTTTTCATCTCAATTAGAATATTTCAATTATGAGTTTAAAATAAAAGATATTAGTAAACGGGATTCATATATTTACATAACGTTCGAAACTACACCAGTGATTGGTGCACATAATCCCGTAGGTGATGATGAAATAACTTATAAGGTAGATGTATTTGGAAATAAGTCTTTGGATAAATTTATACATAAAAAATCGTATGATATACCTCCGTGGTTACAAGAAGATCTTATTAAACCCTTGCCTTAAACTTACATTTCATATTAAATTCATTATTTTACAATTACGTAAAAAGTAAGTAACTTCAAATATTTTTGTTTTCATAGCTTAAATAAATAGAGTCTTTTATAATTAACTACATTGTATAATTCCACGGTAATAATTACTTTCACAGCACTCATAAAATCATGACCACCGGCTTAGCCGGTGGTTTGTACTGCCCCTATAAGGGGCTCTTGCCTGCTTGCGCCCGGAAGGCGCCTGAAGGATTTGCCAACCGCACTTCTTTCTCAGGCGAGCCCTAAAGGGC